>Ga0255338_1001799_pt1 | contig 36939 bp, 41 predicted proteins | sample MeOH1_35cm_T4_19_FD_203715 | JGI IMG/M metagenome (GOLD analysis project Ga0255338, IMG submission 203715) | Sandy soil microbial communities from University of British Columbia, Vancouver, Canada - MeOH1_35cm_T4_195 | ecosystem: Engineered > Artificial ecosystem > Sand microcosm > Unclassified ...
GTGGCGAAGTGGTGTATAACCAGTACCATAAGGGTAAATACCTGGTGGCCTGGCATCCCAAATCTTCTACCGAAAATGAGCGCTGGAGTATGGTAACAAGGAACAGCCATGGGGAGATTCTTTACAAACAAATCGCTGGGGCTTTGGCCAAGCGGATCTGTAACTATACTTCGGTAGGTCAGCAGGTGAAACAGGGGGATGAATATGGTTTTATCAAATTTGGCAGCCGGGTAGATGTGTTATTGCCGCTGCATGCCAAAGTAAATGTGGAGTTGAACCAGGTGGTAAAGGGTGGGGTAACCGTTTTGGCCAGCTGGTAGGGTATTTTAACATCCTGAAAACAGGGTTTACTCTTAATTTCCTTACTTTTAAGACCGATTACTCACAAAAACTAAATAGCCAGGTATGAAAAAATTATTCGTTTTAGCAACTGCCGCCTTCCTTGTAACCGGTATGGCATTCGCGCATGATGGTGATGGAAAGAAATGTGCCAAAGCAAAAGACTGCTGTAAAGACAAAAAAGAGTGCAGCAAAGACATGAAAAAAGACGACAAGAAAGACGCCAAGGTAAAAACAGCTACCAAAACAAAAGCGTAATTCTACTCTAATCGAATTAAAAAACCCTGCTAATGGCAGGGTTTTTTGTTGATAAGGGTCTCTCTGTGTAACTCCCTTTCTAAAGGTCTCTGTGTTGAAAAGTAACACACATGTTTTTTAACACAGAGACCACAAAGCGCGCAGAGAGACACAGAAGTCGTTAGAGAATATTTTCCAGTTCTTTCAGGTGGTATACCATGTAAGTGGGTTTGGTATAGGGTTCTACGTGCAGGTGGTTAACAAAGATGGTATCCATACCTGCATTTTTGCCCCCCTCAATATCGGCGTCCTGGTTATCGCCGATCATGATACTTTCTCTGGCCTGGGCACCGGCTTTACTGAAAGCGTATTCAAATATTTCCCGGTTGGGTTTTAAACTGTTACTGGCTTCAGAGGTAATTACCTGGTCAAAAAAACCGGCGAGATTGGCTTGTTTGATTTTGCCGTACTGCACTTTTTCAAAACCATTGGTTACGAGGTGCATCCGGTAGTTTTTTTCCTGCAGGTATTGAAGGATCTCAACCGTGTAAGGGAAAAGTGTGTTTTTGGTAGGCAATAGTTCCAGAAATTCAGCCGCCATCCGGCGCGAGAGGGGTTCATCGGCCAGTTTAAAATCCAGCAAAGCCAGCCACATTCTTTTCCAGCGTAACTCATCCTGTTTAATGAAGCCTTTGGTATAACGGTCCCATAAGCGGTGATTATGATAACTGTAGCGGTCGTAAAAAGCGTCAAAATCAGGAATGCCTTTATCGCTGAGTGAAAGGGTTTGGTAGATTTCTTCCATGGCCTGCTTGGCATTGGTCTCAAAATCCCACAGGGTATGATCCAGGTCGAAGAATAAGTGCCGGTATTTCATAACGCAAAATACGAACTGTGAGGTAGGAACAACGGATCTGGTAAGTAAAAAAGTTCGTACTTCGCTATTCTAATTGATTACCCATGAATATCATTATCACAGGTGCTTCCAAAGGAATCGGCAAAGCAGTGGCAGAACAGTTTGCAGCGGCAGGTCATACATTATTCCTGTGCAGCCGAGGCGAAAAAGCATTGTATGATACGATGTCTGCCTTGCAGACACAATACCCGCAGTGTACGGTTAAAGCCAGACCGGTAGATATGTCTGTAACGGAAGAAGTAAAAGCTTTTGGCGAATGGTGCCTGGGTTTTGGGGTTCCGGATGTGTTGGTGAATAATGCCGGGCAGTTTTTACCCGGCAGCGTACACAATGAACCCGAGGGCATACTGGAACAACTGATCGGAACCAATCTCTACAGTGCCTATCACCTTACACGTTCGCTCGTGCCTGCGATGATGGGAGCCCAAAAAGGACATATTTTCAATATCTGTTCCATCGCGTCGCTTACTGCCTATCCCAATGGCGGCAGTTACAGCATCAGCAAGTTTGCCTTACTGGGCTTCAGCAAAAACCTGCGCGAAGAGTTAAAGCCACATGGTGTGAAGGTAACAGCGGTTTGTCCGGGTGCCACCATGAGTGCCAGCTGGGATGGTTTTGCCATAGATCCCCAACGGATCATGGAAGCAGCAGATATTGCCAAAATGATTTATGCCGCGTCGCAATTATCGCCCATGGCTGTTGTGGAAGATATTATTTTGCGACCGCAGTTGGGAGACCTGGAGTAATGGGTGGATGAGTGAGGGAGTGAATGATAGAATGGAAGAGAATGGTTTTATAATCCGATATCCGCCAATTCGTTTATCTAACATAATCCGTTAATTAATCCCCCGCTAATAGTACCTGCCAGGCTTCTGCTACTTTTCCCTGATTGAGCAATGTGGCTGCGTATTTGTGGAGTTCGTTTTCCATTTCTCGGGGGTTGATGGAAAAATACTGGATGATATTTTTCAGTTGCGCATCATCAAAAGCGGGATTGATCGTGGGTAGTTCGTGTACGTTACCGAGCATGCCCAGGTGATTGCCTGTTAAAATAGGACTGTTGCGGATACCGGCAGGCAGCGCATCTACACCAATGCCTAACTGCGTATTGGGTTTGGGTACTTTGAAGAGATTGGTTTCGTCTACTTTGCAGTACCAGTCGCCACCGAGGCGGGCCACGAGTGGCAGTTTTCGCTGATCGATCTTACCGTCATTGCCAAGAATGCTTTCGTCTACATGCATGCAGATCACTTCCGCCATCACCAGCTGACCAGCCCCGCCTTCTTCGCCCAGGCTTTTCACTTCATTCACTTTACACTCCAGTTTGATCTTTGCTTCTTTTACCATGGGAGGTTTTACCATCGATGCGGCTTCTTTCGTAAAACCAGCTTTTACAAACTCATCCACACTCTTTGGAAACTCACAACTCGCAAGACTGGCTTGTTGTACCATGTTGTAATCAACTATATTGATCACACATTCCGGAACTTCCTGCACATTTTGCAGGGTATGTTTGGTGGTATTGTCTCTCACCCTTCTCGCAGGCGAAAAGATCACGATAGGTGGTTGTGAACTGAAGAGATTGAAAAAACTGAAGGGACTCAGGTTTACATTACCCTCCTTGTCAATAGTACTCGCAAAACAGATGGGCCTCGGCGCCACAGCGTGGTTGAGCCATTGTTGTTTTTCGGCGGTTCCTATTTTTGAAAAATCTATGAGCATATGAATTATTTCACCGCGGAGACGGAGAGAGGCAGAGGTTTCGCAGAGTTAGAACCGGTTTACCAGCCTTCTGAATCCGTCTTTGAGTAGTACTACATTAAAGTTAATAAGGTATCCGAGTCTTTTGTCAGCTAATTTTAAATAAGTGATCAACTGAGATTCAAAGATAGGATTGATCGCCTCTGTTGACTTGATTTCAATGATAATTTCTTCTTCCACAAGTAAATCTATCACATATGCCTTTTGTAAAGAAACTCCTTTGTAGGTCAATTCTACAGGCACAAAACTTCTGAAGTTGATATTTCTTAGCTGCAACTCTCTGGCTAATGCGAGCTGGTAGGCAGATTCGAGCAACCCGGGCCCTAGCTCCCTATGAACTGCAATAGAGGCATCCAAAATAATACCTCCCAATGCATTTAGTGCTTCTTTGTTCATTCTCTGCGAAAACTCCTGCTCCTCTGCGGCTCTGCGGTGAAAGAGCCCTGAACAAGAGTTGAAAAGCTAATAGATAAGAGTGATGTATAAAAGCGTATTTATACGCATACATCCCACTTGAAACACTATTTCTTTTTCTTCAGAATCGAAAAATCACTCTCTTCTGCTACAATCGTATTGCTGATCTTGCCGATACCTTCTATTTCCATTTCTACAGTATCACCCGCCTGTAACCATTGTTCCACATAATTTGGGTCATTGAGTTTACCCGTTCCGTTCAGCTCCAGAAAACAGCCGGTTCCCACGGTGCCGCTGCCGATTACATCGCCGGGGTGAATATCGGTACCGTAAGCACAACGTTCAATGATCTCGGCAAAGGTCCAGTCCATATCTCCTATATTACCGCTGCTTACCTGTACCCCATTTACCCAGCATTTCATGGGCAGGTTCCAGTTTTTACCGGTATGTCCTTCCTTGCAGGGGACCTCGTACTGCTGCAGCTCGTCCAGGGTAACCAGGCAGGGTCCTATTACGGTTGAAAAATCTTTTCCCTTGGCAGGTCCGAGATTCAGGAGCATTTCTTCCATCTGCAGTCTGCGGGCACTCATATCATTCATGATCATCAGTCCACCAATGTATTGATCTGCTTCTTCGGCACTGATATTTCTTCCCTGTTTGCAGATCACGATGGCAGCTTCGAGTTCAAAATCCAGTTTCTCAAAATGATCGGGCATGCAACGGATCTCTCCGGGCCCCTGTATGCTGTGGTGATTGGTAAAATAGAAAATGGGATACTGGTCAAATTCAGGGATCATTTCTACTTTACGGTTACGGCGTGCGGCGGCCACATGCTGGCGGAACGCATACCCATCTCTGCATGACGTTGGAAAAGGAACTGGCGCGAGTAACTGCATTTCTTCGATGGGTATACCTTGTTCATGACTAATCTTGCCTGATTTGATAGCCGCTTCCACTTTTTGTGCAATGGGATACATGTCATCCCAGTAATGCAGGAACATATTCATGCTGTTAGGCAGTTCCGGATGCAGGGCATCACAATCGAATAACAAACCATCTACTAAAAAAGCCAGTTGATCGCGGCCGTCGTTGAGGTAAGAAACCAGTTTCATAAGCAAACAATAATGAGCGACGAAATTAGCGTAAAAACAGGAGGTGCAAACAGTAGCGGTTGAGTATCTTTAATACACTAATAATGGCTGTATGAAAAAATGGTTCTGGCTGCTTGTCTTATTATGCGGTTCTACCCTGGCGCAGGAAACTGCCTGGATCCGGATCAATCAACTGGGATACCCTACCAACGGCATCAAAGTAGCGGTATGGGGTAGTAAAGAAAACAAAACATTGACCGTTTTTGAACTGGTAGATGCACAAAGCGGTAAAGTGGTGTATACCTATCAGGCCGGTAAAGCTTTTGGCGCCTATGGTCCGTTTGCCCAAACCCACCGTTTACAGTTCACAGATTTTACCAAAGCGGGAAGGTATTACCTCAGGGCGGGAGATACCAAATCGCCCGAGTTCAGGATCAATGATGATGTGTACAAAGGAACGGCCGATTTCTGTTTGCGGTATATGCGGCAACAGCGGAGTGGCTTTAATCCTTTTCTGAAAGATAGTTGTCATACACATGATGGTTATACGCTGTATGGTCCTATGCCCGACAGTACCCATGTAGATGCCACCGGCGGTTGGCACGATGCGAGTGATTATCTGCAATACACCACCACTTCTGCCAACGCAACCTGGCATTTACTTTCTGCCTACCGGGATTTTCCGATGGTATTCGGAGATACTAAGCAAGCCAATGGACTGGACGGAAAGAACGGTACAGCAGATGTACTGGATGAAGCCAGATGGGGACTGGACTGGTTACTGAAAATGAATCCAAAAGATGGCTGGATGTTTAACCAACTGGGCGACGACAGGGATCATGTAAATATGCGTATACCAAAAGAAGATCCTTATTATGGAAAAGGTTTTGAGCGTCCCCTGTATTTTGTCAATGGCAAACCACAGCAGCGGGGAAAATTTCTGAATGCCACCACCGGTACAGCTTCTACTGCCGGTAAGTTTGCGAGCACATTTGCGTTGGGAGCTGCTGTTTATCAGCAGAAAATACCGGCGTTTTCAGCCCTATTAAAAAAGAAAGCGGAGGCGGCGTACCGTTTTGGTGCAGCTAACCCAGGCGTGGCACAAACGGCTTCTGTTCGCTCTCCCTATATTTATGCAGAGGGCGATTGGGCCGATGATATGGAACTGGCTGCTGCGCAATTGTGGGGGTTGACCAAATCCACCAAATATGATCGCGATTTTAATCAATACCTGGTAAAAGATTCTGTTGCCAAATGGATGGGCAAAGACACGGCGTTTCATTACCAGTATTATCCCTTTAATAATCTGGGTTTACGTACCATGGCTAAAGAAAGAGGGTATCAGGCATATAATATTGAATTGGAACTTTTTGCCACTTCGGCCATTGAGTGTGTAGCAGCAAAAGCAAAACAAAATGCTTTTAACAGAGGTATCCCTTTTATCTGGTGCAGTAATAATCTGACAGCCTCGTTTGCGATTGCCTGTTACTGGCAGCGGGAAATGAAAGGAAATGATTTGTATGCTGAGCTGGAACAGGCAAACATTGATTGGCTATTCGGCTGTAACCCCTGGGGTACCAGTATGGTGTATGGATTACCCGCCAATGGCGATACACCAGTTGATCCGCATTCTGCTTTTACACACCTGAAGAATTATCCGATTGATGGCGGACTGGTAGATGGTCCGGTGTACACATCCATTTATAAAAACCTGATTGGCATACAACTGAATGATGCGGATGAATATGCGGCTTTTCAAAGTGATCTGGCCGTATACCATGATGATTACGGTGATTACAGTACCAATGAACCTACGATGGATGGCACTGCTTCCCTGATTTATCTACTCGCGGCAAAAGAAGCGGAAGCCCGGAAAATGGCAGCCAGGTCTAATGCTTATGAAACGATACAGGGAGGAATTATTCGGGGCGATCAGTCAAAAAAAGAAATTGCCCTGGTATTTACCGGTGATGAATTTGGGGAGGGTTTATCTTCTATCACCCAAACTTTACAGCAGCAAAAGGTAAAAGCGTCTTTCTTTTTTACCGGGAGGTTTTATCGTACCCAATCTTTTCAGCCGGGCATCCGAAAATTATTTAAGGAGCAACATTTTCTGGGACCACATTCCGATCAGCATTTATTATATAACGACTGGCGTAACCGCGACAGTACTTTGGTAACACGCGATTCTTTGCAAACTGATTACAGGAATAATCTGGAAGCTATCAAACAGTTAGGAGTTTTAAAGCCGGAAGTATTGAGTTATTTCATCCCACCCTATGAATGGTGGAACAGAGAAATTGCCGGATGGTTTCGCACAACAAATACGCAAGTCTTCAGTTTTACACCCGGTACTACCAGCAATGCTGACTACACTTGGCCTGACATGGGGAAATCCTATAAAAGCAGTGAACAGATCCTGACAAATATTAAATCGATTGCAGAAAAACCTGGCGGTTTAAATGGTGCCATCCTGTTATTGCATGTGGGTACCGATGCACGCAGAACAGATAAATTATATAACCGTTTAGATGAGTTGATCCTGTATTTGAAGAAAGAAGGGTATCGTTTCAAACGGATTGATGAGTTGCTGAAGTAGTTCCTTTGGTAGAAAAACAGATTGATTGCAGGGAGTGATTACCATTTTTCATCTTCCGGAATATCTCCTTCCTGCCGGAATAGTTGTTTGTTTTTTTCTCTTTGCGCAATCCGTTCCAGGATCAGTTGGGCAATCATATCACCGGCATCGCCCGTGGGGTGCTCGAGTAGTACAGCGCGGAGTTTGGTTTCGCTTACATCCAGCCGGTACAGCAACTGAACCAGTCTCGAAAAATCCTTGTCGATCAGTTCGTTGATGAATTGGGCCATCTGTTCCGGTCCCAGGTCTTCTAATCTCAGTAATCCGTTCTCTTCTGCCATACAATCCTAAAGATACCAATCCCTCCAAATCTGGTCTTAACTCCTCTGAAATGTTAAAAATATGCTACAATATGTAAAATAAACTTGACAAAATGAATATTCTGTTTTACGTTTGCATTGTCATTAAAACAAACAAACATGAAAAAATTACGCTTATTACCACATGGCGCCAGGAAAATCGGCTATGTGTTGCTGGTGCCCTTTCTGGCACTGGGGATTGCGCACATGGGCTGGGATTTTACCATTGTCCTTTTGGAATACCATCCGGTAAAAGCAGGAGGTTTATCCTTTACGAATACCAACTATACAGATGAGTTGGCTACGATCGGACTCATTGTTGCACTGATCCTGATCGGGTTCTCGAAAGAAAAAACGGAAGATGAAGCCATCCAGTTTTTCCGGTTAGAAGCTTTACAGTGGGCCGTATATGCCAATTATGCGGTGTTGATCCTGGCGGTATTGTTTTGTTACGGAGGCCTGTTCTTCACCATCATGACCATTAACCTGTTTACGGTGCTGATCATTTTTGTGTTACGGTTCCGGTATGTATTGTATCAGTATACTAAAAGCAACCCATGAAAAACAAGATCAAGATCCAACGTGCCATTCATAACCTTACGCAGGATGATCTTGCCAAAAAGATCAGCGTAAGCCGGCAAACCATCAATACGATGGAATCGGGCAAATATGTTCCCTCTACGGCCCTGGCCCTGAAAATGGCCAGCTTATTCGGGGTAACAGTAGAGGAACTGTTTCAACTGGAAGAGGGGGATTAAAAATCAATTCCCCTTTCCAACCTTTTGGGTGGCAGCTACTCTTACTATTATCTATCTGTTCAATATGCGTTTATCGAGCCTCACACATATAAAGCCCGTTCATCCTTTGCTGGCAGCACTGGTATTGCTTGCCATCAGCCTTCTGTTCTTTTTCTGGAGCAAGCCGGTCTCTCTTGAAAACAGGCATACTGAAACCAGCGAGGAAGGTGCTGGCGCTTATCATTCACCTTTATTGTGTATCTGATTTAGTATTTTTCTATTACGCCCAGTCCAAACAAGGCAAAATCATACTTTACCGGGTCTGCAGCATCCAGTGTTCGCAGGTAAGCGGTTAGTTCCACAGCGGCCTGCCAATCTATCTGTTTCCGATCCAGCAAGCCAAATCGTTTGGCTACCCGGGCCACGTGCAGGTCAATGGGGCAGATCAGGTCTGCCGGACGGAGTTTTTTCCAGATCCCGAAATCGACCCCCTGCCGGTCCTGGCGAACCATCCAGCGGAGGTACATGTTCAATCTTTTGCAGGTAGAACCTTTATAGGGTGTGGCAATATGTTTTCGGGTGCGGTTGGGTACCTGTTCCAGGGAGAAAAAATAGTTATGAAAATGTGTTAATGCCCATTCAACACCCCCTTCCGGTTTTTTGCCGGGTACAAACGCGTCTTCCAGGCTTGGGTGATGGGTATAATGATAATGCAGGAATTCGATAAAGTACAGGAGATCCGTTGCCGTAAATGTGCGGTGTTTAAAAGCGGTCAGTTTTTGCAGATCCTGATCGCTGTGATGCAGGCAGAAATCATGCGGTGCCATATCCATCAGCTGCATCAGCTCCCGGGATTTGTTGATGATGGTAGTGCGGTTACCCCAGGCAAATACGGCCGCAAACAGACCGGCTATTTCAATATCTTCCTTTTTGGTAAATAAATGAGGAATGCAGACCGGATCATCTTTGATGAAAGCGGGTTGGTTATACAGCTTCACTTTTTCATCAAAAAAAGCCTGTAAGGAACGGCCGGCGGGTAAGGGCTTCGAATGCATGCGTGAAAATAACCAAAACAGCGGAAGTGATAGTTACCCGCTGATACAGAAAGACCTCCCGCATAGCAGGAGGCTTCCTTTTCTCACCACGTAAGTTCCTTATCTTTTTCTAACCCGGCCGCTGCCACTGATCTGCACATCGGTAGCCACAGGATTTCCCCAGTAATCGATATTACCTGAACCATAAATATGGGCACTGATTTTGTTGGTACAGGTAATCTCAATATTGCCCGAACCGTGGATCTCGGCATCTGTATCACCCCCGGTACATCCGTAAGCTTTGATATTACCCGATCCATTTACATCCAATATCATTTTAACAAACGAGGAGTTGTTCATGATAATGTTTCCCGACCCGTTGACCGAAGCGTTAAAAATAGTTTTGTTGAGAAAGTTGCTGATGCTGATCTGCCCCGAACCATTGCTTCTCACCGCCAGCAGGTCCGGTACCAAAATCGTTACTTTGATATTATTTCTACGCACATTATAATAAGGATCTTCAAAGCGCAATACCAGGTTCCCGTTGTTTACCTGCGTTACAAAAATGGGGACGAGATTTTCGTATCCACTCACTGTAACGGCCTGTACATTACCCTGTATGATCTCTACCTCCGCACTGCCTTCCAGCTGAACATTGGTAATAGCGGCGATATTTCTTGTTTCCGTAATGGTACTGCCACTGCCGCGGATAGATTTGGTACAGGCGCTGAAAAATAGCGTAGCTGATAATAACAGGAAACATATTTTTTTCATGCTGATGATTTTCCGGAGACGAAAATCAGCCAGAACAGCGGAATAATTTTTCCGGAATGAATAAGCGGTTGATTTAGTAGGATGAACAGCAGAAGGAAAGGATAAATGAAGACCCGCTGAAAGTCTTGTTAGAATTGATTTTCAGCAGAATCACCCGTTTATGTGGTTGGATCCAATTGGTATTTTACGCAGTTCTGGGTTCTTTCTTTGTAATGTACCAGGTAACCGGGATGAGCAACAATAAAAACAAAACATACAAAATGGATCCCGGAAATTTTCCCTGGCCATTTACAGTATGCATTACACTGTGCGTGCTGTGGTAAATGATATTTCCAGCCCAGTGAAGCCCGAACGTTAACCAGATATTGCCCGTTCTTACCATGGCCAGCATCAAAAAGAAACCGATGATGAGAATGTATGACCAGAATGCGGGTCCTTCTGTTAACCGGTAAATATGATTCAGTAAATACACCAGGGAAGAGAAAAGGATGAGTAAATAGGGATTCATTTTCCCATTGAAAAACCGATAGAGGTAACCCCGCGTTAATACATCTTCTGTAAGCGAGGAAAAAAAGGTACCCAGGGCAAAGAGAAAAAACTGCGATACAAAAACACCGGTGGGCGGGATCTCTTTGACCCTTTCAATATCAAGCAGGAAACTGCTGAAAGTGTACAAGGTATATACGATGATGCCCACCGCTAATCCGGTTCCCAGCTGTTCCCAGGCTTTTTTCTGAAACACCATTCCCCAGGCAGCTAAACCGGGTAATCCCTGCCATTTGGCCAGTAACCAGGCCAGTACAAAAAACAACAGACTGACTGCCAGAAACCCGGCTGGGCTATTCCTGAAAAGCATCATGTATTCGGCTGCATGGTAACAACCGAACAGAACAATAAAACCGATGATCGCTTTGGCAACAGCTGTTTTTGTCATACTATTTTTCGTTACACCTTGTTTAATATAGTCGGATGAAAATAACTGTTCCCTCTGTGAAACTCCGTAGCTCTGTGTATTCTCTGTGTTGAGAAATACAACCAAATCAAATTATTCAATATGTTTTTTCAACACAGAGATTATTTCAGTAAACAGCTATAATTCCACTGAATAGCAGCACCCAATCAACCGATTGCCTGGTTCAGGTCTGCGATCAGGTCTTCGGCATCTTCGATACCTACACTTAAGCGGATGAGACTGTCTGTTAAACCGTTTTTAATTCTTTCTTCCCTTGGGATAGAAGCATGGGTCATAGATGCCGGATGGTTAATGAGTGATTCAACTCCACCCAGGCTCTCGGCCAGTGCAAATACCTTGGTAGAAGAGAGCACCCGTTTGGCATTTTCTACGCTATCGTCTTTCAGGGTAAAACTCATCATACCCCCAAAACCACGCATCTGTTTTTTAGCAATGGCATGATTGTGATGGTCTTCAAAACCGCACCAGTATACCCTGCCTACTTTGGGGTGGTTGCGCAGAAAATGTGCAATCTTCTCACCGTTCTCGCAATGACGTTGCATCCGTACATGCAGGGTTTTGATACCGCGCAGCACGAGGAAACAGTCCATCGGTCCGGGAACAGCGCCGCAGCTTTTCTGGATAAAATATAGCTGCTCGCGCAGGTCTGCATCTTTCATCATCAGGCAACCCTGGATCACATCACTATGACCGCCGAGGTATTTGGTGGCAGAGTGCATCACAATATCTGCACCCAGGTCCAGCGGGTTCTGTAAATAAGGAGAAGCAAATGTATTATCCACACAAAGAATGGCTTTGGTTTCTTTGGCAATGACCGAAACGGCTGCGATATCAGTGATATTCATCAGCGGGTTGGTAGGTGTTTCGATCCAGATCAGTTTGGTGTTGGCTGAAATGGCTTTGCGTATATTGTTTACATCGGTAGTATCCACATACGTGAACTGGATGCCGTATTTGGCAAATATTTTCGTGAACAGACGGTAGGTTCCGCCATACATATCATTGGCGCAGATCACTTCATCGCCGGGCGATAAGAGTTTGATCACCGCATCGGTAGCTGCTACACCACTGCTGAAAGCCAGTCCGAAATTTCCGTTCTCTATCTGCGCATACGCATCTTCCAGTGCCTTACGGGTAGGGTTCTGGCTTCGGGCGTATTCAAAGCCTTTGTTTACACCGGGAGCTTCCTGTACATAGGTAGAGGTCTGGTAGATCGGCGTCATGATAGCTCCGGTAGAAGGATCCGGTTCTGTGCCGGCATGTATGTATCTGGTGGCAAGTTTCATATAAAATGTATTGATGTGTTATGTTGCTCTGTACAACAACGATTAAGTTACTTAGGTAATGCAAGAATAGGTAAACTTGCTTTCAGGTCGTCCCACAGAAAAACCAGGTTAGCACTGTTTTTGGCATCTTCGAAATAAATAGTGAAGGCTTCTACATTGTCGGTGTTCTTCTCCACATCAATATCTACGCGTAATACATCTTTTTTACTGTCGTAGGTATAACCACCCCAGCTGTAATTGTCTTTGTTGAGGATAATGGTCCATTTCTCTTCTGTAGGAATGCAGTACAAAGTGTACCTGCCTTTTGCTACGTTTTTACCGCCAATTTTAACATTACTGAAGAATTCGATCTCAGTTGCTTCATTGGCACCGAGGCGCCAGAGTTCATTGTACTTGAGGATGCTGCCAAAAATATTCCGGCCATTTTTTAACGGGCGGCCATACAATACACGTGCTACCGGTGAAGCGCCGGCCTTGCCACTCATTTTCAGTAAAGGGTAATTGCTGGGCCAATAGCTCATATCCATTGGCGATTTGTCCAGATCAGTAGGTTTTGTTTGTGCCTGCAAAGTGGTCAGGAAAAGCAGACATGCCAGGCCGAAGCATAATTTCATGTAAATGGATTTTGCCAAAGATAAATGCTATTGAGATAGTAACTCTGCCAAATGTGAGGAAGCAAATGTTTTTACATCCGGAAAAAATCCCCGGTAATAATCCTGTAACGCAGCATACTCTTTTCTGAAAACCGAAAAAGCGGCCGATGCATCATCCAGGTAAGAGGCTCTTCGTACCAGTCCGCCGAAACTTTTCTCAATACCATATTCCGACCGGTAATGATATAACCAGTTCTGGCTGGTCATATAAGGCAGCATGCCGGCAAACTTTTCGGGTAACAACGATTGTTGTTCAGCCAGTTGTGTATATACACCTTTGGCAAACAGCAGTAATTCGGGTTCTGCCAGCTCTGTTTCATCTGCTGCCAGAAAATGGTCGTATACCACATCTATGAATGCACCGGCATATGGCCCAACGGCAGGTTTGAATAACTGTTTGGCTGCACGCGTGGCCGGGTGCTGGTCGGTAAAGGTATCAATGGCCCGATGCAGCCGGATCCCTTTCTGTATGGTATCGGGATAGTCGTACTGTTTTTTCCCCTTCACAAAATCACTGATCATATTACCCACCAGTATCCCCGGGTTGTTGAAGGAAAGATATGCGTGGGCGAGGTAGTTCATTTTTTAATGAGTGAATGAGTGTATGATAGAATGAGTGAATGGGGGAGTAAAGTTGCTGCTTTTATGACCACTTTTCAAAATTAACCCGTTGATAACGGCTTTTGTGATTTTTTTAAGAAATCGGCGCAAATGAAGATGGGGATTGATTTGTAGGGGTTCTGTTTCGCCATATTCCTAGTAACAGAAATACCGTTCATACTAATCTACCGATCCGGTAGGGTTGTTCGTCACAATCCATCCTGTACCGCTGGTGGCAGGATATATTTTTGACCTGTCAATGTGAAAATGACAGTAACCAATATTTAAAAAACCGAAAACAAAGATTCATGAAAAAATTATTCATCGCAGCCCTGATCGTAGTGGCAGCCGGAACCAGCGCTTTTGCAGCGGATGTGTTCAAAGTAGATTACAAAGTAAAAAGCAGTTTTGAAGCCAGATTTGCCGGTGCGCAGAATGTGGTTTGGAGTGCTAAAGAAGCTTTTATTAAAGCAGCATTTACCATTGCGGAAGAAAATGTAGAAGCTTTTTTTGATGGCGAAGGTGAACTGATTGGCCTGAGCCGTCAGGTTGACCTGAAAAAACTGCCTTTGAATGCCATTCAGAAAATCAAGAAAGAGTACGCCGCTTACCAGGTAACCGAGGCGATCGAATTTGACAGAGATGGTGATAAGTCTTATTACGTATCACTGGAAGATGGTGCTAAAAAGCAGATCCTAGAAGTTTCCTTATACGGAGGTATAAGCAAATACAAAGGACCGGGCAAATAAGCATAGGTTAGGTTGTAAAAATCAGTGGGCCCTGCTATTGCAGGGCTTGCTGTTTTACAAAACTGTTCATCGTAATACATTCCCCTTCTTTTTTTAAGTCTGTCATAAGTTGCTGCAGGCGTTGCACCAGGGGGGGGCCATGGTGTTTTTTGGTAAACCCGGGCAAACCATAATTTTCTATATCGGTAAACTCCCAGGGATGGAAGTAGAGGCAGAGATATCCATCTTTCCGAAGGGTTTGTAATGCCAGCATTTTAAATACAGCGTAAGGCAGGTTTTTAAAACTGAGCCAGAACAACGGCACCCGTAATCCTGGCGATACGGATGCAGGAATCCTCAGCATACCCTGGTCCTGGTACAGCGTTCTGGGAAGGTGCAGGTTATTATACCTGCCCGGCAACCAGGTGGGGTTTACAGAAGAATCATAATGATAGCCTGCTTTCTTCACTTCTTCCATAGCCACTTTTCGCATACGGGGCATGCGTAAACCGGTTACTGTTTGCCCGGTAATCTCTTCCAGTTTTTGCCTGGAATGTAACAGGTGTTCATCCCTGAAATCGGAATGGTAGAAGGTATGCGATGCGATTTCATGCCGTTGGGCCAGTTCACGAACCGCATCAGGATAATGCATCGCAAAATGGGCAGTGGTAAATAAAGTAGTGGCTACGGAAGGATCGGTCAGTACCGGTGTAATGGCATCCAATCCCTGTTTGCCTACCCGCATCTGCTCTTCCGGAGGGATGGGAAACCCATATTCCAGCGGCATATCAAATTCTTCCACATCAAAACTCAGCAGCACGTAACGGTTCTTCATGCAGAGAGGTTTGATTCTTTTACGATATAGTGGGGTCTTTGTTTACCCTGCATGAATAACTTTCCGAGGTACATACCGATAATACCCAGGATCATTAGTTGCAGCCCCCCAAAAAAAGCAATGGTAGCGATCATGGAGGTCCAGCCGGAGATGGGATGACCGAAATAATAACTGTAAATGATATAGGGAATGTATAACAATGACACCAATGAAAATACGAATCCGAGATAGGCGGCTATATACAATGGTCTTGTGCTGAATGAAGTAATACCCTGCAGTGCAAACCGGATCATTTTTTTGACAGTATATTTTGATCTGCCCTTTGTACGTTGTGCCGGGTCATAACTGATGCCCAGTTGTTTGAACCCCATCCATTTTACCAGGCCCCGCATAAACAGGTCTGTTTCTTTGAACGCGCGGAGTACTTCTACTACTTTGCGGTCCATCAAACGGAAATCGGCAGTGCCGGGCTCCAGTTCTATATCGGAAAGGTTATTGATGAGATCGTAAAACATATTGGAGGTTTTACGTTTCATCAGCGATAATTCCTGCTGTTCTTTGCGTATTGTATAAACAATATCATTTCCTTCTTCCCATTTGCGGATCATGTCGGGGATCAGTTCCGGCGGGTGTTGCATATCACCATCCATCATGATCACCGCATCGGCATCCACCATATCCAGCCCGGCTTTTAAAGCGTTCTGGTGGCCGAAATTGCGGGAAAGAGAAATAAAAAAAATGCCCGGGTTACTGTTGGCTAATTCCCTTAATTCATTGAGTGTACCATCGGTACTGCCATCGTCCACAAAAGTGATATCAAATACATAAGGAAGTGTGGCAAAGATTCTCTGTAAGGCAGCGGTTATCACGCTCACATTCGCTTCTTCGTTACATACGGGTATAACAACAGAGATCCGCTTTTTCATTTGCTAACGGCTAAAAGGTTTCATGCAATGGCAAATTACAATTATTTCATCAGTTACCGGTTTTAAGGGCCGGCACAGCAAAATCTTTCCGTAACAGTTGGTAAGCAATTACACACCAGGCCGTAAAGCAAGGCAGGGCTTTTAACGAATAAGGCAGAATGATCTCTCTGCGTACATAAGGCGGAAACAGATCAGTAGCCGATAAGCTTGTCAGTAAAAGCACAAACAGCAACAGTGCCTGTACCCATTTTTGTTTGGGTTCTTCCTGTATCAGGTACCACCAGCCAAAACCGGTAACGGCCAGCACAAATGTGGATGATTCTGCGGAGGAACTGAAGATCACTGCGCCAATCAGTAACAAACAGGCATAGGTGACCCGGAAGGTAGCATGCTTATACTGGCTGAACCGTAACAATGGCAAAGCATACAGTAAAGTAGCAGGAGCCAGTACCATATAATTTTTCAGGTGACTGATTTTCCCGATCCGCCTGATCATACCCATTACAGAAATATCCTGCATCAGGTTTTCATCCAGCGCGTTAATGTTCTGCGCATTTTTTTCTACCAGCGAATCCAGCCAATCCCGGTACGATTGTATAACAAAAGCGGGAGAAGAAAGGACCATCGGTAAACAGAACAGAAGCACCAACCAACCCAGGAAAGAGAAGAGAAACCTGATCCTGTGTTTTGAAAAGAGGAAAAATGCCAGTCCTACAACACCATATAACTTCACCAGGAAACCTGCCGCAATGAACAGGGTTGCCCAGCCGTCTTTTTGTTTTTCCACCAGCACATAACTCAGCAGGATCCAGCCGGTGAGCATGGGGTTGAACTGCACGTTATGGATGGCTGTCATCATTTCTACCAAACCGATGAGTAGCAGCAGTTGTTGCTGTTGATCGGTTAGCTGTAGTTGCCTGATCGCGAAAAACAATACCCAGGCGTTTAAGACACACCATACAAAACATCCCAGCCAATCAGGTAAAAGAGCAAAAGGGGCGATCAGTATACTGAATACCGGACCGTAATGATTCGAATCCACATATTCGCCGGGGTATAAAAGGTACAGGTTCTTTTGTGCGAGGGTATGTTCAAAAACACCCTTGAAGATGTAATAGTTGTTGATGGTATCCTGTCCCCGGCTGATCTCGGCAATAGCGGCCAGCATGGCCAGGAGGAACCAGGCAAGTACGGGCAAGGGCACGCTCCAACGACCAATCGATATCGTTCTTAGTAACAGTTTCATGCAAGGGGGCTTGACACAAAAATATCAGTAAGTTTCGGCTACGGAAAAATAAATATTGCCCCGTTGCCTATTCCGCCTGAAAACCGGGCAAAAAATTTACTTTTGCCCCCTAAATCAAGCATGATGAGTAAAGGACCCGTTTCGCAGTTTATACAACACCATTACCGGCACTTTAACGCTGCCGCATTAATAGATGCCGCCAAAGGATACGAGACCCACCTGCTGGAAGGGGGCAAAATGCTGGTAAGCCTGGCTGGTGCCATGAGTACCGCCGAACTGGGTATCAGCCTCGCAGAAATGATCCGCCAGGATAAAGTAGCCATCATCAGCTGTACCGGTGCCAACCTGGAAGAAGATATCATGAACCTGGTGGCGCATAGCCATTATAAGCGTGTTCCCAACTACCGCGACCTGAGTCCGCAGGAAGAATGGGACCTGCTCGAGAACCATTATAACCGTGTTACCGATACCTGTATCCCGGAAGAAGAGGCTTTCCGCAGGCTACAGCAGCATATTCACAAGATCTGGTCTGATGCAGATGCCAAGGGAGAACGCTATTTTCCGCATGAGTATATGTACAAAATGCTGAATAGCGGTGTACTGGAGCAGTATTACGAGATCGATCCCAAAAACAGCTGGATGCTGGCCGCTGCTGAAAAAAACCTGCCGATTGTGGTGCCGGGCTGGGAAGACAGTACCATGGGTAACATTTTTGCCTCTTACGTGATCAAAAATGAACTGAAAGCCAGTACCATGAAAAGCGGGATCGAGTACATGGTATGGTTAACCGAGTGGTACCGCAATAACAGTGGCGGTAAGGGCGTAGGCTTTTTCCAGATCGGTGGCGGTATTGCCGGCGATTTCCCGATCTGCGTGGTGCCGATGATGTACCAGGACCTGGAATGGCATGATGTTCCCTTCTGGAGTTATTTCTGCCAGATCAGTGATTCTACTACTTCTTACGGTTCTTATTCCGGGGCGGTGCCTAACGAAAAGATCACCTGGGGAAAACTGGATATCCATACACCCAAATTCATTGTGGAAAGTGATGCTACCATTGTAGTGCCATTGATCTTTGCTTACTTGTTGGGTTGGTAATATAGCGTTATAGCTGCTAACGTCATTTCGAATTGCCGGGCGAACCTTTCATTTCCCGCCTTCGGAATGACGTTTTTTTATTTCTGCTGTCCGGTAAAAAGATCTGTAGAACCGTGTCTTGGTGTATTGTGAGAGATTTTTTTGCTCACAAAGGCCAAGGCGCGGTGTATTTCTTTTTTAGGCTCTTATTGAAACACACGGCCCATCAGTAAAATAACCGAACATGGGGAAGGTTTCACTAAGAGAAGGACAAGAGAGAAAGAGGGGAAAAGAGATTCTTCAGCACTTAACTGCGTCTTTGCGTATTTGCGGGAAAACTTTCCCGCCAAGACGTAAAGGCCTCAGTTGTGGAACACTCATTTCCTATAAGATTCCCGACAATAACAAATAAACAACAGCCGTCTTCTTGCTGTAACCGCTTTCCTGCTTATCTTTCTTGTATTAATCACGAATTCACTTTTTCATGAAAAAAATCATTCTGCTGGCATCTTGTTTTGTCGTTTTTTCGCAGGTTCATGCACAAACCAAAGTAACCAAATCCAATGTGGTAGGTAAATGGGCCATCTCTGCGGTAGAGATGACGGGCCTGTTTTACTATAGTATTGATAAAGATTCGCTGGCCATTGGCGAAATGATGAAAAGCCAGATTCCCGACCAGTCGCAGCTGGCCACTATTACCGCTACCATGAAATCGCAGATGGCCATGTTCTCTTCCATGGGTTTTGTTTTTAACGCAGATGGAACGGCTAAAATGGGAGCCGGTTCTGCACAGGAAGAAGAAGCTACTTATAAAGTGGATGAACTCAACTCGCTGATCACCACCATCGATAAGAACAAAAAAGAAGATGTGCTGAAAGCGGATTTCCAGGAAGACAAACTCCGCATCACCGTTAAACAGCCACAGGGCGAAATCCTGATGTTATTGAAGAGAGCAAAATAAACCGGCGTTTTCCGACACTGTTTTCCCGATCTTATTACTGCATAAATAAAGAAGCCGCATCAAACTGATGCGGCTTCTTTATTTATGTTATGGCGGCGGAAAATACTTATCTCGCCGGCATGGTTAACGGGATATCTCTTTTCAGCATCTCATCACGGTTGGCAATTACCCAGGCTGTGTGAAACACCAGTTTGGTACGTTTTTCCATGATACCGAACTGGATTTTATCTACCGTGTCGGTAGGTCTGTGATAATCAGCACCCAGCATTCCATCGTAGAAGAACAGGATAGGAACGCCTTTTCTGGCAAAGTTGTAATGGTCGCTGCGGTAGTAGATCCTGTTCTGGTCGTTAGGATCATCATATTTATAATCCAGCGCAATGTTCACATATTGTTTGTTTACGCTTTCATTGATTGGTGCCAGGTCAGAACTTAATTTATCATGACCGATCACATAGATATAATTCAATGTATCTGCCTTGCGCGAAGAGTCTCCGCGGCCGATCATATCGGTATTCAGGTCAACAGACACTTTGTCCATATCTACAGTTGGGTGTTCCGAGTAGTAGGCAGAGCCTAATAAACCTTTCTCTTCCCCACTAACGGTCATGAAGATCATGGTTCTGCGGGGTTTGTCCCCTTTTTTGGCTGCCGCAGCAAAAGCTTCGGCCATCTGCATTACACCAACAGTACCGGAACCATCATCGTCTGCACCATAATAAATGGTATTTCCCTGTTTGCCCAGGTGATCGTAATGCCCGGTAAGGAATATATATTCTTCTTTTTTATCAGTTCCGGGTAATACACCGATTACATTGCTGCTTTCCAGTGTTTCTGTTTTTTTAACAGCATCGATGGCTACTTCAGATACATAATTTCCTTTGGTAGTCGCTTTCAGGTCGGCCTGAGAAATCCTGGCCGTTCTTCCCAGTAAAGCAGAAGCCACTTCTTCTGATACAGTAGCTACCAGAAAACTGCTGGCAGCAGGTGGGGTGATACTCATACGGCCTTTGGTTGAAGTCGGATTCCGGCGGGGGAAATCAGCCGATATTACCAGTATACCTGCTGCACCGTTTCTACGGGCGGCATTTACTTTGGCCATGGCGGGTCCGCCAAAACCACGACCGCCTCCGGCCGATGCTGCTGTTGCTCCGCCATCCAGTACCAGTACCAGTTTGCCTTTTACATCCAGGCCTGCATAATCGTTTACTTTGGTAGCAGAATCTACATTACCGTAACCTGCAAATACCACACCGTTATATTTCCAGTTACCGGTAGAGATGGTCTGCATGCTGAACATGAAATCCTTATCCCACTCAAAGGATCTGCCATTTACACTTAATTTCTTTTCGCTGAGTATATCCTGGTAAACAGGGTATAATTGCTGGTAGCTGTCGCCGTTACCGGGTTTCAGGCCCAGGCTTTTAAAGAAGCCTTCTATGTAGGCAGCTGCTTTCCGCTGACCGGGAGAAGCTGTTTCACGACCTTCCATTTCATCACTGGCCAGGATGGTCAGTTTTTCCTTTAATCTCTGTTGAGTGATCAATGCTGCATATTTCGCAGACGCGTCATTCCCTTTCTGTGCCATAACCAGGGTGGTGGCAAATGGCAGGCAGAGCAATAGTAGTTTTTTCATCGTTGTTGAGTCTGGGTTTGAGTTAAGAGCAAGCAATTTTACCAACGCGGGTAGCGTGGCGGCCACCTTCAAATTCGGTGGTCATGAATATCTCCAGCATCTGTTCGGCCAGTGCCAGCGATACAAAACGGGCAGGAATACAGATCATATTGGCATCATTGTGTTTGCGTACCAGCACGGCCACATCGTTCTGCCAGCAAAGACCCGCTCGGATCTGCTGGTGTTTGTTGGCGCTGATGGCCACACCGTTGGCACTTCCACAAAGCAGGATGCCAAAAGCGCATTCTCCCTGCTCTACACTGGAGGCTGTGGGGTGGGCAAAATCAGGATAATCCACCGAATCTTCTGAATAAGTGCCAAAATCTTTTACCTGAAAACCTTTATTGGTTAACCAGCTAATCAAAGCTGTCTTATACGCAAACCCGGCATGGTCGCAACCAATGGCAATGGGTTTGGAGGGGTCGAATACGAAATGCATGTTTGTGAATTAGGATGACTAAGTTAACAGATTGGTTGTAAAGGGCTTGAAAAAAAGGACGAATGGGGGAAGGATAGTCTGGAGTCTGGAGTTAGGAGTCTGGAGTAGGGCATTACTGACTCCTAACTCCAGACTCCCAACTATATTATCAGTCCCACTCCTCATCTTCCGTCTTATCCTGCTCCCTTTTGGCGCGGGCAGAAACAAGGATACTCAGTTCATAGAGTAACCATAAGGGAATGAATACGATCATCTGGCTCATCCAGTCGGGACTGGGGGTGATAAAAGCTGCCAGGATCAGGATCACTACCAGCGCATATTTTCTTGTCTGACGGAGGAAAGCCGGTGTAATCAGACCGATTTTGGTGAGAATGAAGGCGAGAACCGGCAATTCAAAAGCCAGTCCGCAACCCAGTATGATATTGGTAAGATTGTCTATATAATCTGCCAGCGTAGGCATGGTGGTGATAAAACCCTGTGTACCCAACTGGAACCCACCGAGGAAGTTAAACGTGAAAGGTCCCAGCAGAAAATAACCGAAAGCGGCACCAGTGAAGAAAAAGAAACTCACCCAGAAAATCACAAAACGGGTATTCTTCAGTTCTTTTTCTTTCAGGGCTGGTTTTACAAAACGCCAGAACTCCCAGAAAATAAAAGGGAATGCTGCAATAATGCCACCGATCAGGGCCATGGAAATACTGCTCAGAAACTGGCCACCGAACGTATTGCTGATCATGTTCACTTTTACGGCAGGCATACAGAGCGCATCGCCCATATGTGCCCACTGGCTGAACTGGCAGAGTTTACGGTAGCTGATAAAATCAGGATTCAGCGGACCGTAGATCACGTTATCAAATACCCAGTTGCGGTAAATAAAAATAACGACGGCCATTACCAGGATAGCCAGTACGGAACGGATGATATGGACCCTTAATTCTTCGAGATGATCGATGAATGTCATCTCACTTTTTTCTGAACCCCGGTTTCTGTTAAATATAGCCATTGCGTTCTTTGACTGTTGTCAGCCGCCAAAGTTACGGGTATGGAGAACATAAAAAACAGGGGTTTTTGGAAGGAGGGGGATGACGGCCGGGTTGGGGTTTACTGGTGGTTTTGCTGCCGCGAAACCTATAACTACACCAGTTTTGCCAGTATTGGTGCCAGCAGGGTGGTTATTTCGCCGGCATGGTTGTAAATCAATGAATATCCGGCGGTTCCGGCAGCCGTGGTAGAATGTTCGGACCGGGCCTGGCGGAGATAGATCACGGGTTTACCCAGTGCAGCTGCATAACCGATCTCAATACCCACCCCAATGGCTTTTTCAGATACTTCGGCTATGAGCAGGTCTGACCCGGAAATCTCCCGGAAAGCCTGTTGCATCATCTCTTTTTCCTGCTGCGGTGCAAAATGGTACTGGTCTACAAAAACAAACAGCGCTATCTGGTAGGCAGACAAAACCGCGCTGATAGCGGTTATCTCGGCCTCAAGCTGTTGCCGGTTTTGGTAACCGATAGAGAGATAGGCTTTTTTCATCGTATGGGGTTCGTTGCAAAGCGGACCGGGGCAGACAGGGTTAGCGCAGGATCTTCATTTTTACAGATTCGATCCGCGTATCACTCACATTCAGGATATCGAAGCGGTAATCGCCGATGATGATGGTCTCTTTCTGTTTGGGAATGGTCTCATGTTCGTTGATGATATAACCGCTCAGTGTTTCAGAATCGCCGGCCGGGAATTTCATGTCGTATTTCTCATTCAGGTAATCCAGTTCCATGCGGCCGCTTAAGATGAATTCATCTTCTGCCAGTTGTTTTTCTACCAGTTCTTCGGTATCATACTCATCCTGGATCTCACCAAAAATTTCCTCCAGCACATCTTCCATGGTTACAATGCCTGCGGTTCCGCCAAACTCATCCACTACCCAGGCAATACTTTTTCTGTCTTTGGTGAATTTGCTGATCAGGTCCGTGGCACTCATACTCTCCGGCACTGCCATAATGGGATGCAGCACTTCGCGGATAGTAGCGGGTTTTTTGAAGAGATCCAGCTGGTGTATATAACCGAGTATCGAATCAATATTATCATCATATACCACCAGTTTACTCAGCTGTGTGCCGATAAAGGTTTTCTTGGCTTCTTCCACGGAGGTATTGATATCGATCGCTTCTATCTCGGTGCGCGGCACCAGGCACTGCCTGATCTTTACCATCGGTAAACTCAACGCGTTTTCGAACAGTTCGGTATTCAGTTCCTGGCTTTCCTCATCCTGCTCTTTGGTTTGCTGAAAAAAATGTTCGAGGTCTACTTTGGTGAAAGCATCGTTCCTGTCGTTTACGCGCACATTGAATAGGTATTTGAGGATCCACTGCGATACATCTACAAAAAAATTGGTCAGCGGCAGAAAAAGGCCATGAAAGAAATTGGCCACTCTCGCAAAAAAACTCAATAATATATCTCCTCTGGCCCGGAACACAGCTTTGGGTATGAACTCTCCAAAAACGAGCACCACCAATGATGACATCAAAGTATCAAAACCCAGTTTTACATATTCGTTCTGAAATTGCAGTTTGGTCCAGAGAGCGGTCCAGATGGTTTTCGACATCAGCTCATGTACCAGTAACCCATATATAACGAGAAAGATATTTAAACCGATCAGGCAGGTGCCGATAAAACGGGCCGGATGCTCCATGAAATTGGACAGGATGATGCCGCTTTTCTTGCCCTGTTTTTTCTTCAGTTCAATACTTAACCGGTTGGCCGATACAAATGCGATCTCATAACCGGCAAAAAAACCGATCAGGAGCAGTGTAACAACGATCCAGATAAAGGTATAGAGCTCTGTCATGGGGGAAAATTACATAAAATTCGTGAGTCGTGAATCGTCAGTCGTGAGTAGTCAGTAGTCAGGGGTGAGTGGGACACCGTTCTAAACTCACGATTAACGACTGACGACTCACGCCCCCCCCAAAACAAATGCCCCGTAAAAACGGGGCATGGTAACCGATAGGTACAACATGAGAAAATCGGCTGTGTGAGATCTTGGGAATGTCGAATATCGAACAGGGAACGCCGAACGCCGAAGTATTACTCCGATCGACATTCGACATTCCTTGTTCGATATTCAAATGGGGTTATTTAAAGTCTACGGTACAATTCTGGCATTTCATTACAATTTTAAGTCCTTTGCCATCACCTACGGTGGCGGTAAATAGATTGGGGCTGTTATCGTCTCTCCATGCGGTCATTGTTCTGGGACGTGTTTGTATTCCTTCTACTGTAATGGCTTTTAATTGACCCTTTTCTTCTGCCGCCTGCGCTTCCTTGGTGGTTTTGTTCTCTGTTTTTTCAGTAATTGTTAATGGAATTTTCTTCTCAAAATTGCCATATACCGAACTGTAGCCACCGGTAAAATCAACGCTGTAGTTTTTTACATCGCGCAGCGGGATGCGGATATCGGCATATTTGTCATCGATCTTGATCTGGTTAAGGGCTGTACCCACTTTCCTGATCTTGATATCAGCATTGCTGCCTTCGAGATCTATCGAATTATTCAGTTTGGTGATGCGGAGATTACCATAGGATTTGCGGCCGCGGATATCGCCGGCTTCTTCCAGTTCATATTCGTCGTTGGTGCTGCGCATCACTACTTTATCTACGGCAGCCATTTCGATGGTAGAGTATTTGCTGTCAATATCCAGATCGTTGATGGTTTTGGCACTGAAACGGCCGTTGGTAAATTCAATCTCGGCATTCTTCACATCGCCCACATTTACATTTGAATATCTCGAACGGAGAACGAGTTTGCCCAGGTTCTCTGCTTCCAGATTCCCATTGGTGATATCGATACTCGCATCTGTAATACCGGCGGGTACAGATACATCGGCATATTTGCTCTCGAGATCCAACTTACTGCCTGCGGGAATGGTTACCGTTACGATTCTTTTGGTATTGGCTTTGGTGCCTACATTCTGACCGGTTCCGTTAAATACGGTCACACCGCTTCCGGATCCGCCCGGACCATAGTAAGTAAAAGCGCCCGATCCGGAAGAATAAAAACTACTACCGCCAATGCTGCCTGATTTCACTTTTACAGAACTGCCCAGTGTTTTTAAAGAAAGGTTCACTTTTTCGAGCCATTCTTCATCTGTCAATTTGCTTTCGCCATCATAGTAAACAGTGGTGGTTACTTTTACCTTGGGCTGGTCCCAGGTTTTGATGATGATATTGCGGGATGCGTTCTCGATATAGATCTCTCCACCTTTAGGTACCGAAACCTCTTTGCTTACTTCTTTTGTTTTGAGGTCTTCATCCTTGAAGTTTTTGGTGGTCCTCATGTTTTCACCGTTGATCACCCTGACTTCTCTTCCTTCTGCTGCTACGCGCACCTGTGTGCCGGATGAGGCAGGCGAAGTACTGGTAACCACCTGTTGTGCCGTTGCCTGTGAGAGAACGCCTGTCAGTACAGTCGCCAGTAAAAAAATATTCATTTTCATTTTGTTCATGATAATAGGCATTTAGATTTTCAGGAAATAGGTTTTGGCAGAGTCAACAGGCACGCGGTTTTGTTTGTAGCGGTTGTTGGTCTTGGTCATTTCCGTTTGTAATTGTTTGAGAATGGTTAATTTCTGCTGGTAGAGATTAATGAGCTGATCCAGTAATCCGTCAGTCATGCCGCGCCTTGCAATGTCTGATTTGATCTGTTTCTCATCTTTCTCCATTTGTCTGATCTGTATGGCAAAATCATTAAAATAAGCGGGCGATTCTGCATACATGGGTATGCTGCTTACCCGCTCCCGCTGCAGGTTAATTACCTGGGTAAAACTGTTCTCCATATGCTGGAGGGCAATCATATCAGCGGTAGGTTGTATTCTTTTTTTGGGTTCCGCCACAGCCGCGTCTTTTTTAACATAAGCGTTTATCTGGGCCATAACGGCTGGTGCTGTATTCTCTGTTTGTGTTACGGGTTTTTTGGTAATCGTTGCCGCTTTTTCTGTAACAGTTTTTTGCTGACTGGTTAGTTCTGTTGTGGTATGTTTCTCCTGCAACAACCACCAGCCGCCGATACCGGCCAACAGCAGTACACAGGCAGCTACTGCCCAGCGGGTAACCAGCACTACCACTGTAGTTTTGGGTGTGCTGGCCGATTGCTGTTTGATCTGCTCCCAAACCTGTAAACGGGGTTCGTCCAGATCCAGCTGATCGGCATGTTGCCGTAGATATTTTTTCAGTTCATCCATGTGCCTGTAGTTGACGGGTGATGCGTTCTTTTAATAACTGTCTCGCCCGATGGTATTGACTTTTACTTGTTGATTCCGAAATGCCCAGCTGTTCGGCAATGTCTTTGTGGCTGAAATCCTCTACTACAAAAAGGTTGAACACTTGCCGGCAGCCATCCGGCAAACCTTTGATCTCCTGTTGAATGATCTCGAAACTCACGGTTTTCCACCACTCTGCCGCTTCCTCCACCATCGTATTGTTTCTTTCATCCTCCCATTCGTTCCAGTAGAAATTTTTCTTGCTGTAACGGATACACTCATTCACCACAATCCGCTTTAACCAGCCACCAAACTGCAGGGGATCTTTTAACTGCCACAGGTTACGGAATGCCAGTATAAAAGCATCCTGCAGAACATCTTCTGCATCGTTGCGGTTGCCTGTCATGCGGGTACAGATATTGAACATACCCTTACTATACTGCCGGTATAGCCAGGCCTGCGCCTCTGTATCGCCCTTACAGGCTTTTCTCACAACAGCCGTTTGTATGGTGTTAGCCTGTTCCAATGGTTGTCTGGGAATTAAGAGTAGGAGGTTTGGGAAAGGTTGGAAGGAGGTGGTGATTATTTTTTCGGAAAGTAAGGAAAGTAAATAAAGTATATAGAGTAAATAGAGCGGATGAGTGCCTATCGGCATTCCCCCACCTTATATACCCTATATACTTTATTTACTATATATACTTTATATACTATATCTGCCTAACCAACCCTAAGCGAGATCCAGTACCGGCTTATTTTGTAAAATAGCTTCTATCTTATCCATTACTTCCGCAGAAAGCAGTTGCAGGCTGTCCAGTGCTTTCAGGTTTTCGAATAACTGTTCTTTTTTGGTGGCACCCAGGATGGCGGTGGTTACATGGGGGTTTTTGATGGTCCAGGCAATGGCCAGCGAGGCCAGCGATACACCCAGCTCATCGGCCAGCAGGGCCAGTTTTTTTACTTTCTCCAGTTTTACATCCTGGATCCAGCGGTCTTTGAGCCAGCCAAACCCTTCAATGGCCAGGCGTGAATCTTCAGGGATGCCGTTATTGTATTTGCCGGTTAAAAAGCCAGCAGCCAGCGGACTCCAGATCGTGGTTCCCAGTCCTACGTTCTGGTACACCGGCAGGTAATCCTGCTCCACTTTAAAACGCTCAAACATGTTATACTGTGGCTGCTCTACGGTTGGGCCCATTAAATGGTATTGGTGTGCTACGCGATGGGCTTCCATGATCTCAGCACCACTCCATTGGCTGGTACCCCAGTATAATATTTTGCCTTGCTGTATCAGGTTGTGCATAGTCCATACCACTTCTTCAATGGGCACTTGTGTATCAGGACGATGGCAGAAATAGAGGTCAAGGTAATCGGTCTGCAGTCGGCCCAGCGCTTCATGACAGGCTTCTACCAGGTGTTTGCGGCTTAAACCGGTCTGGTTGGGTTTGTTATCTGCCCCGCGCCAGCCAAAAAACACTTTGGACGAAAGGGTATAGGAAGTTCTGTCCCATTTTTTGGCTTTCAGCACCCGCCCCATCATTTTCTCACTTTCGCCCAGGGCATACCCTTCTGCGTTATCAAAAAAATTGATGCCGTTATCGTAGGCAATACCCATCAGTTCATCGGCACTGTTATCACTGATCTGCTTGTGAAAAGTAACCCAGCTGCCCAAACTCAGTACGCTTAACTGCAGACCGCTGCGGCCCATTCTTCTGTATTCCATGTGACTGTTTTTTAGGATGGCAAGGTATTAAATATGTAGGAGTGGATAGCAGAAATAAACGATAAACCCTAGTTAAGCGCAAAGAATTCACTTGCTGGAGAGTATAGGAGAAGCGCATTTCCTCACCTAACGTATACAAGATCACATTTTTGTCCCGCTTTATTAACTGCTGGTTCTGTGATTTATAAAATTTTCACCAGAATAAGTTTGATGGATAAAGTAGAGTCTGGCGATACATTCGGGGGATATGATTTCCGTTTCACTAAATCGGGAGCCGCTATCAAATGACGAATTTCTCCTTCTTGCATGCCTCTTAGTCCTTCGTCAACGGCATTTGTTGCCTGGTTGCCACCTATCAACACTTTTACTGGTGATCGGGAAGTTTCATTCGAGTATAATACGGTGCCGTTTAGGTAGGAGGTTGTTTCACGGATTAAAACCTCGTGTCCTGCTTTTGCTACCTGTCCTTCGCCTTTTTGTAAAATCCTGTATCTAAGGCCTGTTTCTGTAGTTACATAATCGTTACCTGATCTTGTATTCTTTAACCGGCTCGGACTGCCACAACCCAGGATGCCCAGCAAACTAACGAAAATCAAAAAGTATCTCATGGCCTATAGTTTTCACAATGTTTCAGAATATAGCCGGTGGCTATGCCAGTTTAGTATAACTGACAGTACTTAAAAGTAAGCATCTTCCCCATCCGTCTTTCCGCAAAATAATTGGTTCTGAATACTATTTTTCAAAGCCAAGAGGGGGTTGAAAAAGAAACGCTTTACCAGCCGTTAATCATCTGTTTATTTCCGCGTCGTATCCCTTCCATTAGCCAGGCTATCTGCGATCATGGCAAAACTGCCGGGCTGAATTTTGAATAAGGTAAGATTGGTGAGATCCTGGTTACAGGTCATGCCCACACCCGAGAATCGCTTTTTGGGGTAGCGCTGGCTGATGGTTACTTCCTTATCGGTATAGAATTTCTGCTGATTCTGGTCCCAGTACATTTCTTTGCAGAACAGGGTATCGCCCTTCACATTAAACGCTACCACGCTGTCGCGGAGAAATACTTTGCTCTGGTTTTCGAGGTAATTGCCATACAGGGCACTTAACTGGCTTTCGATGCGCGCCGTGCTGTCGTTATAAAAATCCACGTGTAAGGATCGGGGAAACTCTGTTCTACGTCCGGTATCTCCCTGGATCCGCAGCATTAAAGGGGCCGTAAGATGTGCCCGCATTTTACCATCCATACTCAGGTAACTGCTGATATTTTTGCCCTCTTCTATATTCTCTTTTTTCCGGCTCAGTTCGCGCACTTCATTCACATCGTTTTCGCAACCGCACAAAAAAAAGCAGCCGGATAGAATGGCTGCTGTAAAAAATATTTTATGTGAGATCAGTTTAGTCATACCTGCGTTTGATAAACCAAAGATCGCTTAAACTCATGCCAAAAGTAAACTGGAAGAAACTTTCTGTGATATTGTTAACGGCCGTTCCCCTTTTACCAAACTGTACAGCGGTATTCAGGAATGTGAACTGGTTATCATACGCTCTCCATTTTTTGATCGGCAAACCCGCACCTAGTGAAAAACCGGTTTGCTTTAAACCATTCCCATCTGCATTGATATAATCTTTACCTGTAAAGAAGCCGGCACGATAGTTCACATTGTTCCAGTAACCACGGCCCGATACGGGATCGGGGCTGAACTGCACACCCAGTTTCAGCTGCCAGCTATCTGCCAACTGATCGGGCTGGCCGTAAAAACGGTATTTGGTCCATTGGGTAGCCGTGTATTCTGCACCGATTGACCAGAGCTCAAAAACACCCCTTGGGTTGGTAACGGTTTTATGCAGGGTAAGTCCGGCGGCATAAGTAGAAGGCAGGGTAATTTTTCCCTTGATATTGTATACTTCAGAAACCGAATCGATCTTATAATCGCCGGTGGTGGTGGGTGTATAGGTTTGTTTGATCTGGTCCTGCGAGGCAGATAACTGCTGCTGCAGGGTTCCGGTTAATCCAAATCTAAGCAGGTAGTTATTGGTGGTTTTGGTTTCAGCAATTACTTTTTTCCCTACCGAGAACTCATACTGCAATCCGCCATGCAGAAAAACACCGCTATAACTGGTTTTGGTAGAACTGAGTCCCTGGTAATAAGCTACGGTATCGTTTAGGAAAGCTTTGCGGGTATTGATCTCTCTTTTGCCAAAATTGTACCCGGTATTAAAACCGATGCTGAAATTGCCCATTTTTTTGCCGATACCTACAAAAAACTGGTTCAGGCCGCCCTGTCCATCATAAATGGTCTGCAGGCTATCCCCCGCTACAATACTGCGGTTTTCGATGGAATAGTTAATGGTACTGAGTGGTTTTAAGCCAAATGCCATGCCCCATCCTTTGGTTCTTTTCAAAGGAATGCCTACGGCGATATAAGAAGGCGTAAAATTTTTAGAAGAAAACTTACCGGTAGGATTATTGCTGATCAGCGAACGGGTATCGATGGTCAGACCCACATCAAACGTAACCATGTACAGCGATCCATAAGTAGCAGGATTATTGAAATTGACCGCCTGCCCCACATTATTGTTCAATCCATCGGCATAAGCGGCAGAAAGACCACCCATGGCGCGACTGATCACATGCTGGTTGGATTGCAGTTCACCCAGACCATACCTTGAAAAAGGGGAGTTCTGTTGCGCAGAGGAAACAAGCAGGAAAAAAAACGGTAAAAATGCCAGGAAAATCCTAGCGGTTGTTGAACTCACTGATCGCATACAGGCCTTTGTAGATTAAGTTAGGGTCGGCAAATATCTTGTTTTTTAGGTGCGGTACAAAAAAACCCATATCACCCCCGGTTAACAGCACGTTAAAGTTGCTGTATTTCAAGGCATAAGCGTCAATTATTCCGTCAATTTCCTTAGACATTCCGAGTATCACACCGCTTAAAAGGTTGGTTTTGGTGTTGTAACCCACCAGCGGGAAGCCCGATTCGGCCTGTATCAGGGGCAATAATGCCGTTTGCTCGTGCATGGCCCTGAACCGCATATTCATGCCCGGGGAGATGCTTCCCCCCAGAAATTCATGGGCCTGGTTGATGTAATTGTAGGTAATACAGGTTCCGAGCCCGATGGCCAGGTTATGGTGTTGGGGGAAGAGATCCACCGAAGCGGCACAAATGGCCAGCCTGTCGGCCCCAATGGTCTCGGGGTTGCCTACCGGCGTGGTAAAAGGCAGTTGACTGGTATGCCCCAGTTTGTGAAACCGGCTATGGGCAGCTAGCAGTTCCTCTATCTCAGGCGGATGATTAATAACGGACGACAGGATTGTTTTAACTGGCCCGAAACGGGTGATCAGTTGCTGAATAGTGGCTGTATCAGCTTTTTCCAATACAACTTCCTCCTTAAAATCCCTGTCGTGAAAAACAGCGCATTTTAAACGGGTGTTGCCAAAATCGAAACAGAGGGTGATTTGCATGGTGAATGGTCAATGGTGAATAGTCAATCGTGAATCGTGAATCGTGAGTGGTGAGTAGTCAGTTTTTTGGGAATGGCTTATACTACCTACTCACTACTGACCACTCACGCCTCATTTGTCAAAAGTAAAGCCTTTCAATTCTTTAAAGTGGCCGTTGAGGTGAATCTTTTCTTTGAGTAGTTCCATGCCGGCCATAACGGGTAGTACTTTGTTTAGGTGACGTTTCAGGTATTCGAGTCGTTGCAATTCGTGCAGCAGGCCCAGTAATTCATATTCCTCTTCCAGCGAAAGGCCGGCATGATGGGCCAGGTCGTAACTGGTCAGTTCTGTATCGGGTTTGTTAAAGTCTTTACTCACGTTCAGTAAGCGGTGCAGATCGCGGATGCCTTTCAATACTTTCTGTGCCATTTCGCTCTGCACCCTTTCCGCGTTTTCGGGATAGTTAACAATGGCACCGCTGTATAATTTATCGGGTACCGATTCTATCAATTCCAGGATCCGGAACACCTGTATGCCTCTGGTATGGATATCCATTTTACCATCTTCATACACTTTTACAATTTTGGTTACTTCTACCAGTGTACCCATGTCGGATACGCGATTGTTCAGTACGGTTGGAATGCCAAAAGGACGGCCCTCTGCATACGACTCTCTGATCAGTTGCCGGTAACGCTCTTCAAAAATATGCAGGTTCAGTTTTTCACCTGGAAATACCACAATGCCCAGTGGGAATATCGGAATGAAATTCGTCATTTAACAAAAGTAGGCGGATTGGGAATATCGAACACCGAATATCGAATCCCGCCCCGGCGGGAAATATCGAACAAAAAATCCCAAACAGAGAACATAAAACCCAGAACCCAGAACAAAGAATTGCTACTGCTAATTTTTACGCTCCCGGTTCAACTCCCGCAACCTGGCATATTTCAACCAGGTGTACCAGGCATTCATTTTGGCAACGGTATAGCCGGCTTCACCGTCTAAAAATCCCAGCCGGAAAATATAATTTTTAACAAAAGAGAAAGCCGGTGCCAGTCGGCATTTCAGCCATCCGGCCTTTTTGCCCTGCTGATGGTATTTCTGCGCGTTCAGCATGGCATAGTTCACCGTTTTAGCGGCAAAATCGGCTATGTTCCGGGAGGTGTAATGATGGATATATCCTTTTAAAGTAACTGTTTGGGTACCTGCCGGGAATACCAATCCTTCGTGTACGGCAGCATCGTTCCAGCCACCATGACGGCGGTTGTATAAACGGATATGCCTGTCGTTACTCCATTCTCCGAAACGGATCATCTGCTGGCCCAGAAAAACACGGAAACGGATATTGTACACAACTGAGATATCTGTAAACGATAACTGCTGCAATTCCTGTTGCAGTGTTTCATCGGGAATCTCATCGGCGTCAATGGATAAGATCCAGTCGTGTTGGGCGCCAGCCACCCCTTTGTTCTTATTGGGGCCATAACCCCCCCAGCCTGTTTCAATCAGTCGTGCACCCAGCGAAGTAACGATTGCCTGTGTACCATCGGTGCTGCCACTATCTACTACCACAATATCATCGCTGCATGCTTTAGCAGCCGCAATGGTTTTGCCGATGATGGCCGCTTCATTGCGGCAGATGATCACAACAGAGAGCTGGTTATGCATGGGGTGATGATAATTTCTGCTGCCCAAAGAAAGCAATAAAAGCTAATAAAAGAATTCCTGTTTGCCCTTCCAGTGTATCATCAAACAAAAAAGGAACCAGGCTGATGACCGTTACGATGACCGAAAAAATATTTTTGGCAGTTGTTCTGTACAGCAGCAGCGCAAATCCCGCTGTAAAACACAACACTCCCGGCAACCCGCTGCCGGTGCCGTATACCAGCCATTCGTTGGCGGGTAAAAAACGTTCATAGGCGAGACTGGCAGGGTGGTGTAACTGGTGCCATTGATCTACTGCAGCCAGCATATCGCCAAACCCCACGCCCTGTATCGGGTTTTGTGCCGTAAGCTGGTAACCGGCTTTCATGGATAACCAGCGGGAAGCATCTGAATACCCAGGCAAGATCTTGCCGCTGGAATAATTCGAAAAATCATAGCGCACATACTGCACCCGGTTATGCAGGGTGGGCATGGTCTGGTAACAAAGAAAAGCAGCCACTGCACAAACAGCCAGCAGCAGCAAACCCGTTTTCCATTTTTTTTGAACGATAATGAGATAACAAACGTAGATACCACCTCCTGCATACAAACAAACCAGCCCCGTTTTGGCAGCCAGTAGGTGCAGGTAAACAACCAGCAAAACCAGGCAGCCGGCCAGGAGGTAACGGGTAGTCTTTTGTTGAGCAATCAGTAAACTATGAAGGCCCAGCATCACCGCTGTTACTACCATCCAGCTGAAACGGATATGGTCATTATCGGCGGGTGTGGGCAATGTTTTTGCCTGCAGATACGCTGCTTGTATAGTAATGGGGTCCAAAAGATAATGCCAAAAACTCCAGGCGCAACCCATACTGATGAACAAGAGGTACAGGTAGATCAGTTTTGTTTTTCGTTCCGCAGAAAAATGTACTGATCCAATGCCGAGCAACATGGTTACGAAAGGAAGTTTCACCACCACACTGTTCCACCACAGCGCTATGTTCTCGCTCCATAAGCCGGATATAATCACCGGCAGCAAGATCAACAGCACTGCCACCAGTAATACGCGGGTTCTTTGATCCAGTTGCCTGTGAAAAAAGAAAGGAACTACTATCAGTACCGAGGATAGAGATACGAGCGCGCGGCTGACCAGCAAGCCGGCCACCAGCAAAACCAGCATGGCTGATACCCATTGTATGGCCCATTTATTTTTCAACAGGGGTGCTGTCATGCGTCTAAATTCGTTCTTCCGGGTTACTTTAGCAATCATGTGGGAAGAATTATTACAGGACTTACTGGAGGGCCATACCAAATCACTTGCCCGCGCCATTTCACTGGTTGAAAATGAAGTGCCGGGATACGAGTGGTTGCTACAGCAATTACCGGCCAATACCCACGCAAAACTGACGGGCATTACCGGTTCGCCGGGTGCCGGTAAAAGCACGCTGGTAGATGCATTGATCGGTGAGATAGTAGCACAGAACCAGAAAGTGGCGGTATTATGTGTGGATCCTTCTTCTCCTTTTAACCTGGGCGCTTTGCTGGGCGACAGGATCCGGATGAGTGAGTGGTATAACCATCCATCCGTATTTATCCGTTCATTGGCTACCCGGGGTAGTTTGGGGGGATTGCATCCCCGGATCGTAGAGATCGCCGACCTGGTAAAAGCAGCCGGCTTTGACCAGGTGATCATTGAAACGGTGGGCGTGGGACAAAGCGAAATAGAAATTGCCGGACTGGCCGATACCACCGTGGTGGTGGTAGTACCGGAAGCAGGCGATGAAGTGCAGACGATGAAAGCCGGCCTGATGGAGATCGCTGATATTTTTGTGGTGAACAAGGCCGACCGGCCCGATGCGGATAGTTTTGTAAAAAATCTCAGGCTGATGCTGGCGCCTGCTTTTCACCGAACCACACACGAGATCGCGATCGTGAAAACGGTCGCTTCTAACAAAGAAGGCGTAGGAGAATTATTTCAGCAGATCAGGAAACACCAGCAGCTGGTGCAAACGCATGATAAAAGATATTGGTTACTGGCTGAGAAAGCCTATCACCTGATACAGCAAAGAAGAATGAAAGACGTAGATAAATCGGTACTGAAACAGCAACTGGAAAAGGCGGATGATACCAATCTGTACCAGTTTATTAAACAATATCTGCCGGATAATAAATGAGCATAGGCGATCTGATCCCGGATGTATCAGGATTCCGCTTTTTCTATCGCTTTTTCGTTTTTCCACCAGCGCCAGCCAATATAGCCCATCACCATAAAAGGAGCAGCGGCCAGGTAAATAATAGCCGAGTTAAGGGCAGAAGCGGGTCCCTCGCCTAATTGAGACGCAGTTTTGGTACAGATAGAGCATTGGGCCAACAGCGGCGCGCTGAATGCTGTGAGCGAAATGCAGAGCATCAATAACCATCCTTTCTTACCCATATTGCTGAATTCTGCTGCAAAGATAAGGCAGGAATAAACGTATAAATCGTTAACTTTCTCGTTCAATCATTGCCCATGGAACCCAGAAGAAAGTTTATACAAAAGGTTGGTTTACTGGCCGGTGCGTTCTCGGCCAATAGTTTATTTAACCAGGCACATGCCGCTTCCTGGGAGGCGGCTTCGCAGCGGATCCAGGAGTTGACACCCGAGGCGGCTGCCCAGGATGAAGATTACTGGATGGTTATACAGCAGGCTTATACCGTTAACTCCAACCTGATCATCCTGAACAATGGCGGTGTTAGTCCCTCACCAAGAGTGGTGCAGGAGGCGGTAGAGCGCTATAACAAACTTTCCAATGAAGGCCCGTCCTATTATATGTGGCGCATTGTAGACCAGGGCCGGGAGCCCCTGCGACATAAACTGGCCGTGCTGGCCGGCTGTTTACCAGAGGAGATTGCGGTTAACCGGAATGCTACCGAGGCCCTGAATACGGTGATCTTTGGGCTGGACCTGAAAGCCGGCGATGAAGTGATCGGCACCAAACAGGATTATCCCAATATGATCAATGCATGGAAACAGCGGGCCGAGCGCGAAGGCATTGTGTATACCCAACTGAACTTTAAATTCCCGATAGAGAATGATGAGGAGATCGTGAGTGCGTATGAAAAAGCGATCACACCCAAAACAAAGATCATTCATATCACACATGTGATTAACTGGATCGGACAGATCATGCCGGTGAAAAAGATCTGTGCCATGGCAAAGAAGTATAACCTGGAAGTAATTGTGGATGGAGCACATTCATTCG
>Ga0255338_1001800_pt1 | contig 36936 bp, 36 predicted proteins | sample MeOH1_35cm_T4_19_FD_203715 | JGI IMG/M metagenome (GOLD analysis project Ga0255338, IMG submission 203715) | Sandy soil microbial communities from University of British Columbia, Vancouver, Canada - MeOH1_35cm_T4_195 | ecosystem: Engineered > Artificial ecosystem > Sand microcosm > Unclassified ...
ACGGACGGAGGAGGACACCGTGTGCAGAGGCTGGTCCGGGAGGGCCGGCGGGATCGTCATGGCGATCTGACATTCCGGCGAACCACCGTCGTCGCCATGCAACAATGTGGCAACCTCAGTCAAACCCGGCTGGCGTATTATGTCCAAAGGAGAACCTCGGATGTCCTTGATGAACCGATTGAAGTTCGCTCCGCTTGCGGTCCTCGGCGCCACGCTCGCAAGCGTTCTCGTCGCCGCACCGGCCCACGCGAACCTGCCCGTTCCCGGGGGCGGCGAGTGCGCCACCGTCGACAGCTGGTCAGTCCCGGCGGCCGGCTCGTACAAGGTCACCTGGAAGACGACATGCAGCCGCGACGTCTACCTGATCGAGATGGGGATCACCGTCCAGCGCAGCGGCAACGTGGTCGCTTCGAAGTCCACCGCGTGCGGTGGGAGCGGTCTCATCCGGTCGTGCACCAGGAGCGTGACCGTCAACGACCCGTCCGGAACCCAGAAGTTCGAGTCGATGGACGAGGTGTACATCCGGTACTCGCCGTACAGCAGTGCCGGGACGTCCGGCAAGTACTTCGGCGTCGCCTACCACTGAGCCAGACGAGGAACGGCGGCGCCGGTGACGGCGCGTCTCGCGGCCGGTTCCGGCGCCGCCCGTTCGCCTCGTCCCGGGCTCACGCCCCGGTGGTCTGACCCGTCCGCAGGTCCATCCACCGCTCGCTGAAGCCCGGATCGTTGAGCTGGATGTCCGGCGTCGCGCCCGGCACGGGGGCGCCGTTGGCGTCGACGCCGCAGACACCCATCGTCACCGGCTCCTGCGGAGCCTGGCCGAGCTCGCCCGCGAAGTGGCAGGCGACCTTGTGGCGCGGGCCGATCTGCAGCAGCGGCGGCTCGACCTTCGCGCAGATCTCGCGCGCGAGCGAGCAGCGGGTGCGGAACCGGCAGCCGGACGGCGGCAGGATCGGGCTGGGCACGTCGCCCTCGAGCCTGATCCGCTCACGCCGACCGCCGATCGCGGCCTGCTTGACGTCGGGCACGGCCGACAGCAACGCCTGCGTGTACGGGTGGTGCGGCCGGTTGTAGAGCGTCTCGCGGTCCGCGATCTCGACGATCTTGCCGAGGTACATCACCGCGACCTCGGGGCAGAAGTGCCGGACCACGGCCAGGTCGTGGGCGATGAACAGGAAGCCGATCCCGAACTCGCGCTGCACGTCCTGCAGCAGGTTGATCACCTGGGCCTGGATGGACACGTCCAGCGCCGAGACCGGCTCGTCGGCGACGAGCAGCTTCGGCTGCAGCGTGAGCGCCCGGGCGATGCCGATGCGCTGGCGCTGACCACCGGAGAACTCGTGGGGGTAGCGGTTGTAGTGCTCGGGGTTCAGGCCGACGATCTCCAGCAGCTCCTGCACCCGCGGGATGATCTTGTCCTTCGGGAGCACCTTGTGGATCTGCAGCGGCGCACCGACGATCGCCCCGACCGTGTGGCGCGGGTTCAGCGAGGTCGCCGGGTCCTGGAAGATCATCTGGATCTCGCGCCGCAGCGGCAGCAGCTCACGCTGGCTCAGCTGGGCGATGTCCCGGCCGTCGAAGTCGATGCGACCGCCGGTCGGGCGCAGCAGCCGGGTGATCAGCCGGCCGGTGGTCGACTTGCCGCAGCCGGACTCGCCGACCAGGCCCAGCGAGCCGCCGCTGGGCACCTGGAAGGACACCCCGTCGACGGCCTGGACGTGCCCGACCGTACGACGGATGATCCCGCTGGTCCGCACCGGGAAGTACATCCGCAGGTTCTCGACACTCAGCACCGGTGCCGCGTCGGGATCCCGAAGCGACGCCCCGTGGTGGTGCTCGGCCTGCTCGGGCTCGGCCACGGGGGTGCCCGCGGCCGGGTCCATCTCACTCATGCCTGCTCCTCGAACAGCTCGGGTGCGATCTCCGGCAGCACCTCGGTGGCGTAGACCTCGTCCGGGTTGGCCAGATGGCAGCGCTTCGTGTGGTTGCCGCCGGCCCGGGCCGGCGTCAGCTCCGGGACCGTGGTGCGGCAGAGGTCGCCGGGAACCTTGTCCCGGTGGTCGCACCGCGGGTGGAAGGCGCATCCCGGAGGCGGACTGAGCAGGCTCGGCGGGTTGCCGCGGATCGGGATCAGCTTGGCGTCGGTGTCACCGACGACGTCCGGCACGCTGGAGAGCAGTCCCCAGGTGTACGGCATCTCCGGGTGGACCAGGATCTCCTTGGTCGGGCCGTACTCGACCGCACGGCCGGCGTACATGACCAGTACGTCGTCGGCCATCTCGGCGACCACGCCGAGGTCGTGGGTGATGATGATGATGGCGGAGTTGAACTCCCGCTGCAGGTCCTGGAGCAGGTCGAGGATCTGCGCCTGGACGGTGACGTCCAGCGCCGTGGTCGGCTCGTCGGCGATCAGCAGGCCCGGGTCGTTGATCAGCGCCATCGCGATCATCGCCCGCTGACGCATGCCGCCGGAGAACTGGTGCGGGTAGTCGTCGACGCGGCGGTCGGGCTGCGGGATGCCGACCCGGTCGAGCATCTCGATGGTGCGCGCCCGCGCCTGCTTCTTGCTGACGTCGTGGTGGATCCGGTAGGCCTCCATGATCTGGTTGCCCACCGTGTAGTACGGGTGCATCGCCGAGAGCGGGTCCTGGAAGATCATCGAGACCTCGCGACCGCGCTTGCGCCGGATCGACTCGTCGTTGATCTTCAGCAGGTCGACGCCGTCGAGGAAGATCTCGCCGCTCACCTGGGCGTTGGTGCCCCGGTGGAGCCCCAGGATCGCCGAGCTGGAGACGGACTTGCCCGAACCGGACTCCCCCACGATGCCGAGCGTCTTGCCGCGCTCGAGCTCGTAGGACAGCCCCTCGGTGGCCTTGACGACCCCGTCGACGGTCGGGAAGTGCACGACGAGGTCGCGCACGGAGAGGAAGCTCATGGTGTCCTTCCTAGCCGACCCGCACGCGCGGGTCGATGAAGGCGTACAGGATGTCGACAATGATGTTGGCGACGATCACGAAGGACCCGAGCAGCAGCACCAGACCGACGATGGTGGGCAGGTCGTAGACGGCGATCGAGTCCACCGCGAGCTTGCCGAGGCCGTTGTAGTTGAACACCCGCTCGGTGATGATCGCGCCGCCGAGGAGCCCGGCCAGGTCCAGCCCGGCCATGGTCACCAACGGTGTGAGCGCGGCCCGCATCGTGTGCTTGAAGAGGATCTTGCGCGGCGCCAGGCCCTTGGCCTTCGCGGTGCGCAGGTAGTCCTCCCCCATCGACTCGAGCACGAACGCGCGCGACATCCGGACGTAGCCGGCCATGTAGAACAGCGCCAGCGTCAGGCCCGGGAGCACCAGGTTCACCAGCCAGTTCCACACGCCGCCGTCGGCGATGCTGATGTAGTTGGGGACCGGGAAGACTCCCCACTTGATCGCGAGGAACTTCAGCAGGAACAGACCCACGAAGAAGGTGGGGAAGGCGAAGAAGATCAGACTGACGCCGACCACGCTTCGGTCGATGATCGAGCCCTTCGTCAACGCGGCGATCACCCCGAGCCCGACGCCCCCGACGATCCACATGATGAACGCCATGATCGCCAAGGAGAACGAGACCGGTATTCGGGTCTTGAACTCGGAGGTCACCGTGGCGACGTTCACGTTGGAGTAGCCGAGGCAGGGTGCCGGGCAGTGCGCCACCAGGTTGGGCGCCGACTTCCGCAGCGACTCGTCCTCCGGGTAGTCACGGCCCTTGACCACCCCGACCGCGAAGTTCTTCCACTGCTCCCAGACCGGCTGGTCGAAGCCGAGGCCCTTGCGCACCTGGGCGATCTGCTCCGGTGAGCAGATCTTGCCGCACGCGAACCGCGCCGGGTCGATCGGCGAGGCGAAGAACAGGACGAAGGTGATCATGCTCATCGCCACGAGCATGATGACGCCGGCGAACAGGCGCCGGACGATGTACGCGAACATTCAACAACCACCTTGGGGGCCGCACGGGCCGCTGGCTGGGTCTGGTGGGACGGCCGGGCGGCTCAGGAGGCATTGCTGGGTGGGCGACTCGCGCCGCCCACCCAGCAATCTTTCACCGAGCTGCCCGATTGGGCTACTTCACCCCGATGGGGCCGAGGTCCGGGAACCCGTTGGAAGCAGCGGTGTTCATGTAGTTCTTCACTCCCGAGCCGTGCAGGAAGTAGAAGATCGCGGTGTCGACCGGGATGTAGGCGACATCCTTCGCCAGCACCTTGTCGCCCTGCTGCAGCAGCTGGGTCTGCTGGTCGAGGTCGGTGGCGTTCTGGGCCTGGTCGACCAGGGCGTTGAACTCGTCGCTCTTGTAGGCGCCGTAGTCCTGACCGTTGGAGTTCTTGGTCAGGTTCGGGCGGCTGTCGAACAGCGGCGCGGTCACCGTGATCGCCGAGGGCCAGTCAGCACCCCAGCCGGCCCAGATGATGTCGGCCTTCTGGTCGGGCTTCTGGATGTTGGTGTAGTAGGCGTCCTGGTTGGCGACACCGTCCAGGGTGACCTTGAAGCCACCCTTCTCCCAGCCCGCCTTCAGCGCCGCGGCCTGCTTGTCGGCCGTCGCGGTGCTCGGGTAGGTGAAGGTGATCGGGTACGGCATCTGCACACCCGCAGCCTGGAGCAGCTGCTTGGACTTCTCCGGGTCACCGCTACCACCGGGGAACAACCCCTCCTGGTAGCCCTTCACCGCCGGGTTCACGATGTCGGTGGCCTCGGTGTAGGCCTTCTCGCCACCACCCGCGGTCACCCACGCGGTGTCGTCGAGCGACGCAGCCAGCGCCTGACGGACCTGCAGGTTCGTCAACCGGTTGAAGTTCGGCACCAGGTAGTCGGTGTACGGCGAGGTCACCGTCACCGAGCGCTTGGCCACATCACCGGTGATCTGGCTGTAGTACGACGACGGGATCCGCCGCTCGGTCACAGCCGTCTTGTCCGCACCGGAGTCCGCGATCAGCTGGTCGGTGACCTGCTCGGCGGTCTTGCCGATGTCGAAGACGATCTTGTCCGGCAGCGCCTTGCGGATGTCAGCGGAGTCGGTCGACGCCGAGTAGTTCGTGTTGCGAACCAGCGTGCCGCCCTTCTGCTTGTCCCAGGCACCCTCGAGCTTGTACGGGCCGTTGGAGAAGATCTGGTAGTTCGACTTGTCGCCCTGGTCCTTGTCGGCCCGGTACGGGTCCATCATGTGCAGCGACGCGACCGCCAGCGGGAAGTCCGCCCACGGCTTCTTGAAGTGGTAGGTGATCGTGCTGCCCTCACACGTGATCGCCTTGTCGAAGGCCGCCTTGCCCTCCGCCGAGCTCTGGTACGGGCCGGTGTAGATCGGCAGGCCGTCCTTGCCCTCGGGGATGTCGAGGTAGGTGATGATGTAGTTCGGGCCACCGGTGATGATGTCGGTCGCGAACACCCGCGAGGCGCCGTACTTGAAGTCCTCACACGTGATCGGCTTGCCGTCCTCCCACTTCACCCCGTCCTTGACCGTGAACTTCCACGTCTTGGCACCGTCCGAGGACTGGCCGGTGTCGGTGGCCAGGTCCGGGACCGGGGTGGTCGAGACCTTCTCGTCCTCCGAGATCGGGAACGTCACCAGGCTCCGGTAGACCGTCCGGCTCCAGTTGGTGATGTCACGACCGACGTAGGTGCGCTGAGGATCGGTGTGCTCGAGGGCTGCGTAGATGTAGTAGGTCAGCGTGCCGCCCTTGGCCGCGTTCCCGCTGCTGGAGCTGTCGCTCTTGGAGCCGTTGTCACTACCGCCTCCGCAGGCGGCAAGAGCAACCGACATGGACGCTGCAGCCGCAATTGCGAGCGCCTTCTTTCGATAGCTAGCCATTACCTCTCCTCCGTTGTGTGTCGCGCCGAGTGTGGCGGCACATTCGGCAACGCGGTGTCGCCGAAGTCTGGGTGTGCGTGGGTCCCGCTCATCGGTCTGCCTTCGGGTCGAGCGCGTCGCGCAGCCCGTCGCCGAGCAGGTTGAAGCTCACGACGATGATGGCGATCAGCAGCGCCGGGAAGAAGAAGAACGTGAAGTCGGCGACGGAGTAGTTGATCGAGTCGACCAGGACGTTGCCGAGGGTCGGGGTGGGCGGGTGGATGCCCACGCCGAGGAAGCTCAGGGCCGCCTCGGCAGAGACGTAGGCCGGCATGGTGAGCGTGAACGACACCAGCACCGGGGCCCACAGGTTCGGCAGGATCTCCCGGAAGTACAGCCGCATCTTGGAGGCGCCGAGGAGGCGGGCGGCGTCGATGAACTCGCGCTCGCGGATCGAGAGCACCTGGCCGCGGATCAGGCGGCAGATCGGCGGCCAGCCGAAGAGCCCGAGCACGAGCACTTCGTAGAACCCGTTGGGCAGTGCGTCCGAGCCGTTGCCGGGCAGGTACTTCGCCGCCAGCGCCACGCCGGTCGCGGAGAGCGCCAGCAGCATCAGCGTCTGCGGGAAGGACAGCGTCAGGTCGACGATGCGCCCGACGACCGAGTCGACGAAGCCGCCCGTGAATCCGCCGATGATCCCGAGGACGGTGCCGATGACGATCGCGACCAGGCTGGCCGCGAGCGCGATCGTCAACGAGAACGTGACGCCGTACCAGAGCCGGGACATGACATCTCGCCCGACCCCGGGCTCGATGCCGAGCGGGTGGGACCAGCTGATCCCGCCCCAGCTGCCCTTCGGGATGCTCCCGAGGGCCGGGTCGAGGAGGTCCTGGTGCAGCGTCAGCGGGTCGATCACACCCAGCTTCACGAGCAGCGGCGCCAGCAGCGCGCCGATCACGTACGTGGCGACCACGAAGAACGCGATCATCGACAGCCGGTCGCGCCGGAACCGGCCGAGCGCGAGCTGGGTCGGTGACTTCCCGAGGACTGCCTCCGGGTCCTCCACGTCGACGGGGACAGTGGTCTCGAGTCGCTCGAGCTGGGACTCAGGCAGGGACATCTTCACCTCGTCGACGGGTCGGTCTCGGTCAGCGGCGACGGTCTGCGAGGTCCTCGCGACCCGTTGCCGACGGCGACTCTATGTGATCTGGACACCACGGAGGATCACCGTGGCGTAACGATCACGTCACGACCGCGAAGGAGGAATTTGCCTGCCCGTCACTCGCTGGACTGAAGATCCTCCGCCGGACGAGCGTCAACTCCGGCTTCCTTGCGCTGCTCCGGGGTGATCGGCGCGGGCGCGGCCGTGAGCGGGTCGTAGCCGCCGCCGCTCTTCGGGAACGCGATCACGTCACGGATCGACTCGGTGTGACCGAGCAGCGCGCAGATCCGGTCCCAGCCGAGCGCGATGCCGCCGTGCGGCGGCGCGCCGTACTTGAAGGCCTCGAGGAGGAAGCCGAACTTCTCGTCGGCCTCCGCCTCGCCGATGCCCATGACCGCGAAGACCCGCTTCTGGACGTCCTCGCGGTGGATCCGGATCGACCCGCCTCCGATCTCGTTGCCGTTGCAGACGATGTCGTAGGCCCAGGCCAGCGCGCTGCCCGGGTCCTCGTCGAAGGCCGCGAGGTCCTTCGGGCTGGTGAACGCGTGGTGCACGGCCGTCCAGGCGCTGTAGCCGAGCGCGACGTCGCCGGAGGCGGTGGCCTCGGCGGCCGGCTCGAACAGCGGGGCGTCGACGACCCACAGGAAGCTCCAGGCGTCCTCGTCGATCAGGCCGCACCGGCGGCCGATCTCCACACGGGCCGCGCCGAGCAGGGCCCGGCTGGACTTCACCTCGCCGGCGCCGAAGAAGATGCAGTCGCCCGGGGCCGCGCCCACGTGCGCAGCCAGGCCGGCCCGCTCGGTGTCGGTGAGGTTCTTCGCGACCGGACCGCCGAGCTCGCCGTCCTCCCCGACCAGCACGTAGGCCAGACCGCGGGCGCCACGCTGCTTGGCCCACTCCTGCCAGGCGTCGAGCTGCTTGCGCGGCTGGCTGGCGCCGCCGGGCATGACCACAGCACCGACGTACGGCGCCTGGAACACCCGGAACGTGGTGTCCTTGAAGTACTCGGTGCACTCGACGAGCTCCTGGCCCATCCGCAGGTCGGGCTTGTCCGAGCCGTAGCGGGCCATCGACTCGGCGTAGGTCATCCGCGGCAGCGGGGCCGGCACGTCGTACCCGATCAGCTTCCAGAGCGCGACCAGGATCTCCTCGGTCAGCGCGATCACGTCGTCCTGCTCGACGAAGCTCATCTCGATGTCGAGCTGGGTGAACTCCGGCTGCCGGTCGGCGCGGAAGTCCTCGTCGCGGTAGCAGCGGGCGATCTGGTAGTAGCGCTCCATGCCGGCGACCATCAACAGCTGCTTGAACAGCTGCGGGCTCTGCGGCAGGGCGTACCAGCTGCCTGGCTTGAGTCGCGCCGGCACCAGGAAGTCGCGGGCGCCCTCGGGGGTCGAGCGGGTGAGAGTCGGGGTCTCCACTTCGACGAAGTCGTGGCCGGCGAGCACGTCGCGGGCGGCCTTGTTGACCTTGCTGCGCAGCCGGAGCGCCGCGTTGGGGCCGGAGCGGCGTAGGTCGAGGTAGCGGTGCTTGAGCCGCACCTCCTCGCCGACCTCCACGTGTTCGTCGATCGGGAACGGCAGCGGCGCCGACTCGCTGAGCACCTCGACCGTCGACGCGATCACCTCGATCTCGCCGGAGGGGAGGTTGGGGTTCGCGTTGCCCTCCGGGCGCGCGGAGACCTCGCCGACGATCTTCAGGCAGTACTCGCTGCGCAGGTTGTGCGCGACGTCCTCGTCCCGGATGACGACCTGGACGACGCCACTGGCCTCGCGGAGGTCGATGAACGCCACGCCCCCGTGATCGCGCCGCCGCCCCACCCATCCGGCGAGGGTGACGGTCTGGCCGACGTGCTCGGCGCGCAGGGCGCCGGCGTCGTGGGTGCGGATCACTTCGGTGTCTCCTCGTGGGTGATGATGCGGGGTCTGAGGTCCTCCGGCGGCGGTGCCCAGGTCGCGGGGTCCACCGCGACCTGCTCGCCGCTGCGGATGTCCTTCATCTGAGGACCGTCCTCGGTGGCGAAGAGAACGTACGGGATGCCGCGTCGCTCGGCGTAGCGGATCTGCCGGCCGAACTTCTGGGCCGACGCCGCGACCTCACAGGGAATCCCGTGGGCGCGCAGCTGCGTCGCCAGGGCGTCGCTGACCGGCCGGCTCTCCTCGTCGGTCAGCGCGACCAGGACGACGCTGGGGACCGAGCGGTCGGCGACGAGCTGGCCGCGATTGAGCAACGGCACCAGCAGCCGGCTGACGCCGAGCGAGATGCCCACGCCGGGGTAGGTGGTCTTCCCGTCGCTGGCCAGCGCGTCGTAGCGTCCGCCCGAGCAGATGGAACCGAGACCCTCGTGACCGTCCAGGCGCGTCTCGAAGACGGTGCCGGTGTAGTAGTCCAGGCCCCGGGCGATCTTCAGGTCGGCCTCGATCCGCACCCGGTCCGTCACCAGGGAAGCACAGCCCTCGACGACCGCCGCGAGCTCGGCGAGGCCCTCGTCAAGCATCGGGTGCTCCACCCCGAGACCGCGGACCTTGTCGACGAAGGACGTGTCCGGGGTGCAGATGGCGGCCAGCTCCAGGCAGCGGTCGGCCTGCTGTGTGGTCAGTCCGGACTCCACCAACTGGGTGCGCACCGCGTCGGCGGGCAGCTTGTCCAGCTTGTCGATCAGGCGCATCGTCTCGTCGAGGTCGGCGATGCCGAGTCCGGCGTAGAAGCCCTGGATCAGCTTGCGGTTGTTGACCTGCAGGCGGAAGCCCGGCAGGAAGGTGAGCCGGCTCAGCGCGTCCAGCATCACGCGGGCGACCTCGACGTCGTGGTGCACCGGCAGCTCACCGACGCCGACCACGTCGATGTCAGCCTGGGTGAACTCGCGGTAGCGGCCGTCCTGCGGGCGCTCGCCGCGCCACACCTTCTGGATCTGGTAGCGCCGGAACGGGAACTCCAGCTTGCCGGCGTTCTCGAGCACGTAGCGGGCGAAGGGGACGGTCAGGTCGAAGTGCAGGCCCAGCCCGGCGTCCTTGCCACCCTCGTCCTCCTGCAGCCGGCGCAGGACGTAGACCTCCTTGGAGGTGTCGCCCTTGCGCAGCAGCTGGTCCATCGGCTCGACGGCCCGGGTCTCGATGCCGGCGAACCCGTGCAGCTCGAAGACCTCGGCGAGGCTGTCCAGGACCGTGGACTCGACGAAGCGTTGTGCGGGCAGGAACTCGGGGAAGCCGCTGAGCGGCGTCGGCTTGGCCATCCTCAGAGCCCCCGGGTGACCTGGTCGACCGGCTGGTCCTCGACCAGGTCCAGCAGGAACGGGTTGGTGGCGCGCTCGCGGCCGATCGAGGTCTGCTCGCCGTGGCCGGGCAGCACCACGACGTCGTCGCGCAGCGGCAGCACCTTCTCGCGCAGGCTGCGCAGCATCGCCTGGTGGTCGCCGCCGGGGAGGTCGGTGCGGCCGATGGACCCGGCGAACAGCAGGTCGCCGGAGAACAGCACCTCGGAGACGTCGTCCTCCGGGTACGGTGTGCGGAAGGTGACCAGGCCGGGCGTGTGCCCCGGGGCGTGGTCGACGGTGAAGGGGATCCCGGCGAGCTCGATGGTCTGGAGGTCCGAGATCTCCTCGACCCGCTCGGGCTCGGCGAACTCGAACTTCCCTCCGAGCATCATCGCCGCGGTCTCCCGGGACATCCCGGCCATCGGGTCGGCGAGCAGGTGCCGGTCGGCCGGGTGGATGTACGCCGTGGCGTCGTACGTGCCGGCGACGGGCGTCACGCACCACATGTGGTCGACGTGCCCGTGCGTGACCAGGACCGAGACCGGCTTCAGGTGGTGCTCGCGGACGACCGCCTCGACCCCCTGCGTGGCGTCCTTGCCGGGGTCGATGACGACGCACTCCGACCCGGGACCGGTGGCCACGACGTAGCAGTTCGTGCCCCATGGTCCCGCCGGGAAGCCTGCGATCAGCACTGGTGTCTCTCCTGCGAGCGGGTTGGGCGGCGAACGGGCCAAGCCTACTGTCCCGGACGGCGACCCCTCGCATGCGTACGATGAACCCCGCGGCTGTGCCCGGGCCACGTCCCGGCGCACCAGAGCCGCACCGAAGAGCGATCACCGACAGAGGGGCAACACGTGACCGCGCAGGGCAACGACCACAACGACGGCAGCGAGCGCACCGACCGGGCCGAGTTCGGCCGCGTCGACGCGGACGGCACCGTCTACGTCCGGATGGGTGACCAGGAGCACGTCGTCGGGCAGTACCCGGAGGGGACGCCGGAGGAGGCGCTGGCCTTCTTCACCCGGCGCTACGACGCCCTCGCCTTCGAGGTGCAGCTGCTCGAGCAGCGGGTGCGTGCGGGCGCGATGTCGCCCGACGAGGCCACCGAGTCGATCAACCGGGTGTCCGCGCAGCTCGTCGAGCCGCACGCGGTCGGCGACATCACCGCCCTCGTCGCGCGCCTCGACGCACTCAAGCCGATCATCGGGCTGCAGCGCGAGAAGCGCCGCGAGGACCGGGTCCGGCGGATCGAGGAATCCCGCGAGCGCAAGGGCGCCATCGCCGCCGAGGCCGAGAAGATCGCCGCGGGCCGCGACTGGCGCAACGGCGCCAACCGGCTCCGCGACCTGCTCGGCGAGTGGAAGCTGCTCCCGCGCCTGGAGAAGTCCGCCGACGACGAGCTGTGGCACCGGTTCTCGAGTGCCCGGACGACGTACACGCGTGCCCGCAAGGCGCACTTCGCCGAGATGTCGGAGAAGCGCGACAGCGCACGGGTGGTCAAGGAGCGGCTGGCCAAGGAGGCCGAGAGCCTCGCCGACTCCACGGACTGGGGCGCGACCGCGTCCCGCTACCGCATGCTGATGCAGGAGTGGAAGGCCGCCGGCCCGGCACCCAAGGACGTCGACGATGAGCTGTGGAAGCGCTTCCGCGGCGCCCAGGACGTGTTCTTCGCCGCCCGCGACGCCGCGAACGCCGAGATCGACCGCGAGTTCGCGGCCAACGCCGAGAAGAAGAAGGAGCTCCTCGTCGAGGCCGAGGCGCTGCTGCCGGTGACCGACCTCGCCGCGGCCAAGCGCGCCTTCCGGGACATCGCCGAGCGCTGGGACGCGGCCGGCAAGGTGCCCCGCGACCAGATCAAGCCGCTCGAGGCCCGGATCCGGAAGGTCGAGCAGGAGATTCGCGGCCTCGAGGACGACCAGTGGCGCAAGAGCGACCCGGAGAAGTCCGCCCGCGCCGGCGACATGGTCTCCAAGCTGCGCGACGCGATCGACAAGCTCGAGGCCGACCTGGAGAAGGCCCGCGCCGCGGGGAACGACAGGAAGGTGAAGGACCTCGAGGCTGACCTCGCGTCGCGCCGGTCGTTCCTGGAGATGGCGGAGAAGACGGCGGCGGAGTTCGGCTGAGCCCCCCGCCGAGGCGTCACTTCTTCAGGGCCTGGGCTCACCGAGGCGTCACCCGGCATCGACCTCACGGCTCCGCGACGCGAAGTCGTGACGCCTCGGCGTACGTCAGCCTTGATGAAGTGACGCCTCGGCGTACGTCAGCCTTGATGAAGTGACGCCTCGGCGTACGTCAGCCTTGAAGAAGTGACGCCTCGGCGTACGTCGGTCCTGAAGAAGTGACGCCTCGGCGAATCAGTGGGTGACCCTGTAGGCGTCGAAGACTCCGTCGATGCCGCGGACCGCCTTGAGGATCGCCCCGAGGTGCTTCGGATCGCCCATCTCGAAGGTGAACTTGCTCTTCGCGACCCGGTCGCGCGTGGTGTTCAGCGAGGCGGACAGGATGTTCACGTGCTGGTCGGAGAGGACCAGCGTGATGTCGGAGAGCAGCCGGGCCCGGTCGAGCGCTTCGACCATGATCTGCACCAGGAACGTCGACTGCGCGGTCGGCGCCCATTCCACCTCGACGAGCCGCTCGGGCTGGCTGAGCAGGGCGGCGGCGTTGGTGCAGTCGCGGCGGTGCACCGAGACCCCCGAGCCACGCGTCACGAAGCCGAGGATCTCGTCGCCGGGCACGGGAGTGCAGCACTTGGCGAGCTTCACCAGGACGTCGGAGGCTCCCATCACGATCACGCCCGAGTCGCCGGGCGCCTTCACGGCGCGACGCGGCCGGGTGATCGTCACCGTCTCGGCGAGGTCCTCCGCGGCACCCTCGGCCCCGCCGTAGTTCTCGATGACCTTGCGGACCACGGACTGGGCGCCGAGGTTGCCCTCGCCGACCGCGGCGTACAGCGCGGACACGTCGGCCAGCCGCAGGTCGTGGGCCACCTGGGTCAGCGACTCGTGGGTCATCACGCGCTTGAGGGACACGCCCTCCTTGCGCATCAGTCGGGCGATCTGGTCCTTGCCGTGCTCGATCGCCTCCTCGCGACGCTCCTTGGTGAACCAGTGCCGGATCTTGCTTCGAGCGCGCGGGGATTGCACGAAGGTCAACCAGTCTCGGCTGGGCCCGGCGTTCGGAGACTTGGAGGTGAACACCTCGACGACGTCGCCGTGCTCGAGCTTCGACTCCAGCGGCACCAGCCGGCCGTTGACCCGCGCGCCGATGGTGTGGTGGCCGACCTCGGTGTGGATCGCGTACGCGAAGTCCACCGGCGTCGAGCCGGTGGGCAGGCCCATCACGTCGCCACGCGGCGTGAAGACGTACACCTCGGCCGCGTTGATCTCGAACCGCAACGACTCCAGGAACTCCCCCGGGTCCTCGACCTCGCTCTGCCAGTCGAGCAGCTGGCGCACCCACGGCATGTCGCCCTGCCCGGCGTCGGTGAGCGACTTGTCGGTGTCGCGCCCCTCGCGCACGTCCTCCTTGTACTTCCAGTGCGCGGCGACGCCGTACTCCGCGCGGCGGTGCATCGCGAAGGTGCGGATCTGCATCTCGACCGGCTTGCCCTGCGGGCCGATCACGGTCGTGTGCAGCGACTGGTACATGTTGAACTTCGGCATCGCCACGAAGTCCTTGAACCGGCCCGGGATGGGGTTCCAGCGGTTGTGCAGCACGCCGAGGACGCCGTAGCAATCCGGGTCGTTGTCGACGAGGATCCGGATCCCGACCAGGTCGTAGATGTCGGAGAACTCCCGGCCCCCGTGGATCATCTTCTGGTAGATCGAGTAGTAGTGCTTCGGCCGGCCGGTCACCCGGGCCTTGATCTTGGCGGTCTTCAGGTCGGCCTCGACGACCGAGATGACCTGGCGCATGAACTGGTCGCGCGACGGGGCGCGCTCGGCCACCATCCGGACGATCTCGTCGTAGATCTTGGGGTGCAGGGTCGCGAACGCGAGGTCCTCGAGCTCCCACTTGATGGTGTTCATGCCCAGCCGGTGGGCCAGCGGGGCGAAGATCTCCAGCGTCTCACGGGACTTGCGCTCCTGCGTCTCGGCCTTGACGTAGCGCAGCGTGCGCATGTTGTGCAGCCGGTCGGCGAGCTTGATGACGAGCACGCGGATGTCGTGGCTCATCGCCACGATCATCTTGCGGATGGTGTCGGACTGGGCCGAGTCGCCGTACTTGACCTTGTCCAGCTTGGTCACGCCGTCGACGAGCAGCGCCACCTCGTCGCCGAAGTCGGTGCGCAGCTGGTCCAGGGTGTACGGCGTGTCCTCGACCGTGTCGTGCAGGAGCGAGGCCACCAGCGTCGGCTCGGTCATGCCGATGTCGGCCAGGATCGTGGTCACGGCGAGCGGGTGGGTGATGTACGGGTCGCCGCTCTTGCGCATCTGCCCGCGGTGCATCCGGTCCGCGGTGTTGTAGGCCCGCTCGAGCAGGGCGAGGTCGGCCTTGGGGTGGTTCGCCCGGACGGCGCGGAACAGCGGCTCCAGCTCGGGGTTGCCACCCTGCTTGCTGGTGCCGATCCTGGCCAGCCGCGCGCGGACGCCTCGGCCGCCCGAGGGCCCCACCGGTGGTGCGGGCACGGGCGGTACCGGTTGGGTCGTCACCGGTTCCTCCGCCATGAACAGAGTCTAGGGGTCGACCGTCGACGCGTCAGAGAGACCGGAGCGCCGTCAGCGGCAGGTCGCCGATCACGTCCCGTCCGTGCAGGAACGACAGCTCCAGCAGCACCGACACGGCGTGCACTCCCGCGCCGCTCTTCTCGACCAGGGCGTGGGTCGCCGCGACGGTGCCGCCGGTCGCGAGCACGTCGTCGACGAGCAGCACCCGCTCCCCCGGAGCCAGCGCGTCCTGGTGCATCTCGAGGGTCTCCTCGCCGTACTCCAGCGCATAGCTCACGGAGTACGTCGCCCGCGGCAGCTTGCCGGGCTTGCGCACCGGGACGAACCCGACGCCGAGCGCCAGGGCGACCGGAGCCGCCAGGATGAACCCGCGTGCCTCCATCCCGATCACCTTGTCCACGACCGTGCGGCCGGACTCGTCACGACCACCGTCGGCGAGTGCCTGCACGACCGCGGTGAACGCGGTGTGGTCGTCGAGCAGGGGCGAGATGTCCTTGAACACCACGCCCGGCTTGGGGAAGTCGGGGACGTCGCGGACCAGGCCGTCGATCAGCGTGGTCAGCTCGGCGGACGGCGCTCCCATCGAGGAGGTCACTTCCCGCGCTTCGACCGCGGCTGCCGGCTCGGCTGGTTGCGCTTGGCCGAGCCCGACTGCTCCACGGGTGCCTTGGCGGTCGGCACCACCCGGCCGGCCCCGGTCGCCCCGGCGCCGCCGGACGGCGCCCGGAACGGCGTCCGTGCGACCGGCGGCGCGTCTGGGTCGTCCGGGTCGGCGCGGAAGCCCTCGGGCGCGTCCGCGACCGGCATGTCCTCGGTGAACGCGGGCACGCTGGCGTACCGGTCGGCGTCACGCTTCTGACGTGCCCGCGCCCGGGCGTCCTGCTCGCTGATCGCCTTCTCCCGCGACTTCAGCTGCGCAACCAGCGGGGTGGCGATGAAGATCGAGGAGTAGGCACCAGCGGCCATGCCGACGAACAGCGCCAGCGCCAGGTCCTTCAAGGCACCGGAGCCGAGCTGGAAGATGCCGACGTAGAGCAGCGCGCCGACCGGCAACAGGGCGACGATCGAGGTGTTGATCGACCGGACCAGGGTCTGGTTGATCGCGAGGTTGGCCAGCTCGGCGTACGTCTTGCGGCTCTGCTGCATGTTCTTGGTGTTCTCGCGGACCTTGTCGAAGACCACGACGGTGTCGTACAGCGAGAAGCCGAGGATCGTCAGCACACCCGTCACGGTCGCCGGCGTCACCTCGAAGCCGGACAGCGCGTAGACGCCGACGGTGATCACCAGGTCGTGCGCGAGCGCGACCATCGCCCCGACGGACATCTTCCACTCCCGGAAGTACGCCCAGATGAAGAGCGTGACCAGGATCAGGAAGACGATGAGACCGGTGATCGCCCGGTCGCGCACCTGGGAGCCCCAGCTCGGCCCGACCTCCTGGGTCGAGATGTCGCTGTCCGGCACGTTCGTCGCCTTCGCGATCGCCGCGGACACGGTGTCGGCCTTGTCGTTCGACATGGTCTCGGTCTGCACCCGGATGTTCTTGCCCGAGGTGTTCACGATCGGCGACGCAGCCTCGGGGATGCCGGTGGCCGCGACGGCCTGACGGACCTTGTCAGCGGTGGCCTGGTTGCGCTGGTCGGGCTGGACCTTGATGGTGTACTCGACGCCGCCCTCGAACTCGATGCCGAGGTTGAGGCCCTTGAAGAGCAGCCCACTGGCGGCGAGCAGCACGATCACCCCGGAGATGGAGTACCACAGCAACTTGCGCCCGACGAAGTCGATGGAGATGTGGCCCTCGTAGAGGGCGTGACCCATCCTGCTGAACTTGCCCATCAGGCCTGCCCTCCCGCGAGGCGCGTCGTGCCACCGCGCTGGACGTCGACACCGAGGGTCTCACGCGAGAGGCCCGAGAACCGGTTGCCGGAGTTGAAGAACGTACGCCGGGCCAGCAGGCTGACCATCGGCTTGGTGAACCAGAAGAACACGATGACGTCGATGAGGGTGCTGATGCCGAGCGCGAACGCGAAGCCGCGCACCACACCGATCGCGAAGATGTAGAGCACCACCGCGGCGAGGAGCGAGACCGCGTCCGCCGCCAGGCAGGTGTTCCGGGCCCGCAGCCAGCCGGACTCGACCGCGACCCGCATCGACTTCCCGGCGCGCATCTCGTCACGGATCCGCTCGAAGTAGACGATGAAGGAGTCGGCCGTGATGCCGACCGCGACGATCAGGCCGGCGATGCCGGGCAGCGTCAGCGTGAAGCCGGCGGCCTTGGCGAGCACCAGCACGGTGGCGTAGGTGATCAGCCCCGCGATCAGCAGGGACGCGACCACGACGATCCCCAGCCCGCGGTAGTAGAGCAGGCAGTAGATCATCACGATGAGCAGGCCGATGATGCCGGCGTAGACACCCGCGGAGAGCTGGTCGCCGGCGAGCGACGGCCCGACCACCTCGACGGTGGGCTGGGCGAACCGGACCGGCAGGGCGCCGTACTTGAGGGAGTTCGCCAGCGAACGCGCCTCGGACTCCGTGAACGAGCCGGTGATCTCGGCGTTGCCGTCGAGGATCGGCGTGGTCACCCCGGCGTAGGAGATCACCTTGCCGTCGAGCACGATCGCGAACTCGCCGCCGTTGTTGTAGAGCGCCCGGGTCGCGTCGGCGAAGGTCTTGCGCGCGCTGCTCTTGAACTTCAGCTGCACCGCCCACGACGTGCCGGTCTGCGGGATGCCGTAGCCGGCGCTCTTCAGCTCGGTGCCCTCGATCATCGCCTTCGAGAGCAGGAACTTGGCGCCCTCGTCGTTGCAGGTGATCAGGGGCTGGTTCGGGTCGTCGGCGACCGGCGCGGCCTCGGCGTTCTTCTCCGGGCAGGTGTACGCCGCCAGCTTGGCCTGCCACTCGGCGCCAGGGTTCTGCGCCCACGCGATCGGGTCGTCGATCGAGGCACCGGCCGTGGTCTGCGCCGGAGCCTGCGTCGCGCTCGGCGTCGTCGGCGCCGCGGTGGGCGCCGTCGTGGGAGTCGGCGTAGGCGTCGGGGTGTCCGCAAAGTGCGGGGCCACCCGGGGCTTCGGGGTCGCGCTGCCCGGCGACACCTTCGGCGTGACCGTGCCACTCGGGCTGGTCGACGGGGTGCCGGAAGGGGTGCCGGACGGGGTCCCGGACGGGGTCCCGGAGGGCGTCGTGGTCACCGGCCGGCCCTGCAGGGGCTGTCCGGAGACGATCCGGAACCGCAGCTGCGCCGTGCGCTTGACCGAGTCGACGAGGCTCTTGCTGTTCTTGCCGGGGATCTCCACGACGATGTTCTTGCTGCCCTGCGCGGTGACCTCGGCCTCGGAGACGCCGCTGCCGTTGACGCGGGAGTCGATGATCGACCGCGCCTGCTCGAGCTTCGTCGGGTTCACGTCGGAGATCGTCGTCAGGGTGATCCGGGTGCCGCCCTCGAGGTCGAGGCCGAGCTGGGGCTTCCAGGTGCCGCCCAGCGCGGCGAGCCCGTAGAGCACTGCCACGGAGATGAAGAACACCAACAAGGTGCGTCCCGGACTGGACGTTTTCTTGGCCACGGTCCTGCTTCTCCTCAGTCCTCTTCGGTCTTGCTCTGGGGGGCCGCGTCCGGGCCGTCCGGACCATCCTGACCCTCGCCGGTCTCCTCGACCGGCTCCGGTGCCCGGCGGATCACGACCTGCCGGGCCACCGTGATCACGGTGCCGGGCGCGATCTCGAGCCGGACCTGCTCGTCCTCGAGCGTGACCACGGTGCCGAAGATCCCGGCCGAGATGATCACCTCGTCACCGACCGCGAGCTCGGACTGCAGCTCGGCGACCCGGCGCTGCTGCTGCCGGGTCGGCCGCATCACGATCGCCCAGAACCCGAGGAGGGCGATGACGATCACCAGCAGTTGCAGCTCGGCAGGCACGTGACGGACTCTCGGTTCGGGTACAGGTCGGGATCGGACAGTGGTGCACGCCACAGAATTGGGCAGGCACGCCACCGCCGGTGAAGTGTAACGGCCGGGACGCCATGAGACAGACGAGGCGGCGAACTGGTGTCGCGGAACGGCTCAGTCGGCGTCGAACAGGGTGCCGTCGGTCGCGAACGGGGCGCCCGCCGGGGCGGTGAGCCCCAGGTGCGCCCAGGCCGCCGGGGTGGCCACCCGGCCGCGCGGGGTGCGCGCCAGCATGCCGAGGCGGACGAGGAACGGCTCGGCCACCTCCTCGACGGTCTCGCGCTCCTCCCCGACCGCGACGGCAAGCGTGCTCACGCCGACCGGGCCGCCACCGAAGCGGCGGCACAGCACGTCGAGCACGGCCCGGTCGAGCCGGTCGAGCCCGGACTCGTCGACCTCGAAGAGGTCGAGCGCCCGGTGGGCGATGTCGCGGGTCACGACCCCGTCGCTGCGCACCTGGGCGTAGTCGCGGACGCGGCGCAGCAGCCGGTTCGCGATCCGCGGCGTCCCGCGCGACCGGGAGGCGATCTCGGCCGTGCCCTCCGGCTCGGCGTGCACCTCGAGCAGCCGGGCGGAGCGGCGCACGATCTCGTCGAGCTCCACCGGGTCGTAGAACTCCAGGTGCGCGGTGAAGCCGAACCGGTCGCGCAGCGGACCCGGCAGGAGGCCGGCCCGCGTGGTCGCGCCGACCATGGTGAACGGCGGGATCTCCAGCGGGATCGCGGTCGCGCCCGGACCCTTGCCGATGACGACGTCGACCCGGAAGTCCTCCATCGCGAGGTAGAGCATCTCCTCGGCCGGGCGCGACATCCGGTGGATCTCGTCGACGAACAGCACGTCGCCCTCGTTGAGCCCGGAGAGGATCGCCGCGAGGTCGCCGGCGTGGGTGATCGCAGGGCCGCTGGTCAGCCGGAGCGGGCTGGACATCTCGGCGGCGATGATCATCGCCAGCGTGGTCTTGCCCAGGCCGGGCGGGCCGGAGAGCAGCACGTGGTCGGGCGTGCGGCCGCGGGAGCGGGCGGCCTCGAGCACCAGCGACAGCTGCTCGCGGACCCGGTGCTGGCCGATCACCTCGTCGAGCGACCGGGGTCGCAGCGCGGCTTCGACCGCACGCTCGTCGGCGTCCGCGCCGAGCTCGGTCAGCGACTGGGTCCGGCGCTCGAGGTAGGCCAGCTCGGCCTCGTCGAGGGCCGTGTGCGACTCGGGGTGCGACTCGTCGTACGTCATCGGATCAGGCCTTGCTCAGGGTCTGGAGCGCGAGCCGGAGCAGCCGGGCGACGTCGGGGACGTCCATGCCCTCGGCCTCGGGTACGACGGCCGCGATCGCCTTGTCGGCCTCCTTGCCGGACCAGCCGAGCCCGACCAGACCGCCGTGGACCTGGGCCTGCCACGTGCCGACCGGGGGCGGCCCGGCCGGCCGCTCGGCAGCGGAGCCGGGCGCGCCGATCCGGTCACGGAGCTCGAGGATGATCCGCTGGGCGCCCTTCTGGCCGATGCCCGGCACGGCCGTGAGCGTCTTGACGTCGTCGGCGGCGACGGCGCGCCGGATCGACTCCGGGGACAGGACTGCGAGCATTGCCTGGGCCAGCTTCGGCCCGACCCCGCTCGCGGTCTGCACGAGCTCGAACATCTGCTTCTCGTCCTCGTCGGCGAAGCCGAACAGCGTCAACGAGTCCTCGCGCACGACCATGCTGGTCGGCAGCGTCGTCTCGGTGCCCCGGCGCAGGTCGGCCAGCGTGTTGGGGGTGCACTGCACCTCGAGCCCGACACCGCCGACCTCGATCACCGCCGAGGTCAGCCCGAGCGCTGCGACCGTGCCGCGCACGAACGCGATCATCTCCGTCCTCCTGTCGCGCGGGCGGCCACGGCCGCCTGGATCCGGTTCGTCGCTGCTCCGCGCCAGACGTGGCAGATCGCCAGGGCGAGCGCGTCGGCGGCGTCGGCCGGCTTCGGCATCTCCGTGAGCCTGAGCAGCCGGGTGACCATCGCACCGACCTGGGCCTTGTCGGCCCGCCCGCTGCCGGTCACGGCCGCCTTCACCTCGCTCGGGGTGTGCATCGTGACCGGGATCCCGCGCGTGGCGGCCGCGACGAGCGCGAGCCCGCTCACCTGGGCGGTGCCCATCACGGTCTTCACGTTGGCCTGGGAGAAGACCCGCTCGACGGCGATGGCGTCCGGCGCGGTGGCGTCGATCCAGGCGTCGAGCCCGCGCGCGATCTGCAGCAGTCGCTCCTCGATCGGCAGGTCGGCGGTGGTGCGGACCACGCCGACGTCGACCATGGTCAGCGGACGTCCGATGCTGCCCTCGACGACGCCCACCCCGCAGCGGGTGAGTCCGGGGTCGACGCCGAGCACGCGCATGAGGCCCTTCCTGGTTGTCGAGCTGAGTCGAGACACGAACGTATGTTCGTACGACGCTATCCCGTGGGCCCCCGGCTCCGGCGTACCGACGCGCCGGGCAAAAGGACGGGCGGTCCCGCGCCGCCCGGTGGCACGATGCCCGCATGTCGTTCCCCGACTCCTACCCCCGCCCCGTCCACGACGGCAGCGGCGTGGTCAGCGCGACGTACCGCCCCGACGGCACCGCCCACGACCTCGGCAGCGTGCCGGGCAACACGGTCGACTACCTGGCGACCTCCGCGGCGACGTCCGGCGGCTTCGGGCTGTACCGGTGGAACTTCGGAGCCCACGTGAGCGGGCCGGACCCGCACTTCCACCGGACCATCTCCGAATCGTTCTACGTCCTGTCCGGCACGGTGAAGATCTACGACGGCACCCGCTGGGTGGACACCGCCGCCGGTGACTTCGTGCACGTCCCGCCGGGCGGCATCCACGGCTTCCGCAACGAGTCCGGCGAGGAGGCCTCGATGCTGCTGCTGTTCACCCCAGGCGCCCCGCGCGAGGAGTACTTCGAGACCCTCTTCGCCGGCGGCACCGCGGACATGACCGAGGACGAGTTGGCCGCCTTCTACCTGCGCCACGACAACCACTGGCTCTAGGCCCTCAGGGCGGCCCGGATCGGACCGGGCCCGCCAGGTCGGCGTGACCTGCGACGGCCGCGGTCAGACGTCCAGGGACTCCATGATCTCGTCGGAGACGTCGAAGTTCGCGAACACGTTCTGCACGTCGTCGAGGTCCTCGAGCGCCTCGACCAGCCGGAACACCTTGGTGGCTCCGGCCTCGTCGAGCTCGACCTGCATCGACGGCACGAACGACGCCTCGGCGGAGTCGTAGTCCAGGCCCGCCTCCTGCAGCGCGGACCGTACGCCGACCAGGTCGGTGGCCTCGCTGATCACCTCGAACGAGTCGCCGAGGTCGTTGACCTCCTCGGCGCCGGCGTCGAGGGCGGCCTCGAGGACGTCGTCCTCGGTGACCTCCTTGCCCTCCTGCTGCTGCGGGACGATCACGACGCCCTTGCGGTTGAAGAGGTACGCGACCGAGCCGGGATCGGCGAGGTTGCCGCCGTTCCGGCTCATCGCGGTGCGGACCTCCATCGCGGCCCGGTTGCGGTTGTCGGTGAGGCACTCGATGAGCATCGCGACGCCGTTGGGCCCGTAGCCCTCGTACATGATCGTGTCGTACGCGGCACCTCCGGCCTCGGCGCCCGACCCGCGCTTGACCGCGCGATCGATGTTGTCGTTCGGGACCGAGGACTTCTTGGCCTTCTGGATCGCGTCGTACAGCGTCGGGTTGCCGGCCGGGTCTCCCCCGCCCATGCGGGCGGCGACCTCGATGTTCTTGATCAGCTTGGCGAACATCTTGCCGCGCTTGGCGTCGATGACCGCCTTCTTGTGCTTCGTGGTCGCCCACTTGGAGTGGCCGGACATCAGCGTTCCCTTCCTCAGCCGGTGGTGGAGCAGCTCGATTCCACCAGGTCGACGAAGACCCGGTGGACGCGACCGTCACCGTCCACCTCCGGGTGGAAGGACGTCGCCATCAGGTGGCCCTGGCGGACCGCGACGATCCTACCCGCGGCCTCGCCCACCCCGACGCGGGCGAGCACCTCGACGTCCGCGCCGACCTGCTCGACCCACGGCGCCCGGATGAAGACCGCGTGCACCGGGTCGTCCAGCCCGGCGAAGTCGAGGTCGCCCTCGAACGAGTCAACCTGCCGGCCGAAGGCGTTGCGACGCACCGTGATGTCGAGCCCGCCGAGCGTCTCCTGGTCCGCGGTGCCGTCCACCACCCGGTCGGCGAGCATGATCATGCCCGCGCACGTGCCGAACGTCGGCATCCCTCCCCGGATCCGCTTCTGCAACGGCTCGAACAGGTCGAAGGTGCGCGCGAGCTTGGCCATCGTCGTGCTCTCCCCGCCGGGGATGATCAGCCCGTCACACGCCTCGAGCTCCGCGGGCCGGCGCACGCGCAGGGTGCTGACCCCGAGCTCGTCGAGGACGCGCACGTGCTCGCGGACGTCACCCTGCAGGGCGAAGACACCGATGGTGGGACTGGTCATACGCCGAGTCTAGGAGTGTGCGTCCGGCGCACGTCCCGGTGCCGGTGCCGGATCGGCCGGCCCGGGGTGCCCGGGCCGGCCGATCTCGCGAGCACTGGGATCAGTGGGCCGCACGCACCACGAGCCTGCGGGACAGCACGCCGTTCTTGAAGACCTTCACGACGTGCTTGCCGGTCTTCTTCGCGAACCGCCCCGTCCAGCCGTCGCGGTCGTCGGCCTGCTGGCGGGTGCTGAAGACCGTCGCGCCGTCGACCGTGATGCGCCAGTCCAGCCGCGCCCCGAGGACGGTGCCGTCGGGCAGCTTGGTGCTGACCAGGTTGACCGTGACCAGCACGCCGCGCCTGGTGGCGACCTTGGCAGCCTCGACGAAGCCCTGCGCGTCGACGGACCGGGGTCCCGCCACGATCGGTGCCGAGGCAGCAGCGGGGACGTTGGTGAACCGGTACGTGGTGTTGTCGTAGGTGATGCTCGCGATGACGCCGCTGCCCTTCACCCCGGAGCCGAGGCTGAAGCCGCCGGCGAGGACCCGGGCGTTCGGCATCGCCGCCTTCCAGTCGGCCAGGGTGCCGAACCAGATCGAGCCATTGCCTCCGTCGGCAGCGCCTGACGGGTCGGCCGCCTTCGCGTCAGCCGAGGACCCGTTGGTCAGCCACCAGTTGCCGCCGTACACCGGCTCGCCGACCAGGATGTTGTAGTCGTTGCCGTTGCCGGTGATCGCGTCGTAGTCGAAGACGATCTGCTGCCCGGGCTGCGGCTGGGTGCCGTACCACGACAGGGACGCGCTGTCCGGGAGGGCACCGCTGACCGGGAAGTACTCGGCGGCCTTCGCCTGGCTGGTGCTGTCGTCGGTCACGAGACCGAGGCCGTCGCCCAGGAACGTGACGTGACCCGCCGAACGAGTGTCGCTCAGAGCCGGAAGCAGGTCGCTGTGCCGGATCGTCACGGTCGTCGGGCTGCCCACGGCCTGCGCCGAGGTCACCAGGCAGGTGGCGGCGACGGCAGCAGCAGCCAGGGCTGCGGCCGCGCGGGAACGGGAAGGAAGGGTCACGAGAGTTCTCCAGAGCTGGTGAGGTGACGTGCCGGGCAGGCACATCCGGATGTCGATCACCTCGCCCAACGACGGCCCGCGGGGCAGGACATCGGACCCGGCACCGAAATGGCCGTTCGGAGGCGAATCCTGGCCGTTCGGCTGGTCTCGCTCCTTCGGGCCGCCGTGCGGCGCGTCGTGTCGACGGGACGGCCCTACGTCGTCGTACGTCGGTCCGTCAGTAGGTGACGACGAACGCCGCCGTCGCCGTGGTCACGTTGCCGACGTTGTCCGTGGCCCTGATCGTGAGCGAGAAGTCACCGTCCGAGACGTACGGGTACGTGATGAGGGTGAGCTTGGGGATCTTCCACACCCCGCTGCCGGCGGACGTGGCGCTACGGAGGCTGCAGTCGTCGACCCAGGACGTCGATCCGTCCCAGCACTTCGTGCCGGTCACGTTGCCGACCCGCTTGAGGATGTACTGGACCGTGCTCACCGAGCCGTTGTCGGTCGCCGTGACGCAGCCGGCCCAGGCGGCGCCGCAGGCCGCGGTGACGTCGTCCTGGATCTGGATCGTCGTCCGCGTGACTCCGTTGGCCGGCTGCATGAACGTGATCGACGGTGCACCGGCCGCCGGGCCGCAGTTGAACGCCAGCGGGACCACCACGCCCGTGACCGTGAACGACCGGACCTGGTAGTCGGCGGAGTACCAGGTCGTCCCCGGGACGTGCGCGTAGATACGCGCGTAGTAGGTGGTCCCCAGGCTCAGCAGGCCCAGGTTGAAGTTGGTCGAGGTGTAGGTGTGGCTGCGGGTGCTACCGCTGACGTCGCTCATCACGGCCTCGCTGCCGACCTGCGACCCGCCGGAGGAGGCGGTGTACACCCGCGAGACGTACTCGTACCGGGCGTCGGTGCTCGTCGTGGAGATCGTCATGCTGAGCAGCCCGAGCAGGCCCGTCTGGCAGTCGAGGGTCGTGGGTTGGAGGACCACGTGGGTCGCGTCGTTCTGCAGGACCGTGGCGGTGTCGCTGAACGCCGCGAGGGTCGCATCGGTGGACGCCGACACGACGATCGGACCTGCCGCCCCGACAGCCAGGACGGCCGCGGACACGACGGCCGCCTTGCGCCGCCCTCCGCGCTCGGGCCGACGGCTCGGCCGGACAGCGGCCGAGGCGATCACCGCCGCGACGGCGAGGCCGGCGAGGAACATGCCGAGCGGGCCCGACAGCCAGGCGGCGAGGTAGCCGAGGCCGGGCACGTGCAGGAACACGCGGTCGGCCTCGGTGACCAGGTAGGGGTCGCGGTCCGGCACCGGGTTGGCGTCGCCACGCAGGACGAGCGAGAAGGCCCCCGGCATCGACGGGGCACTGGACACCTTCTCGACGCGGTGCGTGACTCGTCGTCCGTCGGGACCGGGCACGGAGACGACGTCCCCGACCCGGATCCGGTCGGCCGGCACCTCACGGGCCAGGGCGAGGGAGCCCGTGGAGATCGTCGGCGACATCGAGCCCGACTGGAGGATCAGCGGCTGGACGCCGAGGAGCACCGACGCCACGGCGAGGAGCACCGAGGCCACGCCGAGCGCCGCGCCGAGGGTCAGCAGGACGTCGGCCGCGCGCCGGACCGGGCCGGTGTGGCGCTGGTGCCGGCGCTTGCCGGTCATGGCTGCGCCGCCGTGAACAGCATCGTGGCGGTGGTGGACTTGTTCTGGAACGCGTCGCCGGCCGAGGAGCTCAGCCTGATCGCGAAGCAGATGCTCGTCGTGGCGCCGGGCTGGAGCGTGATCGACGCCGGCGCGATCGTGTGGGGCGTCGTGGTGAGGCTCAGGTCGGTGGCCCAGCCGACACCACCGGTGCACGAGCCGGTGCGGTTGCCGCCCGCCTGGGTGCCGGAGTTCGAGGCCGTCCCGTCCTTGCTGATCGTCGCGAGGAGGAAGCTGCCGAGATTGGCGTTGTCGGTGCTGATCACGCCGTTGTAGACCAGGGGCGTGGTGCCGCCGTTCTTGATGGTCACCAGCTTCGCCACGCCCTCGCCGGGGAGCATGTCCGCCAGCGACAGCGCCGTGTAGTTCCAGGTGCCGCCGGGCCCGGCGAGCTGGTCGGCGGTGGTCCCACCCACCATCAGGTCGAGGGTGCCCGAGGAGAACGTGGTCCCGCCGACCGTCGCGCTGTCCGACCAGTAGGCGACGGTGCCGATCGCGCCGAAGCCGAGGACGACGCCGAGGGACAGCAGCACACGCACCCGGACCGATCCGAGGCGCCCTCGCCGACGTGCCGCACGGTGCTCAGCCATCGCGCGCCTCCCGGTCCCGTCGCCGGGTCAGCGCGAGCCCTGTCCCGATCAGGACGAAGCCACCGAGGACCGGCAACGCGACACCGGGCGCCCCCATGCCCGGCAGTCCGCCGTTGCCCTGGTCCCCGGTGGACGTCGGCGTGGTGGGCGTGCCGGCGGGGGTCGTCGCGGGCGTCGGTGTGGTCGGCGTCGGCGTGGTGGGCGTGACCGCGTCGGCACGCGAGTCCTGCAGTCGTACGACGAACGCGAGGCTCGCGGTCTGGTCCCTGGAGCCGTTGCCCGACGCCGGAGCGAACACCGCCTTCACGTCGATGCGGACCACCCCCGAGACCGCCAGGGCGACCGGGTTGAGCAGCGCCGAGGTCTGGTCCATCGCGAGCCGCTGCCAGGTGCCGCCGTCGGCACGCACGTAGAGCACGACGTCACCGTTCGCAGTGAGCACCCCCGTCCCGAGGTCGCGAGGCTCGATCCGCACCGAGGCGCTCGTGGCCGCGTCGTTGCGGAGGTAGAAGGTGCCGATCCCGGTGTCCCCGGGGACCCAGCGCTGGGCCGGGTCGAAGAGCGGCTCGGTCAGGTCGGTGCCCCACACCACGCCGTCGGAGCTCACCGCGATCGTGGGGTCCGGGTCGACGGCACCCGCGGGAGCAGTGCCGCCGAGCACGACCACCGCGGTGGACGCGAGGGCGATCGCGAGGGTGAGGCCGACGAGGGCGGTTCGGGTGCTCACGAGCTGACCCCCCGCCGGATGCGGACGCGGTCGCGGAGGTCGGTGGCGAACATGAAGGCTGCGTAGGCGAGGAGCACGCCGGCGAGGACCAGCACGAGCAAGGCGCGCTGGGCCCCGGTCAGGAGCGTGGTCACGTAGCCCAGCAGCGGCACGGCGTACCAGCGCTCGCCGCGGACCTGCACCGGCTGGACCCAGCCCGGGTCGGCGGCATTGTTCGCGTCGCCCTGCGTGCGGAACCGCGGCTTCCCGGTCATGTCGATGCCCTGGGCGACCACCCGGTGGGTGACCACCTCGGGCTGCCCCGACACCAGCTGGTAGGTCACCACGTCGCCGATCGCGATCCGCTCGGGTGCCACCGGGCGGACCACGACGAGCGTGCCGGGAGGGAGACCCGGCTGCATCGACCCCGTCTCGATGACGTACGGCACGGCGCCGCCGACACGCGGGACGACCACGGCCACCGCGATCATCGCGCCGATGGCAAGGATCAGCAGCCAGGCCAGGGACTGCCTGACCAGGCTCACCGGTCCCGCCTGTGCGTCGGTCTTCATCGTCCACACCCGCCGTCACGCCGTCACCGCGGGCTCGGGCCCGCGGGGAAGGTCGTTCCGGACTATGCGTGCGTCTGGGTGAGTCCGACGACGATGTCGGCCAGGGCCGCGGTCATTCCCTGCGCGGTCGTCCCGCTGGTCGCAGAGTTGAAGGTGACCGTGATGGTGGCCTGGAGGACCTTGCCGGTGTCGGTGCTGGTGATGTCCTGCCCGGTGAGGACCGGCGTGGAGTCGAGCGTGTACGTCGCGCCCGGAGTCAGCGCGGCCGCCAGGTCGGCGTCGCCGGTGATCGAGGGTGCCGCCATCGTCAGGTCGGCGGCCAGGTGGGCGCCGCTCGCCGTCACGGTGTAGTCGCAGGTCTTCGAGATCACGTCACCGGGCACGACGAGCGTGACGCCGGGCGTGAAGGTCCCGCCGCCGCCGGCAGCGTCGAGCGTCCAGTCGGTGCAGCTCTGGCCGGTCTCCTGGGTCAGCGTGAGCGTTCCGGACTTGATCTCGCCGCCGGTGACGCTCTGGGTGCTGTTCCAGTAGGCCAGCGACCCGGCCCCGCCGAGCAGCAGTGCGCCGGCGGCCGCGGCCGCGAGTGCGCCCTTGGTGGATTTGTTCATGACGACGTGTCCCCTCTGGTTCCCCCTGCCGGCGCTCCCTCGAGCCGGTCATTACCAGTGTGGACCTGAAATGTCTAGTTAAGGGTGCTTTGAGGCGAAAATCACCCATTCGGGCCACGAGGGACAGCCGGTCGGCTCGGGCGTCGCTGCCAGCGCGCCGCGACCTCGATCCGGCCCTCGTCGAAGTGCGCCTCGAGCCCCGCCGCCGCGAACGCTGCCAGGGCGTCGTCGAGCAGCGCGTCACCGGGCGCGGCATTGGCGGTGGATCCGTGCCAGAGATTCACCTCGAGCATGCCGGCGTCGATGGCGTGCCAGACGTCGGTCGGCGTGAACCACGCAACCCCAACCGGCCTCGGCGTACGCCGGGCCAGCTCGTCCCGGGCCACCCAGTGGTCGGCCACGCCCTGGAGGACCACGATCCCCTGCCGCTCGAGCCGCGTGAAGGCCTCGACCAGGCGGTCGTGGTCGGTGACCGCGGGCCAGGTCGCCGCGTCGGCGCGCCAGCCGGCGTCCGCCTCCGCGATCCACGCGTCCGCGGTCGCCTCGGCGGGGAGCTCCGGGTGGTCGGCCTCGATCGCGGCGATCGCCTCGGCACGCACCCGGTCGTCGGACCAGAGCGCCGAGCGCACCAGGTCGGCCACCCAGGCACGGGTGGCCTCGGGCAGCGCCTTCAAGAACGGGCCTTCAAGAACGGGCCTTCAAGGACGGGCCGTCAGCGCCGGGTCACCAGCCGCGCTCGGCGAGCCGGTGCGGCTGGGGGATGTCCTCGACGTTGATGCCGACCATCGCCTCGCCGAGGCCGCGGGAGACCTTGGCGACCACGTCCGGGTCGTCGTGGAAGGTGGTCGCCTTCACGATCGCCTCGGCGCGCTGGGCCGGGTTGCCGGACTTGAAGATGCCCGAGCCCACGAAGACGCCCTCGGCACCGAGCTGCATCATCATCGCCGCGTCGGCCGGGGTGGCGATGCCGCCTGCGGTGAACAGCACGACCGGCAGCTTGCCGGCGCGGGCCACCTCCACGACGAGGTCGTAGGGGGCCTGGAGCTCCTTGGCCGCGACGTACAGCTCGTCCTCGCTGAGCGCGCCGAGCCGGCGGATCTCGCGGCGGATCGTGCGCATGTGCGTGACCGCGTTGGACACGTCACCGGTGCCGGCCTCGCCCTTCGAGCGGATCATCGCCGCGCCCTCGGTGATCCGGCGCAGCGCCTCGCCGAGGTTGGTGGCACCGCACACGAACGGCACGGTGAACGCCCACTTGTCGATGTGGTTCGCGTAGTCGGCCGGCGTGAGCACCTCGGACTCGTCGATGTAGTCCACGCCCAGGCTCTGCAGCACCTGCGCCTCGGCGAAGTGACCGATCCGGGCCTTGGCCATCACCGGGATCGAGACCGCCTCGATGATCGAGTCGATCATGTCCGGGTCGCTCATCCGGGACACGCCGCCCTGGGCCCGGATGTCGGCGGGCACCCGCTCGAGGGCCATCACCGCGACGGCGCCGGCGTCCTCGGCGATCTTCGCCTGCTCGGCGGTGACCACGTCCATGATCACCCCGCCCTTGAGCATCTCGGCCATGCCGCGCTTCACGCGGGAGGTGCCGGTGTTCTCACCGTCGTGGGAGGAGTTCTCGGGGGTCTGGGTCAGGTCACGTGCCATGGCGCAAGCCTACGTCGAACGACGCGCCCGGCCGTGGTCAGGGTCAGGCCTCGGGCTCGGCCTCCGCGGCCAGCGCGCGGGCCTGGTCACGCACCACCGCGACCCGCTGGGCGACGGTGACGGTGCTGGCCAGCGCGAGCACACCGAGGGCGACCGGGATCGCCCACAGCGCGTCCTCCCCCACGCCGAGCCGGTTCACCAGGTCGGCCGCGCCGGTCACCACCAGGATCGCCACCAGCCGGTCGGCCCGCTCGGCGATCCCCACCTTGGCCTGCATGCCCAGCGACTCCGCGCGAGCGCGGGCGTAGGAGGTGACCGAGCCCATGCTGAGGCAGTAGATCGCGAGCGCGGCGAACCAGTCGTTGTCGCCGGGACCGACGTAGTACATCGCCAGCCCGCCGAAGATCGCCGCATCGCCGATCCGGTCGAGCGTGGAGTCCCAGAAGGCGCCGAACTTCGTCACCTGACCCGAGGTGCGCGCCATGTAGCCGTCGATCATGTCGCTGAACACGAACGCGGTGATCACCAGGACCCCGACGAGCAGCATGCCCTGCGGGAAGAAGACCACCGCCCCCACGACCACGCCGAGCGTGCCGACGAAGGTCACCGTGTTGGGGCTGATGCCCATCCGGAGGAACAGGTTGCCCAGCGGCGCCCAGACGTTGGTCCAGAACTGGCGGAATCTCTCGAGCATGGCCGGGTCAGGCTACCGGTCCTCGAGGGCCGCGCAGACCTCGGACACCGCGGTCGGCGCGCCGGCGACCGACCACTCCACCCCGGCGACCGTCGTCCGCCGGGCGACCCCGCCGGCGCCCCGCACGAGCGCCGAGCTCGGGAACCAGTCCCACGGCGCCACCGAGTGCTGCACGAAGACGCCGAGCTGGCCCTGGGCGACCGCCGCCAGGTCGAGGCTCCCGGAGCCGAGCATCCGCAGGGTCGCGGCTCCCCGGACCGCGCGGGCGAAGGCGTCACCAACCTCGCCACCCAGGAACGGCGGGTGCAGGTACGTGGTCGCGCACGCGTGTGCCAGGTCGACGTCGGCGATCGGGCCGACCGGCTCGCCGTTGCGGGTGGTCGGCAGGTCCGGCCCGCCGACGTACAGCGCGTCCTCGTGCGGGTGGTAGACGGCGCCGAGCAGCGGGTCACCGTCGACGACCAGGGCGATCGCCGAGCACCACCAGGTCAGCCCGCTCACGAAGTTGTAGGTGCCGTCGACGGGGTCGATCACCCAGGTCCGGCCGGAGCTCGAGGGCCGCTCGGTGCCCTCCTCGCCGAGCACCCCGTCGTCGGGACGCCAGGTCGAGAGGTGGTCGACCACCAGCCGCTCGGCCGCGTGGTCGGCCGCGGTCACGACGTCGGAGATCGACGTCTTGGTGTCGACCCGCAGGCCCGAAGCCCGCAGCTCCCGGGCGAGCAGCCCGGCCTCCCGGACGACGTCGGCGGCCAGCGCTGCATCCTCGGCCAGGTCCGTCACGGCTCAGGACCCTACGGGTCCCGCGAGAAAAGTTGTAAGGGCATCCACGGTTCGCGCCTCCCACACCTGAGGAGCACCCAGGAGAAGAGGGATGACCGATGCCGTCGTACGCCGGGAACGGGCCGCGCTGCGCCCCAGGACCCGTAGGATCCGAGCGTGACCGCCCCTCCCGGGCCGCCCGGACCCACCGACGCGGAGCTGGTCGCGCGGGTGCTGACCGCGGACCGCGAGGCGTTCGCGACCGTGTACGACCGCTACGGATCGCGTCTCTACGACTTCGCCTACTCGATGCTGCGGCACCGGGAGGACGCCGCCGACGCGGTGGCCGACTCGTTCGTCCTCTTCGCCGAGCGACTGGTCCAGCTGCGGGATCCCGACCGGCTGCGGCCCTGGCTCTACGCGATCGTGCGCAGCGAGTGCCTGCGCCGACTCAAGGCCCGCACGCGGATCGCCTTCGGCGACGAGGAGCAGCTGATCGAGATGGCTGACGACGACCTGTCCCCCGAGCAGGCCGCCGAGCAGGGGGCACTGCGCCAGCTGGTCTGGGACGCGTCCGCGGGGCTGGCCGACCGCGACCGCGCCCTCCTGGACCTGCACCTGCGCCAGGGCCTCGAGGGCGCCGAGCTCGGCGAGGCCATGGGGGTCAGCGCCTCGAACGCGTACGTCATGCTCAACCGGCTGCGCGCCCAGGTCGACCGCTCCCTCGGCGCGCTGCTGATCGCGCGTCTCGGCCGCGACGACTGCGACGACCTGGCCACCCTGCTCGCCGACTGGGACGGCGGCTTCTCGCCGCTGGTCCGCAAGCGGGTCGCCCGCCACGTCGACCAGTGCGACGTCTGCTCGGAGCGCCGCCGGAGGATGGTCAGCCCTTGGGCGCTGCTCGCCGGCGTCCCGATGTTCGCCGCGCCGCTCGGCCTGCGCGACCGGGTGCTCGGGGACACCGAGCTGGTCGCTTACGAGCTGCCGCAGGAGGTCGCGCCCGCGGGCAGCGTCGGTGGCCACCGCTTCGGCGCCGGCCGTACGACGCTCGCCGCCGTGGCCCTCCTGGCACTCGTCGTGGCCGCGTTGGTGCTGCTGTGGCCCGAGCCCGACGACGCGGCCGCCCCGGCCCACGGCACCCCGACGGTGCCGGCAGCCACCCCGCCCGCCACCGCGGCGCCGCTGTCCCCGGCGGCCACGACCGCGGGCACCCCGAGTGGGACCGCGACGCCGACCTCCTCGACGACCCCGTCGTCGACCCCGTCATCGGCATCGACCCAGCTGCCGGGCACGCTGACCCTGTCGACCCGCGCGATCGACCTCGGCCGGACCGCGACCCGGGCCTCGGTCGGGCTGACCAACACCGGCGAGCTGCCGGTCGACTACCAGGTGTCGTCGCGCACCGGCTGGCTCAGCGTGGGGTCCATCGGCGGCCGGCTGGGCGGCGGCGACGGCACCCAGGTCGCCGTCGTGGCCGACCGGACGAAGGTGCCCGAGGGCACCTCGACGGGGCGCCTGCTGGTCTCCTGGGACGGCGGCAGCGCGTGGGTGAAGGTGTCCCTGGACGAGGAGCGCGCTCCGGTCGTGTGGCGTCCGATCGCTGCCGCAGACCCTTCCTGCGGCAATCCGACCGTGTCGGTGACTGTCTCGGTGTCCGACGACAGTGCGCTCGCCTCGGTCATTCTCCGGTGGACCGGACCGAACGGCACCGGAAGCTCTTCGATGTCCTGGTCAGGATCAACCTGGACCGCCTCGATGGGACCGTTCAACCTCGGTGGCGACATCACGATGCACGTGGTCGCCACCGATGTCCGCGGCAACACCACGACCGGCCCGACGGGCACCGCGTCCGCAACGCCCTGCCCGCAGTAGTCCGCAAGAAGTTGTAAGCCCGGGTGCGGCCCGGTGCTCCCACTCCTGTCCACACACGAGACCGGGAGACCATCGCCATGTTCCGCACCCTCCGCCCCCTCCGCACCTGCCGCACCCTCCGCACCGGCATCGCCGTCGCCGCCCTGGCCGCAGCCCTCTCCGGCCTGACCGGGTGCGGCAGCGACCAGCCCTCGACCCCGCGGGCGTCGCACCGGCCGGCCGCCGTACCCGCCGCGACCGCCGCCCCGGCCCAGGCCCCCGTCACGGCCGCCCCGGCTCCCCGCCACGTCGGCCGGCCGACGCGGGTGCTCATCCCCGCGATCGGCGTCGACGAGGCGCTCCACGCGGTCGGACTCAAGTCCGACGGCGCGATGGAGACCCCGGACTTCGGCGACGCCGGCTGGTACGACCGCGGACCCCGACCCGGCGCCGTCGGCCCGGCCGTGGTCGTCGCCCACGTCCACGGGCCCGCCGGCGACGACGTGTTCGCGCGGCTGCACCAGCTGCGCCCCGGCGACCTCGTGACGGTACGACGCACCGACGGCGCCGCGACGTTCGTCGTCGACTCGGTGGAGCTCGCCCCGAAGGAGGCACTGCCCTACGACCGGATCTGGGGCCCGACCGACCAGCCCGTGCTGCGCCTGATCACCTGCGGCGGCAAGCCCGACCCGGCCACGCGGATGTACCCCGACAACACCATCGTCTACGCCCACCTCAGCTCCTGACCGGCACAGCCGGGGCACTCGGGACAGCCGGCAGAAGAAGTCGAGAAGAAGTCCGCGAAAAGTTGCAAGGACTCCCCCGCCCCGGTGCTCCTACCCACGAGCAGCACCACACCCGGAACCCGGAACCACCCGCACCACCCGCACCACCCGCACGACAACCACCACACCAACCCAGCAGCACACACCAAGGAGAAATGTCATGAACCGCAGCATCCGCAACCTGATCGTCGCCCTCCCGCTGGCCACCGCGGCCCTGACCATGACCCAGGGTGTCGCCACGGCCGCCGACCACCCCAGCGGCCCCGGCACCATCACGGCCCCGACGCCCGGTCCGATCGGCCCCGGCGACATCGCCAACCCGCAGCCCGGCCCGACCCAGCCGACCGGCCCCGGTGACCTCACCGCACCGCAGCCGTGCCCGACCCACGGGGTCGTCTGCGGCGGCAACGGCGGGAGCAACGGCGGCGGCACCGGCGACCAGGGTGGCAACGGCGGCAACGGCGGCCACCAGGGCGGCCACGGCCACCAGGGCAACCAGGGCGCCGGCCACACCGTCTCGTCCATCGCGCTGCCGACCCGCGTCGACGCCGGCCTCGCCCCGGCCGCGCAGGACGAGCCCGGCACCGGCCTCGAGCTGTCCTGGCTGCTCGCCGGCGGCGCGCTGGTGACCGCCTCGGGCGCCGCGTTCACCGCCCGCACGCGGGCTCGCAGCCGCGCCTGACCCGTCCGGCCGAGGCCGGACGACGAACGAAGCCGCACCACCTTGCCGGTGGTGCGGCTTCTCGCGTCCGGGTGCCGGCCGCTCGGCCGGCCGTCGGGCTCAGCCCGCCGAACCCCAGGCTGCGGAGACCAGCGCCCGGGTCTCGGTCAGCAGCTCCGGGAGGGTCTTGGTGCGGCCGATGATCGGCATGAAGTTCTGGTCGCCCGACCACCGCGGGACCACGTGCTGGTGCAGGTGGGCGGCGATCCCGGCACCGGCCACTGCGCCCTGGTTCATCCCGATGTTGAAGCCCTGGGCCTGGCTCACCGCCCGCAGCGTGCGCATCGCGGTCTGGGTCAGGTGCGCGACCTCACGGGTCTCGGTCTCGTCCAGGTCGGTGTAGTCGGCGACGTGCCGGTAGGGACAGACCATCAGGTGACCCGGGGCGTACGGGTAGAGGTTCAGCACGACGTACGCCGTCTCGCCCCGGTGCACCACCAGGACCGCCTCGTCGTCGTCGCTCGCGCCGATCCGGCAGAACGGGCACTGCCCCGCCGAGGCGTCCGCCGGCTTGTTCTCGCCCCGGATGTAGGCCATCCGGTAGGGAGTCCAGAGCCGGTCGAGCTCGTCGGGCGCCCCCACCCCGTCCTGGCGCTTCGCGTCGTCGTTCATCGCGGGAGACGCTATCGCGCCAGGACCGGCCGGAGGTCAGCAGTAGCTGATGCGTGCCCCGATGTGCTCGACGACCTCGACCGGCTCGGTCCAGTGACCGGCGCGGCGCACCCGGACGATGACCTGTACCTGGAGCTCGGTCGGGAAGCAGGTCACCACCGGAGCGGTCAGGCGCACGGTGTCGCCGCGCCCGATCTTCTTCCATGCCCGCTGGGACCAGCCGCTGGTGGGGACGAGCGCACCGTCGACGGTGCGCCACCGGACGGTCACCTGGTGCGGGTGCGCGCTGTGCCGCGACCGGTGCACCTGAACGGCGTTCGAGTGGGTGTCGGTGCCGTAGCGCATCTCGAAACGGGCCTTGGTGCCGGAGGTCGGCCAGCTCCACGAGTCCCAGGTCGCAGCAGTCGCGTGAGGCGCGACCAGGAGGCCGACCAGGAGAGGTGTCAGGAGGATGAGGATTCGTCGCATGGCGCAGATTCTGCGCAGGAACCCGTCCTGCTAAACCTGCGCCCCACTCAGACCTGCACGCGGTCGGCCACGGCCTGGGCGACCCGGGCGATCGCCTCGTCCACGGGCACGCCGTTGTCCTGGCGGCCGTCGCGGTAGCGGAAGGACACCGCACCCGCCTCGATGTCGTCGCTGCCGGCGATCATCATGAACGGGACCTTCTGTAGCTGGGCGTTGCGGATCTTCTTCTGCATCCGGTCGTCCGAGTCGTCGACCTCGACCCGCAGCCCCTGGGCGCGCATCTTCTTCGCCACCTCGTGGAGGTGGTCGGCGTGCACATCTGCGACCGGGATCGCCTGCACCTGCACCGGCGCCAGCCACGGCGGGAACGCACCGGCGTAGTGCTCGACGAGCACGCCGAAGAACCGCTCCAGCGAGCCGAACTTCGCGGAGTGGATCATCACCGGCTGCTGCCGGGTGCCGTCGGACCCCTGGAACTCGAGCTCGAACCCGGCCGGCTGGTTGAAGTCGTACTGGATCGTCGACATCTGCCAGGTGCGGCCGATCGCGTCGCGCGTCTGCACGGAGATCTTCGGCCCGTAGAACGCGGCGCCGCCCGGGTCGGGCACCAGCTCGAGGCCGGTTGCCTTGGCGGCGTCCTCGAGGATCTTCGTCGCGGTCGCCCACTGCTCGTCGGAGCCCATGAACTTGTCCTTGGCGTCGTCGCGCGTGGACAGCTCGAGGTAGAAGTCGTCCAGACCGAAGTCCTTGAGCAGGGACAGGACGAAGTCGAGCAGGTGCCGCACCTCGTCGGGCGCCTGCTCCGGTGTGCAGTACGAGTGCGAGTCGTCCTGGGTCAGCCCGCGCACGCGGGTCAGGCCGTGCACCACGCCGGACTTCTCGAAACGGTAGACAGTGCC
>Ga0255338_1001801_pt1 | contig 36928 bp, 29 predicted proteins | sample MeOH1_35cm_T4_19_FD_203715 | JGI IMG/M metagenome (GOLD analysis project Ga0255338, IMG submission 203715) | Sandy soil microbial communities from University of British Columbia, Vancouver, Canada - MeOH1_35cm_T4_195 | ecosystem: Engineered > Artificial ecosystem > Sand microcosm > Unclassified ...
GATCTGGATCGGATTGTCCGGCACGCTGACCTTGCCCTTGTACTGCTCGTCATAGATTGCGCTCCAGCTCGTCGGCGCGGAAGCGATCTTGTCGGTGTTGTAGAGCAGAACATTCGGGCCCCATTCATAGGAGAGCCCGTAGTGCAGACCTTTCACCGTGTTGTGCGGCGGCGCCTTCAGGTCCGGCACGAAATTCTCGAAGTCCGGAATGAGCTTGACGTCGATCGGCTGCACCGTGCCGCCATAGATGAGGCGAAGGCTCGCGTCGCCCGAAGCCGAGACGAGATCATACTCGCCGCCGCCGCCCTGACGCATAAGCGTCACCATCTCGTCGGACGAGCCTGCATATTTGCGGTTGACGATGCAGCCCGTCTCCTTCTCGAACGGCTTGATCCAGGCGTCTTCGGCATAGCCTTCCCAGGCGACGATGTTGAGGGCGCCTTCGCCCTTGCCGATGGTCTGCGGATAGTTCGGCGCTGCCGGCGCGGCGAATGCCGAGGCGGAAAACGCAATCGCTGTGCCGAGGCTGATGCCTGCGGCCAAGGTCCGTGTCAATTTCATCATCTTGCAGCCCTCCATTCCTGAAACGATTTCACTGAAGTTCGAACAGATTGTCCGGACGCCACGCCACTTGAACGGTCGTGCCCGCCGCGTCGCGGAAGCGGGCTGTCGTACGATCGAAATTCTGCCGCACGGCGGTCACTTCCGTGCCGTCGGCGAGCGCCACCACGTAGCGGGTGAACATGCCGACATAAATGGCCTCTAGAATGCGCCCCTCCTCGACATGAAGGCCTGCCTCGTCGAAAAGCTGGCCGAGCGGCGCAATGCGGATCTTTTCCGGCCGGAGCACGAAGCGCTTGCCCTCTCGCCGCAAGATGTTCGATGTGCCCACGAATCCAGCGATGAAGTCGTCGGCCGGTTTTTCATAGACATCGGTCGGGGTGCCGATCTGCACGATGCGTCCGTGATTGAAGATCGCGATGCGGTCGCTCATGGTGAGCGCCTCTTCCTGATCGTGCGTCACATAGAGGAATGTGATCTTCACTTCCGCCTGAATGCGCTTCAGCTCAGTCTGCATTTCCTGACGCAGCTTCAGATCGAGCGCGCCGAGCGGTTCGTCGAGCAGCAGCACCTTCGGGCGATTGACAATCGCGCGGGCCAGGCCGACGCGCTGGCGCTGGCCGCCGGAAAGCTCCGCCGGCTTGCGCTCGCCGAAATTCTGAAGCCGCACCATGCGAAGCGCTTCAACAACGCGCTCCTTGCATTCATCCTTGGGCACGCCCTTCGTCTGCAGACCGTAAGCGACATTCTCCGCAACGCTCATATGCGGAAAGAGTGCGTAGTCCTGAAAGACCGTGTTGATGTCGCGATCATATGGCGGAAGCTTCGTGACATCGGCGCCGTTCAACTCGATGAGCCCCTGATCGGGCTTTTCGAAACCCGCAATGAGACGCAGCGTCGTCGTCTTGCCGGAACCGGACGGTCCGAGCAGCGTATAAAACTCGCCGCGCCGGACCTCGAGATCGACATGCTCGACGGCGACGACATCGCGATATTTTTTCTTTACGGCCGAAAGCCGGACGATCACCGGCTCCTCGGCGGGGCCAGATTCTTCAGTTATGGCTTTTTGCGGCACGATCCCGTTCAACGGCATACCTCTCCCGTTGCGAAGCGGATCAAAGCTTCACCATCACATGGCGAGCGACCGAATAGTCTTCGAGCGCATAGGCGGAGAGATCCTTGCCATAGCCCGACGACTTCATGCCGCCATGCGGCATTTCGCTTACCAGCATGAAATGCGTGTTGATCCATGTACAGCCATATTGCAGCCGCGCGGCGGTCTGCATGGCCTTTGAAATATCCTGCGTCCAGACCGACGAGGCGAGGCCGTACTGGCTGTCATTCGCCCAGTCGACGGCTTGCTCGACATCCGTGAAGCGTGTGATCGAAACAACAGGGCCGAAGACTTCGCGCTGCACGATCTCGTCTTCCTGCAAGGCGCCCGCAACCACGGTCGGCTCGTAGAAGAAGCCATTGCCCGCGCCGGGCTTTCCGCCGGTGAGGATTTCGACATGGCTCTGCGCCCGGGCGCGCTCGACGAAGCTCGAAACGCGGGCGCGCTGGCGCTCGCTGATGAGCGGCCCAAGCTCTACGCCCTCGACATCCGGCGTACCGAGCTTGATGGTCGAAACGGCGCTGGCGAGATCGGCGGCGAGCTTTTCGTAAATCTTGGGGCCCGCATAAATGCGGCAGGCTGCCGTGCAATCCTGTCCGGCATTGTAATAGCCGAAGGTGCGGACACCCTCGACGACGGAGGCGATGTCCGCGTCGTCGAAAACGATGACGGGCGCCTTGCCGCCGAGTTCGAGATGGGTGCGCTTCAACGTGCCGGTCGCTGCTTCAAGCACCTTGCGGCCCGTCGCGATGTCGCCGGTGAGCGAGGTCATGTGAACGCCCGGATGCGAAACGAGGGGCGCGCCGACATTCTCGCCACGACCGAGCACGAGGTTCCAGACACCGGCCGGGAAAATATCGGCCATGAGTTCAGCGAGCTTCAGCGCCGTCAACGGGGTCTGCTCGGAGGGCTTCAGCACCACGACGTTACCCGCGGCGAGCGCCGGCGCGATCTTCCAGGCGACCATCATCAGCGGATAGTTCCAGGGCGCAATGGAGGCGACGACGCCCACCGGATCGCGGCGGATCATGCTCGTATAGCCCGCAAGATACTCGCCGGCGGCACTTCCCGACATGCAGCGCGCCGCGCCAGCGAAGAAGCGGAAGCAATCGGCAATGGCCGGAATTTCATCTTCCAGAACGCGCGGATAGGGCTTGCCGCAATTGAGGCTTTCGAGCTTCGCGAAGGCTTCCGCTTCGGCCTCGATCCGGTCGGCCAGCTTCAGCAGCAGGCCCGAGCGCTCCGCAGGCGTCGTGCGGCCCCAGGTCTTGAACGCTCGCGTCGCGGCGGCGACCGCCTGGTCGATCTGCTCCTTGGAGGCCGAGGGAATCTTCGCGATCAGCGCGCCGGTCGCAGGATTGAGGATCTCCTCTTCGGCACCCGCGCCAACGACGAACTGGCCATCAATGAAAAGCTTGGTCTGCATGGTAGCTGCCCTCCCCGCCGCGGCAGCTTCAGCCACCCTCCCGGCATTGCAGGTTTCAAATCTGCCCTCTCGAAGGAAACCCCTTCGAGATCAAAGCCTTAACACCGCCTGACGCGACCGGACGAACACTCGTCCCCACGCCACAAAAATGTTAGGGCAGCAATAAGGGAATTGAAAATCGGAAAATCCGCATCTCTCGTTCTGAAAATCAGATACTTGAGCGGTCGGTGCCGGGGAGGCGGCGGCGCGTATTGGGCGGGCTGTATTCGCGGCACATGTCGAGGAATTGGCTCGCGGTCGGCCGCAAGGGCGCACCGCGACGCCAGGCGAGCCCGACATCGACGGTGGGAATGGGATTTGCCAGTTCGCGCGCCTCAAGCCTGTCGCCTTCAAGGGACCAGGGCCGATAGGCCATGTCGGGAAGAGTCGCGAGGCCGACGCCCATGCCGACGAGGCTGCGTACCGCCTCCACCGATGCCGTCTTGAGCACGATATTGGGCGAGAGCCCTTCCTCGCGCCAATAGGCGGTCGTGGTTTCGATCAACTCATCGACCGAAAGCATGATGAGCGGTTGCGCGGCAATGTCCGCAAGCGTCAACACGTGTTGCGCAAGGAGCGCATGGCCAGCAGGGAGCCAGATGCGCCATGGCGAGCGGATCAGCACTTCGGATTCGAGCGCTTGCCGGTCCTGAAGGTTCGAGACGAGCAGCAAGCCGACATCGAGCTCGCCATTGACGAGAAGGTGTTCGAGATAGGTGCGCTCATCCTCGACGACACGAACATCGACCTGCGGAAAGACACGGCGGAAACGCGCGAGAAGGTCGGCGAGGTAGTAGCCGGACACCATATGGGTAACGCCGACATTGAGATCGCCCGACATGGCTTCCGGCCGGACGCTGACAGCGCGGCGTGCATCGGCGACTGCCGCCATGATGCGCCGCGCATGGAGGACGAGCTGATGCCCCTCATGGGTCAGGCGCACGCCCTTGGCATGCCGCACGAAGAGGCTCGCCCCGGTCTCGTATTCGAGCGCCTGGATCGCGGATGTGATGGCCGATTGGGATATGCCGAGTTCCTGCGCGGCGCGGGAGACGGACTCCGTCTCGGCGGCAGCAATGAAATATCTGATCTGGCGCAGGTTCATGGGCCGGCACTATAGCAGTGCCGGCCTTTCGCTCACGCGATTTTAAACAAGGGGCGTTCCCTCGATGGTGATGCGATGCATCACGCGGCGCTGGCCGTGATAATCGTTAACCGCGGCATGCCAGGTCGAGCGGTTGTCCCAGAAGGCGATGGAGCCTTCCTGCCACTGAAAGCGATAGGAAAACTCCGGCCTCGTCGCATGTTTGTAGAGATAGGCGAGCAGAGAAGCACTCTCTTCCGCCGTCCAGCCCTCGAAATTCACCGTGAAGCCGGGGTTCACGTAAAGGATCTTCTTCCCCGAATCCGGATGCCTCAGCACCACGGGATGGACCGCATCCTGCGTTGCGGCGTCGGGATTTCCGATTCGGTTCTTGAGGTCGGCGACCCTGTCCGGCGCCTTCGCTGCCGCCTGATACCCGAAGACATGGCGGCTCGAATGGACGGCGTTCAGCCCTTCGAGGGTGCGCTTGAGCCCATCGGAAAGCGCGTCATAGGCAAGCGCCAGATTGGCGAAGATCGTGTCACCGCCCAGCTCCGGCAATTCGCGCGCGACGAGAACGGACCCAAGGGCCGGTATCTGGTCATAGCTGTGATCCGTATGCCAACCACCGCCCACATTGATCTTCTGCTCGGGTTCCTTGCGCACTTCCGCGATCTGCGGATGGCCGGGGACGTGAGCGAAGAAGCGGTTGATGTTGATCGGCCCGAAGCGCTCGGCAAAGGCGACGTGCTGTTCCGGCGTCAGATTCTGGTCGCGGAAAAAGACCACGCCATGGTCGAGAAGCGCTTGCCGGATGATCCGGCGATCGGCCTCCGCCAGCGGCCGGGAAAGATCGATCCCGCCAATCTCAACCCCGACGGAAGCCGAAATCGGCTTCAAGAAAGCCGCGCCATCGCCCCGCAGAACCTCTGCCGCATTCGTTGCGCCAACTGCATATGCCATGATTTTCCCACAAACTATATTAAGTTGATGGGATTAGATATTATGCCGCTGGCGAAGGCAACTGCGTCAGTTTGCCCTCATCCGCTCAAGCAGGGAGGCCGTCGGATATCCATCCGGCGGCAGGCCGACCGATTGCTGATAGGCGCGGATCGCCTTGCGCGTGTTGTAGCCGATGATGCCATCCGGCTTGCCATGGTCGAAGCCCTTGGCCGTCAGAAGTGCTTGCAGCTCCTCGCGTTCGGAGCGGGTAAGCGGGCGCTCGTCATAGGGCCAGTCGCCCTTGATCTGTCCCCGTCCCACAAAACGATCCGCAAGCAGCGAGACGGCCAGCGCGTAGGAGGTCGAGGTGTTGTAGACGAGGATCGAGCGGAAATTGTTCAGAACGAGGAAGGCCGGCCCCTTGTAACCGGCAGGCAGAAGCAGCGACGCCTTTTCCTCCGTGTCGGTAGCCGGGAAGGCGCGGCCATCGGCGCGCTTCAGTCCAAGCTTCCGCCACTCGGCCACCGTCTTCGTCAGCGACATGTCGGCCAGCGCATAGTCGAAATGCTTTGGCATCGCGACCTCGAAGCCCCATTGCCCGCCTGTCTGCCACTTCGAGACCTGAAGATAATGCGCTGTCGAGGCGAGGGTGTCGGCGGTCGAGTGCCAGATGTCGCGCCGCCCGTCGCCATCGAAGTCGATCGCATGAGCGAGATAGGTTGTGGGGATGAACTGCGTCTGGCCCATCGCGCCCGCCCATGAACCAACCATTTCCTCCGGCTGGATGTCGCCGGCCTGCACGATCTGCAGCGCGGCGATGAGCTGGCTCCGCCCGAAGTCCGGGCGGCGACCTTCGAAGCCCAGCGTCGCCAGCGAGCGGACCACGCTCTGCGTGCCCATGTGATCGCCGAAATTCGACTCAAGGCCCCAAATGGCGGCAACGAAATGACGGTCGACGCCATAGGTCTTTTCGATGCGGTCGAAGAGAGCGCGGTTCTCGGCGAGCAGTTCCCTGCCGCGCGCCACGCGCTTGTCCGAAAGCGCGCCCCGCAGATATTCCCAGACCGGCTTCACGAATTCCGGCTGGTTCTGGTCGGCCTCCATTACGTCGGGATCGGGCGTCACGCCCCGCATGGCGCGGTCGAATGTGGCGGACGTGATCCCAGCCTTCATGGCGTCGAGGCGGAAGGCCGTGAGCCAGTCCGCAAAGCGCTCGCTATTGGCGTTGACGGGCGGAGATACCGGCATGCGCGTCTCGGGCACACGGACATGGGTGCGCGCATCGGCGCAGCCGGCAAGAACGAGCCCGCCCATGACGATCATGCCGCCGAAGCGAAGGCCGAAACGCGGAAAACGAAAGGAACGGGACATCGGTATCGAAGGCTCCTGCGCGAGAACTTCGGCGAGGTTAGCATGGGCCCGCTTGGATTAAAGGATGGCCCGCAGCGGTTTGGAAAATTCCCTAAGCCTCGCGCCAGACGGCAACGCCGCCGACTGGCAGGACATGCTCGCCGATGACCAGTTCGCCCGGCGCGATGCCCGAAATGTCTGCGGCTACAGGCCCATAGTTGAAGAGGAAACGCCAGGGGCCGCGACGGCGTGTGCGCAGGCCGGCAGCGAGACTTTCGATCGAAAGCCCGGCGTCGCCCGCGAGACGGCGGAGAATCAATGCGAGCAATTTCGCGTCGGGCCATCCGGCGACGTACCAGGCATTGCCCTTGCTCGTCAGTGCCGCGCGGCCGTCATCGGTTCGCGCGATGATTTCTGCCTCGCCCACGGTCACGAATTCGCGCCAGCGGTCGAAGACACAATGCTCGCCGTCAAAGACAAGCGGGATCGCCGAATGCGGGCGAAAGCTTTCGACGCGCGTCACCTTGATACCGAGGAGCCCCGCAAGTGGACCGGGCGCAAGGTTCGGCGGCGTGCGATGCGATGCCGTTCGGCTTCCGCTGCGCGGCATGACGAGCAATTGCCCCTCGAATCGCTCGAGCGACGCTGCAAGAAGCGGCGGCACATAGGGCGTGGACGGCAGCACGGCCATGGCATAGCCGGACAGGTTGGACTCGGGGCCCACAATGTCGATGTCGAGACCCATGGCGCGCAACGCCCGGTAGATCGAAAAGATCTGCTCGATATAGGAGAAATTCTGCCCCTGCGGCTGGATGGAGAGAAACCACCGCGCCTCATAGGAATTGACGATGGCGACCCTTGCGGGCGCCGCCGCTCCCAGCGCCCCGAGCTTGATGAGATCAAGCGCAAGCTGATGCACTTCCCCATAGGCGCGATCCGTCTCATTGTTTGGCAACAGAAGCCCGGCGTGAAACTGCTCCTGCGCGAAGGGCGCCTGACGCCAGCGGAAATAGGAAACGAGCTCCGCGCCATGCGCGACGCCTTCCATGCCCCAGAGCCGCGCCATGCCGGGCAAGGGATCGGCATTATAGTCGGCCCAGTTCACCGGCCCCGGCTGCTGCTCCATGATGCCGAAACGGCCCCGCCCCGCGCCTCGATAAAGATCGTGATGGAAGGCCTGCATGTCCGGGTCACCGGTGCGGGCGAATGCCGCCTTGTGCGCCGGATCGGCGGGAAAGACATCGAGGCTTCCGAGCGGATAGGAATCCCATGTCGCGACATCCAGATCCTCCATCACCTCGTAGTGATCGAAGTCGGATTGAAAGGTCATGAAATTGTGGACAATGTCGCGTCCCGGCGAGAGGGCGCGCAGAATTTCCGTCTGCACGCGATTGAATTCGCGCACCTGATCGGAGGAGTAGCGGTCGAAGTCGGCGCGATGGGCCGGGTTCGTCTCGGTGACGGCACCGACGGGCAGATCGATCTCGTCGAAGTTTCGGTATTCCATGCTCCAGAAGACATTGCCCCACGCCTCGTTGAGCGCAGCAACCGTGCCGTAGCGCTCTTTAAGCCAATGGCGGAAACCGAGCATCGCGGATTCCGAATACGAACGCACCGTGTCGTGGCAGCCATATTCATTGTCCGTCTGCCAGCCGACCACGCCCGGATGCTGCCCGAAAGCCGCGCCCAGCGCGGTCACGATGCGCGCGCATTCGCGCCGGTAGCCCGCATGGGAAAAACAGTAGTGCCTGCGCGAGCCGAAACCGCGCGGCCTTCCATGGCGGTCGACGGCGAGCATGTCCGGCATTCGGTCCACCAGCCATTTGGGCGGTGTTGCGGTCGGTGTGCCCAGAATGACGCCGAGGTCTTCGGCATGAAGCGTGTCGATGGCGCGGGCGAGCCAGCCGAAATCGGAACGTCCGAACTCGGGCTCCAGACGGCTCCAGGAGAATTCGCCGATACGAACCCGGCGGATGCCAGCCTTGTGCATGCGCCGCGCATCGTCGGCCCACATATCCTCGGGCCAATGCTCCGGATAGTAGCAAACGCCGATCTTCGCTTCGCCGTGGACGGCCATGCGCATGTCCCTCCCCAAGCCCCCGCCCGGGCAGACCTTCAGCTTGCCGGATTTTTCCGAAGCCGCAAGCCTGCTGCGCGAAATCTCCCGATGCGCTAGGAAGAACCATCTGCCCGGAGGATCACATGCTTTTTCTCGACATCCTGAAATATGTCCGCCCCGTCGAAGAGGTCGACGCGCTTCTCGAACCCCATCGCGATTGGCTCAAGCGAGGCTTCGCCTCCGGCCATATGCTGATGGCAGGCCGCCGCGATCCCCGCATCGGCGGCGTCATCTTCATCAAGGCGGAAACGCTGGCGGAGGCGCGAGCCGTGGCCGAGGCCGATCCCTTCATCACGGAAGGGGTCGCGGAATACGACCTCATCGCCTGGGAGCCCACCATGCGCTCCGCCGATGCGCCGGAAGCCTGGGGCCCGAAGGCTGCCGTCATCCGCTGAGTTTTTCGACCGTCTTCGTGGTGCTGAACCCCGGAACGAGATCGATGATGGCGACTTTGCCGCCGTGGGACTGCACGAAATCGGCGCCGACGATCGTCTCGACCGTGTAGTCCCCGCCCTTGATGAGAACATCGGGGCGCAGGCTGCGGATCAGATTTTCCGGCGTGTCCTCCTCGAAGATCACGACGAGATCGACGCTCGCGAGCGAGGCAAGCACCGTCGCGCGAGCGATATCGGGCTGGATCGGCCGCGTCGGCCCCTTGAGCCGCGACACGGATGCGTCGCTGTTCAGGCCTACGATCAGCCGGTCGCACAGCGCGCGGGATTGCGCGAGCAGCGTCACATGGCCGGGATGCAGAAGATCGAAGCAGCCATTGGTGAAGCCGACCTTGAGCCCCTTGGCGCGCCATGAAGCCGCAATGTCCTGCGCGGCCGCTTGCGTCGCGACCTTGAGTTCGATCGAGGAGAGTTCATTCTCGCGCAGTTTCGCGGCCAACTCGTCGAGATAGACAACCGCCGTTCCGACCTTGGCCACCACGATGCCCGCCGCCGTGTTGGCAAGGCTCGCCGCGTCGACGAGCGAAAGCCCGCCCGCAAGGGCCGCCGCAAGCGTCGAGATCACCGTATCGCCCGCGCCGGACACGTCGAAGACTTCGCGGGCCTCCGCCGGCAGATGCGTAGCCTCGCCAGACGCCGTCACGACGCTCATGCCTTCCTGGCTCCGCGTCACGATCATGGCGTCGATACCGGCCTCGACGATCACCTGCCGCGCCAGCGCGACGATGGCTTCATCGCCGCTCGCATTTTCACCGGTCGCCTCGGCAAGCTCCTTGCGGTTGGGTGTCACCACGCTCGCGCCGCGATAAGGGCTGTAATCGCGCCCCTTGGGGTCCACGACCACGGGAATGCCCGCAGCGCGCGCCGCGTCGATGACCGCGCGGCAGACCCCGGGTGTCAGAACCCCCTTGCCGTAATCGGACAGCACGACGACCTGCACGCCTGCGAGGAGGCCGCGCGCACGATCGATCAGTTCTCCCTGCTGCGCGGAGGACAGCGCGGAATTGGTCTCGTGGTCCGCGCGCAGCACCTGCTGGCCCATGGCGACGAAGCGCGTCTTGACCGTCGAGCGGCGCCGCGGCTCCACTACGAGGCTCGCCTCGAGATGCGGCACGTTCCCAAGCATCCGCGCAATCTCGTCACCCACATCGTCGGCGCCGACGGCAGAGGCAAAAGCGACATGGGCGCCGAGCGCGGCGAGGTTGCGCGCGACGTTGCCGGCGCCGCCGAGCATGGCGCGTTCATCCTTCACGCGGAGCACGGGGATCGGTGCCTCCGGCGAAATGCGTTCCACATCGCCATAGACATAGCGATCGAGCATGACGTCGCCGACACAGAGGATTTTCGTTCCCTCGAGCGCCTCGACCTTGCTCGCCAGATGTTGCTTGCCCGCCATGCTTTGCCTGGTCGTCCTATTCCGCAGCCGAGGCCTTGGAGCTGCGCCCATAAACATCGTCGTAGCGCACGATGTCGTCCTCGCCGAGATAGTCGCCCGACTGCACTTCGATGATGCTCAAGGGTTCGTCGCCCGGGTTTTCGAGCCTGTGCTTCACGCCCACCGGGATATAGGTCGACTCATTCTCGCGCAGCGTCCTGATCTCCTCGCCGACGGTGACGCGCGCCTCGCCGCTCACGACGACCCAATGCTCCGCACGATGATGATGCATCTGGAGCGACAGCGCCGCACCCGGATGCACCATCAGATGCTTCACCTGATGACGCTCACCGGAATCAAGTGCTTCGTAGAAACCCCACGGCCTATGGACGCGATTATGCGCCTGATGCTCGGTGCGTCCCTCGGCGGCGATGCGCTCGACGATCTTCTTCACATCCTGGACGCGATCCTTCGAAGCGATGAAAAGAACGTCGCCCGTTTCCACGACGATCAGGTTTTCAACCCCGAGCGTCGCAACGAGGCCGGTCTCGGCGCGGACGAAACAGTTTTTCGTATCGAGCGCCAGAATATCGCCCGACAGCACATTGCCGTCCTTGTCCTTCTCGCCGATTTCCCAGAGCGCCGACCAGCTGCCGATATCGCTCCAGCCCATTTCGACCGGCACGACGACGGCGTCGCGCGTATGCTCCATGACGGCATAGTCGATCGAGTCCGACGGGCAGGCATTGAAGGCTTCGGGCTGCAGCCGCACGAAATCGAGATCACGGGTTCCCTTGTGCACGGCCTCGGTTGCGAGCGAGGCGATAGCCGGGCAGTGAACGCGCATCTCGTCGAGGATGCGGTCGGCGCGGAACATGAAGATACCGGCATTCCAGTCATAGCCGCCCTGATCGAGATAGGCCTTTGCCTTTTCGAGATCGGGCTTTTCGACGAAACGCTCCACGGCGAAGGCGCCCTCGCCCATCGCCGCACCGCGCTTGATATAGCCATAGCCGGTTTCGGGCGCCGAAGGCACGATGCCGAAGGTGACGAGCTTGCCTTCCCGTGCGAGTTCCGCACCCCGCTTCACAGCCTCATGAAAGGCCGCAACATCGCGAATGTGATGGTCGGCGGGAAGAAGGAGAAGGACGCCCTTCGGGTCGTGGGTCTGAACATAGGCGGCGGCGGCAGCAGCGGCAGGCGCCGTGTTGCGACCTTCCGGTTCGAGCAGATGGGCAAGCGGCGTGAGCCCTGCCTCACGCATCTGCTGCGCGATGATAAAGCGGTGTTCGTCATTGGAAACGATGACGGCGGGAGCGAACAATTCCGGATCGGTCACGCGCAGCGCCGTTTCCAGCAGCATGGCGCGTTCCGATACCAGCGGAAGCAGCTGCTTGGGATAAAGCGCGCGGCTGGTCGGCCAGAGCCTCGACCCCACGCCGCCCGACAGGATGACCGGATATATCGTCACATCGACCCTCGTTTCTTGGCGCCGGAACCTAGCACATCCTCCGGGGTCTCACGACAAGACCGGGTGACGCCCCTGGGCAAGAGTTAATGCCCCATGCCGCGAGGCGAGGCTGCTCGGTAGCGGCTTTTTGTCAGTTTATCAGTTTTAGGGCACTCGGCATCATCCCGGATGGATAAATCCGGGACAGGCGGGGTCTCGCCAGCGGGGCTCCACTCATGGACAATCACGGTGCCCCCCGTCGATTCCTTGCGAGGCGGGCGGCATTCATGCGAAACATCGGCGGTCGGCCAGCGGTGCGTTTCGGCTCCCTCCGGCGTTGAAGAGCAAAGAGCGCGAAAGGATCGGCATCAGAATGGCGCCCAAGAAACTTCGGAAAGTCGTTTTCCCCGTTGCCGGACTCGGCACGCGTTTTTTGCCCGCGACCAAGGTCATCCCGAAAGAGATGCTGACGGTCGTCGACAAGCCCGTCATTCAATATGCGGTCGAGGAAGCCATCGAGGCAGGGATCGAGCATTTCGTCTTCGTCACCGGCCGCGGCAAGGGCGCGATCGAGGATCACTTCGATCTCGCCTATGAACTCGAAGCGACGCTGAAGGCGCGCGGCAAGACCGCCGAATTCGAGATGCTGAGGACAAGCCGTCCGGCAGCCGGCACCGCGAGTTTCGTGCGCCAGCAGGAACCTCTCGGCCTTGGCCATGCGGTATGGTGCGCCCGCGATGTGATCGGCGACGAGCCCTTCGCGCTGGCGCTGCCCGACATGCTGATCCACGGCAAGCCGGGCTGCTTCGCCCAGATGGTCGACGTCTATGAGAAGCATGGCGGCAACATCGTCGCTGTCGAGCAAGTGCCGCATGAGCATGTAAACCGCTATGGCGTCGTGGCGCTCGGCGAGAGCTTCGACGCGGCGACGCATCGCATCACCGGCATGGTGGAAAAGCCGAAGGTCGAGGATGCGCCTTCCGACCTCATCATCTCGGGCCGCTATATCCTGCAGCCGGAAATCTTCGACAAGCTTGCAAAGCAGAAGCCCGGCGCGGGCGGCGAAATCCAGCTTACCGACAGCATGATCGCGCTGTGCGCCGAACAGGATTTCTTCGCCTATCGCTTCACCGGCACGACCTATGACTGCGGCGACAAGATCGGCTACCTGACCGCCAATCTGGTTCTCGCGCTCGACCGCCCCGACATCGCGCCGAAATTCCGTCCGATCGCCGAACAGATCCTCAAGCCGTAACAAGCCGGAGCGGCGGAGGCACATGACCGCCGCCGCCTTTGCTGTAAACTCGGGTCCACTGGCTCGGCTGCCAGGCTGCTTGTTTCGACGGATGGGTGGGTCTGCGATTTGAAACCGGAAGCAACCAGCGAGGGGCTAGCCTGGGTCGATGCGGGACTGCTGGCCCTTGTCGCGCTGGCGCCGTTGCCGCTGGCGAGCAACCGGCCATTGCCCGCCGCCCTGCTTGCGCTTGGCGCAGGGCTTTTGCTGATCGGCTGGTCGCTCACGGTCTGGCGCGGCGCGCCCGTGGCGATAAGCCCCTCTAAAATCGCGGCGCCCCTCACACTCTATCTCGGCGTTTGCCTCTGGATCGGATTTCAATGGCTGCCCGGACCTTGGGCCGATCCCATATGGGCGGTGGCGGGCGCGGCGCTCGGCGCTTCATTGCCGGGGCACCTGTCGGTCAATCCCGAGGCCACGCTGACCGGCCTCATGCATCTTCTCTGCTATGGGACCGTCTTCTGGCTTTCGCTGCAGCTCAATGCGAAGGCGGACCGCGCCTATTTTTCCCTGGGCGTCGTCACCGCCATGGGAACGGCCTATGCCCTATACGGATTGATCATCTGGGTGGCGGGCAATGAGTGGATTCTTCTCTACCGCAAATGGGCCTATCAGGACGCGCTGTCGAGCACCTTCGTCAATCGCAACTCCTTCGCGACCTTCATGGGGCTCTGCCTGCTCGCCGGCTTCTCTCTCTTCCTGAAACGCATCGAACCCGTATTGAGCGCGAAGCGGCCATGGCGGCAGAAGACCGTTCTGGTGCTTGAAAGCCTGACCTCCGGCACGGCAGTCTGGCTCGCCGGTTGTGTGCTGGCGCTGGCGCTGGCGCTTCTGCTGACCGGATCTAGGGGCGGGTTCTTTTCAAGCCTTGCGGGCCTGCTCGTTCTCGCGCTCGCCCATGCGCGGGGAAAGCTCTCGCGCAGATCCGTCCTTCCGGCCCTCGCCCTGGGCATAACATTCTTCGCCGTCATTTTTCTCGCGGGCGGCGGCATGGTGATGGACCGCTATCAGGCGAAGGGCAGCGACCTCGGAAACCGCGAAGACATCTACCGGCTGACGCTCGATGCAATCGAATCAGCGCCATGGACAGGAAGCGGCTTCGGAACCTTCGGCGACGTCATTTCCGCCTACCAGCCGAAGACGCCGCAGATCGAGCCTGTCTGGGACAAGGCCCACAACACCTATCTCGAGAATGCGCTCGAACTTGGCGTTCCCGCAGCTGTCGCATTGAATGTGGCGATCTTGTTACTGGCGGGTCTCGCCTTGCGCGGCTTACGGACGCGCAAGCGCGACTGGACCATTGCAGGAATCGGGGTCGCCGCGACGGCGCTGGTGGGACTTCACGCCCTTGTCGATTTCAGCCTTCAGATTCCCGCCGTAACGGTGCTCTACGCCTTCATGCTCGGCATCGCCGTCGCACAATCCTGGAGCACGCGGCGAGCCGAAAAGGATGGCAACGCCTGACCGACGCACGCGCCCGCAAAGCGGCCGCGTGTATCGATCAGTGGTCGCGCCTCCCGCTCATTATGATGCAGCGAGGGGAATGCGCCGAAGGCGAGGCGTATTTACTCGCCGTAGTAGGGGCCGTCGCCACACCCGCATTCATCTTCGCAGGGGTTCGGGTTGTACTGCTCGATCGTGTGGGTGATCGCCTCTTCCGTAAGGTCGATATGGCTGCTGTCGCCGCCATCGAGGTCCGGCTTCTCGCTCGAGAAGCGGTGACCATAAAGCGGGAAGGACGCCGCCTGTACGATGTTGCGATAGGTGCCGTCCCAGGTCTTGGGCCCCTGAACCGTGCCGTCCTTGGAAATCTTGATTGCCGTGCCCGGCGTCGTCAGCCTGACGATCTGGCCGCCCGGCAGGGTAATCTCCGACCAGCCCTCGACGAGGATCACGACCAGCTGGTCGCCCTGGACGAGGAAGTCGATGATCGTGCCGCGCACGCCAATCGAAGCGACCGGCGTCTTGAGGGCATAGCTGTGCGGGTCCTGCGTGCCGGAGACGAAACGAAACGCCCCCTTCGTCGCCTGAAGCACGACATCGCCCTTGCTGCGATTGGGGTCATAAACGAATTTGTCGAGCGTCACTTCCGACTTGGGGCCGACGCTGAGGCTTGTCTGATCCAGAAAGAGCAGCTGCGCCGTGTCCTTGGGGCCCGTACGGACCGTCTCGTTGACGACGAGGCCGCTTCCCGCGACGAGAGCGCTCGACTGCCCCCCGATAATCGCCTCGGCTGTCGTTGCAACAGCGGCCGCAACGCCGATACGCGCATCCGCATAGGCCGGCAAGGTCAGCATCTGCGCCACGAGTCCTGCCGCAAAAAGCGTCCTCTTCATATATTTCATCTGTAGCCGGACTTGCCGCCCGCCCCTATCTGCCTGCGCTAGCGCGATTACCGTCCTTCAACATTGCCCCAATGCCAATGCCCCACAAGGACGGCGCCACTATTTCACTGGCGCCCCCTCAATGACAAGCCGTCTTTATCCGGAAGGACCCATAAAATTTCCAATTTCCTCATACACCCCGACTCGTCGAGGCAAGCTGCCTTTACGGAGGCCGTGACCGCACAAAATGGAGGCATTTTTTTTCGTGTATTTTCCGCACAAAAACCATTAGAGGTTTGGCGTTCGACATCGAAGGTGGGGCTAAAATCGTGGTTAATCGGCTTTTTCTGGCTTCGGCTTGTGTGCTGGCATTGTCCGGCGGCACTTTCACTGCCGCGCAAGCGGACGAGCTTTCATCTGCTTACGAACTTGTTCTGAGCAATCCGACTGATGCCGCGAAGAACCTGCAATACGCCAAACTGGCGGAGCAGCATGGCAAGCCGCGCCTCGCGCTGGCCGCCTATGAACGCATCCTCCTCAACGATCCGGAGAATGCCGAGGCTCGCGTCGGCCTGCAGCGGCTGCGCCGGGTCCTCCAGCCCTCGTCGACCCAGTTCAAGCTCGAGGTCGGCACGGCTTGGGAATCCAACCCCGACAATGTCTCGACCGACACGAAAAGCGCGCCGAGTGTCTTTGCGAATCTCGCCGTCCGCGACGAGCGGTCTGCCGGCACTTTCGGCTGGCGTACGCTTGGCGCGATCGGGTTGGATTTCGTCAACAACCACAGCGATCTGGACTATGAGCACATCAGCGTCTCAACGGGCCCCGTTTTCGACCTGACGCCGGGCCTGTCGGTGCATACGGCGGTCGGTGTTGCGGCGGCCAATCTTTCCAACAAGCTCTACTATCGCGAAGCCAATATCGGCGCGACCTTCGAAGGCGGCTTTGCCGGCGCCTATGAATCGCTTCGCATTCGTGGCGGCGCGCGCAGCTATGGCTCCTATTTCACGCCGGATAGCGGCTATTACGCCGAAGCCAGAGGCAGGGTTGCCATTCCCGCCGTCTTGTCCGAGACGGACGTCGTCTCCATCGCTCCCTGGCTGAAGTGGAGCGGCATCGACGGTTCTGTGACAGATATTTCGCAGGAAGAAATCCAGCCCGGCCGCTATCGCGAATGGGGCGCGGAGATCGCCTATTACATCCCTGTGGCCGACGACATCGTGGTGGGTCCGAACCTGACGGGCTGGCAGCGCTACTATTCGGAGCATCTAGTGGGCGGCGACACGCGGACCGACAACCACCTGGAACCGGGTGCCTCCCTCGTCTTCAAGGACACGCTGATGTTCCAGTCCGACATCAAGATCGACTACACCTACCAGATGAACCGCTCGAACGACGACACGCGGGACTATCACGACAACGAAGTCCGGCTGACCCTCGTCTCCAACTTCTAACGGTGCATGACGGCGGGAGCGGAGGACGCGCGGCAGGTCGCCTAGCGGTTTCGCTCCCGCAATTTTTCCTCCCAGGCAAGCGCGTGACTGACGATCGTATCGAGATTGTCATAATTGGGCGTCCAGGCAAGCGCCGCCTTGATGCGCGCCGGATTTGAAACGACCGAGGCCGGATCGCCCGGCCGCCGCGGCGCCCGGCGAATTTCGATCGAATGTCCCGCCGCCCGCTCGACCGAGCGCAGAACCTCCCGCACCGAAAAGCCGTGCCCATAGCCGCAATTGGCGACGAGGCTCGCGCCTCCGTTTCTGAGGTAGGTCAGAGCAGAGGTATGGGCGGCAGCGAGATCGCTCACATGGATGTAATCGCGGATGCAGGTTCCATCCTTGGTCGGGTAGTCATCACCGAAGACTTCGATATAGGGCCGCTGGCCGAGCGCCGTCTGGCAGGCGACCTTGATGAGATGCGTCGCATTGGCGGTCGACTGGCCGATGCGGCCCTTGGGGTCTCCGCCCGCGACATTGAAATAGCGAAGCGCCACATAGGTCAGATCATGCGCGGCGGCAGCGTCGCGCAGCATCCATTCCGTCATGAGCTTGGACGCGCCATAGGGCGAGATCGGATTGAGCGGTACGTCTTCGCTGACAGCCGCCTCTCCGGTCATGCCATAGACGGCTGCCGTCGATGAAAAGATGAAATGCTTTACGCCGCCTTTCACGCAAGCCTCAATCAGGCTGCGCGACTTGGCGGTGTTGTTCAGATAGTACTTGAGCGGATTGGCGACCGACTCCGGCACCACGACCGAGCCGGCAAAATGGACCACGGCCTCAACATTGCGCTCGGCGATGATGCGCCCGACGAGCGCCTCATCCGCAATGTCGCCGACATAGAGATTTTCCGGTGCCTGCACGGCCCAGTCGAAGCCCGTCGACAGGTCGTCGAGGATGATGACCTCCTCGCCCACCGACAACAGATCGATCGCCGTATGGCTGCCGATATAGCCCGCCCCACCCGTCACCAATACGCTCATCCACGGACTCCGCATTAGCCGGGCGCCTGGACCCGCAACTTTTCAATAGGCGTTCTTGTGGAATAGCCCAAGAAATGGGGTCAGCGCCAGAATTCTGATGTCGAGCCAGAGGGACCAATTCTCGATATAGTAAAGATCGAGCTCAATACGCTTTCGCATTTTCTCCTGCGTATCGGTTTCGCCTCGACAGCCATTGATCTGCGCCCAGCCGGTGATGCCGGGCTTCATCTTGTGCCGCCGGGCATAATGCTCGACCAGGCTCGAGAAATGCTCGTTATGCGCCAGCGCGTGCGGCCGGGGGCCCACAAGCGACATGTCACCCCTTAGAACATTGATGAGCTGGGGGAGTTCATCGAAGCTCGTGCGCCGCAGAAATCGGCCGACCCGCGTCACGCGCGCGTCATTCTGCCGGGCCTGCCGCACGACGGGACCGTCTTCCGCAACATGCATGGTCCTGAATTTCAGCACCGTAATGACCTGATGATTGAAGCCGTGGCGGCGCTGCCGGAAGAGAACCGGCCCCTCGCTGTCGAGCCGGATCGCGATTGCAATGAGGACCAATACCGGCGCGACGGCGACGATCAGGAGCGCGGCGAGAATGCGGTCTTCGAACGCCTTGATGAGCGGCCCCCAATGATCGAGGGGCCGGCGAACGATTTCGAGAAGCGGCACGCCGTCATAATTGACGATCCCGGTCGGACGCATGCGGAAAGCCGTCAAATCGGGGCAGAGGCGTATGTCGGCGGGAAGGATCGCCAGCTCTTCGACCAGGCGCCCGATCCGACGGTCTTGCGAAAGCGGAATGGCGATCACGACCTCGTCCACGCGCTCGGCCTGAGCGAGGCTGATGAGATTGGAAAGCCCGCCCGCAAGGGCGATGCGCGACGCCCCCTCGGATATCTGATCGTCGAACACGCCGATCAGACGAGGCCCATCACTCCTGAAGCTGAGCCGCTCGATCAGGCGCTCCGCTATCTCGCCGCTGCCATAGATGGCGATATTGCGCGAGAAGAACCCCGCCCGCATCCAGCGGCGCAGCAGGCGCGAGACGATGAAATGGCCGGAGAGGAGCAGTGCCGCCGAAAGCGCGAACCAGCCAATGAACCAGCCACGGGAGAAATGCGCGGAAATCTTGAACACATAGGCCGCAAAGATGAGGCTGGCCGCTGCGGCAGCCAACCCGACGGCAACGCGCCGTACCGTGCCTCGCATGCTGGCGAGCGTGTCGAAAGTATAAAGGTTCTGATTTCTGAACGACATGAAGGCGATCAACGCACCGATCAATCCCGCCGCCAGATAAGAGTCGATGCCCTGCTCGCTGCCGAGAAATTGATCGACATAGGCCCACTTGGCGATGAGAGACGCAGCCGCGACCGCGAGGAAATCGGACGCCGCAACACTGTCGGCGATCACGCGCTTGGAGCGAATGAACGGACCCGCGGCCACCTGTCCGCCCCGCGCCGATTGCGAGCCCGATGCACGGTCGGGGGAGACGGGAACCAAAGCCTCACGCTCCACGAATGACACGCCATCGGCAGCCAAGCCGTCGCCTCTTTCCCTCATGCCCCAACACCATTTTTACGCGCAAAAGAGGCAAAATTTGCCGAATACACCGCATTTCGAAAATCGACGTTTTAAGGTGAATTGGTGCATTTACACCGGAGAAACGCAAGCGACGATTCTGTGAGTTCCAATTCGTCGCACGCAGCAAGACGATCTCACCTTTGGCGCGGCAACGCTTCAGCGAGTTGCTCCAAACAGGACCAAAGTCCTCTGCTCGTCGAAATGATCTGTCTGGGGAGAAAGCGCTCTAGGCCGGATGCGCCGCGCCGGGAGTGCGCGAAGTTTCAAGGCGGAGAATATCGGCCTCCACCATCTCGCGGACGAGCTGATCGAAGCTCGTCCTCACCCTCCAGCCCAGAATCTTTCGCGCCTTGGACGCATCTCCAAGCGTCGCGTTTACATCGGTCGGCCGGAAGAACTTCGGATCGACGGCGACAAGACGTTGGCCCGAGGCGACATCGAAACCTTCTTCCTCAACGCCGCTACCGCGCCATTCGACATTCCGCCCGATCTGGCGGAAGGCAATTTCCACAAATTCGCGAACCGAACGATTGACGCCCGTCGCGAGGACAAAATCTCCCGGCTGCGGTTGCTGCAGCATGAGCCACATGCCCTCGACATAGTCGCGCGCATGGCCCCAGTCGCGCCTTGTGTCGAGATTGCCGAGCTTCAGGCACTCCTCGCTGCCGAGATGCACTGCGGCCACGGCCTGGGAGATCTTGCGCGTCACGAAGGCGGGCCCGCGATAGGGGCTTTCATGGTTGAACAGAATGCCGTTCGAGGCATGAAGCCCGTAGGCCTCGCGGAAATTGTTCGTCGCCTCGAAGGCGGCATGTTTGGCAACGGCATAGGGATTCAAAGGATGAAAGGGCGTCTCCTCGTTCTGCATGCCACCACCCGGCGCATGTCCGAACATTTCGGAGCTCGACGCCTGATAGAACCGCGTCGTGCGCTCCCTGCCGAGCTTGACGATTGCATTCAGCAGGCGGACGGTTCCGGTCGCGTTCACATCGATCGTGTAGTCGGGTTCCTCGAAGCTCTTCAGAACGTGGCTTTGGGCGGCGAGGTTGTAGATTTCGTCCGGCTCGATCTCTTCCACAAGCTGCTGAATCCGACCGCCCTGAACCATGTCGCATGTATGCAGAACGAAGTTCGGATTGGTCGCCGTCATTTCCCCAAGGCGCCCGCCCGTCATCTTTGCGAAGTCGCGACCGAGGCCATGCACGAGATAGCCCTGCCGCAGCAGCAGCTCGGCGAGATATCCGCCGTCCTGCCCCGTGATCCCCGTGATCATGGCAACAGGCGGCCGGCCCTGAGTCCTCGACTCATCAACGGAAGAAAACGTCATCGCCCCTCGAATTTACTGCGCTGCCGGAGTTGCCTGTGCATGTGCGGCTCCTCCCGTTTCGCAATACCAGCGATACACATCCGAAATACCTCGCTCCAGCGACACGCCGGGACGCCAACCCCGGCTTGCAAGCCGCGATACATCGAGAAGCTTGCGCGGCGTTCCGTCCGGCTTGGTCGGGTCGGTCAGGATTTCACCCTCGAATCCCACGATCCGTCGAATGAGTTCCGCGAGTTCGCGGATCGTCAGATCCGTGCCGGAGCCGACATTCACATGCTCTTCTTCGGAATAGTTCTTCATGAGGAAGACGAGCGCATCGGCGCAATCCTCCACATAGAGAAACTCGCGTCGCGGCGTGCCGGTTCCCCAGATGGTGACGGAGGGCGCATGCGCCAGTTTCGCGGCATGCATCTTCGCCATCAGCGCGGGCATGACATGAGATGACTGGAGATCGAAATTGTCGCCGATGCCGTAAAGATTGGTCGGCATGGCTGAAATGAAATCGCAGCCATATTGGCGCCGATAGGCCTGGCACAATTTGATGCCCGCGATCTTGGCCACCGCATACCACTGGTTCGTGGGCTCGAGCGGCCCCGTCAGCAGCGCGTCTTCATGCAACGGCTGGGGCGCAAGCTTCGGATAGATGCAAGATGAGCCGAGAAAAAGCAGCTTCTCGACGCCGACGCGCCAGGCGGCGTTGATGAGGTTGGCCTCGATCATCAGGTTGTCATAGAGGAACTCGGCCGGCCGCGTGTCATTGGCGAGAATGCCGCCAACCGTCGCCGCGGGGACAAAGACCGCCTGCGGCTTCGACGCTGCCATCCAGTCCTCAACCTCGCCCTGACGTCTGAGATCGACCGTCTCGCGCCCGACCGTCAGTATCTCGCAGGATTCACCGGCCAGCCGACGTAGAATGGCCGAGCCGACCATGCCGCGATGTCCGGCAACGAAGACCTTCTTGCCTTCAAGCGAATATTTGCCGCGCTCAGTCATGGCGTCCCTTCCGGCTCTCCTCCTGGGCAACGACCAGGAGATCGGAAGCGACCATTTCGGCAACGAGCTCCCGGAAGGTCGTCGTGTGGGACCAGCCGAGCTTCTCATGCGCCTTGCGCGGATCGCCGAGCAGCACCTCGACCTCGGTCGGGCGGAAGTAACGCGGGTCGATCCTGACGAGCACCTTGCCGCTGCTCGCATCGATGCCTTGCTCGTCCACACCCTCGCCCTTCCAGGCGATCTTGTGGCCCGTCTCCGCGAAGGCGAGTTCCACGAATTCCCGCACCGAGTGGGTTTCGCCCGTGGCCAGCACATAATCGTCGGGCTCGTCCTGCTGCAGGATGCGCCACATGCCCTCGACATAATCGCGCGCATGGCCCCAGTCGCGCTGCGCATCGAGATTGCCGAGATAGAGCGTGTCCTGAAGACCGAGTTCGATGGCCGCCACGGCGCGCGTGATCTTGCGCGTGACGAAGGTTTCGCCGCGCGTCGGACCTTCATGGTTGAAGAGAATACCGTTCGAGGCGTGCATCTTGTATGCCTCGCGGTAGTTCACCGTGATCCAGTAGGCATAGAGCTTGGCCGCCGCATAGGGAGAGCGCGGGTAGAACGGCGTGCGCTCACTCTGCGGCGTCTCCTGCACGAGGCCGTAAAGCTCCGAGGTCGATGCCTGATAGAAGCGCGTCGTCTTTTCCATGCCGAGAATGCGGATCGCCTCAAGCAGGCGCAGCGTGCCCAGCGCGTCCGAATTGGCCGTGTATTCCGGCGTCTCGAAACTCACCTGAACATGGCTCTGCGCCGCAAGATTGTAGATCTCGGCGGGCTTCGTCTCCTGAACGATCCGGATGAGGTTCGTGGAATCCGTCAGATCGCCGTAATGAAGAAAAAGGCGCGCGCTCTCGATATGGGGGTCCTGATAGAGATCGTCGATGCGCCCCGTATTGAAGGACGACGAGCGTCGCTTCACGCCATGGACCACGTAGCCCTTGTCGAGAAGAAGACGAGCGAGATAGGCCCCGTCCTGTCCGGTGATGCCTGTGATAAGGGCCACACGAGCGGAGGGATTGCCGGCACTGGACGAAACGGGTGACACTATTCGGCCTCTGACTTCGGGAACGATGTGGCGGAAAATATCCCTTTGCGGCGGCCCTTCATACCCTCAATGCGCATGATTTTTGAGCCGGGCCTCTGTTCCCGGTCCAGGCAATGAGCGACATTGAGGTTGGAGCCACCCGAATTCAGGCAGCGGCAGGCTGAGATCGTGATCCTTGCGAGCATCCTCATCACCGGCAAAGAACAGGGAAACCGCCCCCTGCCGGAAGTTGTGCAGGCCAATATCGCGTCGTTCAAGGAACATCATTGCACCCTTGAGCACCGGTTCTTCACCGGCGAGGCCGCTCGCGCCATCCTGCAATCCCGATTTGGCGCCGAGGTCGTTTCCGCCTTCGACAGCCTCAAACCCTATGCCTACAAGGCCGATCTAGCCCGCTACTGCATCCTGCATGAACATGGCGGCGTCTACGCCGATCTCTCCTATTTCTTTCACAAGCCGGTAAACTTCGACGGCAGGAGACTCTCGGTCTTTCGCGACTTCATGTCCTCCTCGCCATGGGACACAAGCAACGGCATCTTTGCGGCTCCGCCAGGGCACAAGGCTCTGGCAAAGGCGATTGAGCTCGTCTGCGCCAATGTGCGGAAGCAATATTACGGGCCGTCTTCGCTTTGCCCGACGGGGCCGACACTGTTCGGCAAGGCTATCGCGCTTACATGCGAAGCGGAGGAACTCATCATGGGCCGGGCCATGTGGCGCGAGCCGTCGAATGCCGACGAACCCAAGCTCCATTGCATGATGTCTTTTGGCCAGATGATCGCCATCAAGCGCAAGACAATGCCCGGATCGATGACCGAACTCGGCATCTCGACGGGGAACAATTACTACGAGCTATGGACTGCCAGAGATGTCTACGGAGCCAGCGCCTAGGAACGGCACTCAGGCGGCGCAGCGCGCCTCCACCATCTCGCAGAGATAGTGATAGAGACAGATATGCGCCTGCTGAATGGCGGGCGTCGAGCGCGACGGCACGTCGAGAAGAATATCCGCCAGAGAAGCAAGCTTGCCGCCGCCCTCCCCCGTCATTGCGATGGAGGTCATGCCGATCTCTCTCGCCTTCTCAAACGCCTTCACGACATTCATCGAATTGCCTGAGGTTGATAGACCGAGAAGAACGCCACCCGGTTCGCCGAAGGCTTCGACCTGACGCGAGAAAACCGTGTCGTAGCTGTAATCATTCGCCCAGGCGGTCAGCACTGCGGGGTTCGCGCTCAGGCAGATTGCCTTGAGCGCGCGGCGTTCCTTGAGAAAGCGCCCAACCAGTTCGCCGGTGATGTGCATCGCATCGGAGGCCGATCCGCCATTGCCGCAAACGAGAAGGGCCTTGTTCGCACGCAGCGCCGCAACGGTCGTGTCGATCGCCGCTTCGACCCGTTCATCGGCGACATGGTTCGCCGTCTCTTCGAGCAATCTCGCGCTGTCGAGGCAATAGGTCCGGAAGCTCATCTCATTATCCCTTCACACAGGCGAAGTTCGGTCAGTTGTCTGTGCCCGACAAATAGCACAAGGAATCCGTCTCCGCCTGCCCCGCCGGCATAAAGAGCGGCTTTCCGCTGCGCGACAGCGATAGATCCCCGCCAAGCATGGCAATCAGCGTCGGCACCACGTCGAAGGAACTGGCGGTTCCATGCGCGCCCTCAGGCACTTCCGGCCCGGCGCCGAAGAGAAATCCCCAGTCGCCCGAATGCCCGCCCGTGCGCCTCCACGGCAGCGGACCAATCGTCCCGAGCCGCGGATGCGAAAGGCCAAGCAGGTTCGGCTGAAAGAGTACATAGAGATCGGCCTCGTATGGGCCTATCTCTCCAGCCGCCTTACCTGGCCTGTAGACTTCGCGCAGCGCGGGGCCGCCCGTCAACGGATCGCGGCACTCGGCCAGAAGCGCTTCAAGTTCGCCAAGCACCGCCTCATAACGCTCGGGCGGCACGAGTCCCCGCGCCTCACGGCCTTCGAGATTGATGCGGATCTGCCCATCATAAAAGGCGGGGAGTGCGAAGGCCTCCATGCGGGGCCAGAAGGTCCGATAACGCGTCGCGGGCATCCAGCCGATACGCCCCGGCGCATGGAGCCGCCGCAGCGCCTCCACATGTTGCCGTCGCCCGACCCCCATTTTTGCGAGCGTCTTCCACGCCCCGCGCGGCGCATCGGGCGCGGGCACGATCTGGCGAAGCACCTGCTCCCAGGTCTCGTCTTCCGCCAGAAGCGGCGTGCCCTCGGGAAGCCGCTTATGTGGCGCAATGTCATGCATATAGGGCTTGCCGAAAGCATGGCGGTATAGAAGCTCCGGCAAGAGCGCCATCGCCGGTACATCCGCCTCGTTGGCCCCCATGCCGTGCATCGAAAATGCAACCAACGATGCATCTGGAAATGCGTCGGCGAGACCACCGACCAGACGGTCGATTGACTCATAGATCGCCACAAGACCGCGCCCCGCAGCTTCGGCCGAAGGGAGCGCATGGAGCGGATGCGCGGAGTCGATGCCATGCCAGAGAGGTTCGCTGCCCGAGTGCGCCTCGGAAGGCACGACAATGGCAAGCTCCCAATCGGGAAGCCGTTCCCCAAGAAGCCAGAGCGCAATCTCCCTGCGCTTCTCGACCGCCGCAACAAGAGCCGCGCTCAGTGCCTCCGTCTTCTGGACGGAGGGCCAGCAAAAGCCATAGATGAAATCCGTCGCTGGATAAGGCCCGAAACGCGCGGCGATCTCATCGACGAGATCGGGCGGATTGGCGTGGGTCGGAACGCCGGGATCATGCGCGCCCCAATTGGCAAGCCCCGCCACCTTCCCCTCAGCCGGAAGGTGGCAATAGGGCAGATCGAAGGCGACAACATTGCGGTCGAGCTTGGACAGGAAAGAGGGCGCCCTTGTCTCCTCCTGAAGCACATCATAAGCGTCCGCGTCGAAGCGTACCGCCGACCAGCGCCCGCCGTCGGACGGCGCAAGCCCGCTTGCCACCTGCTCCCATGCGAGTCCCGAAAGCTTGTCGCGGCCATGATCGAGCGTGAAGGAAGCGCCCCGCTCGCGCAAACGCCGCAAATGCGGCAGGCGGCCTTGCGCCATGAGCCTTTCAGCAACCCCCAGGTCGAAACCGTCGAGCCCGATCGCGATGACGCGCGTCATCCCCAACCTTCTCCGCCACACCAGCCCCCGCCGGATGGGGATCAGCTTAGGGCCTTGGGCGTGGAGAGACCAGCGACGGCTCAGATCTTGAAGTACCCCCGGTACCACTCGACGAACCGGCTCAAGCCGCTCTGCAGCGAAGTGCCGGGCTTGAAGCCAAAATCGCGCTCAAGCGCGGAGATGTCGGCATAGGTGCGAACCACATCGCCGGGCTGCATGGGCGACAAGACGCGCTCCGCCTTCACGCCGATGATCTCTTCCAGAATGTCGATGAAACGCGACAGGTTCTCCGGGGCGTTGTTGCCGATATTATAGACACGGTGCGGCACCCCATTGCCGGAAGGCGGGCGATCAAGCACCGCCACCGTTCCTTTCACGATGTCGTCGATATAGGTGAAGTCGCGCCACATCTCGCCATTGTTGAAGACTTCGATGGGTTTGCCTTCGAGGATCGATTTGGTGAATTTCCAATAGGCCATGTCGGGCCTGCCCCACGGACCATAGACCGTGAAATAGCGCAGGCCCGTCTGCGGAATGCCGAAGAGATGAGAATAGGCGTGGCCCATCAATTCATCGGCCTTCTTCGTTGCCGCGTAGAGAGATACAGGCGTATCGACGGGATCGCTCTCATGGAAAGGAACCTTTTCGTTCCCGCCATAGACGGAACTCGACGAGGCGTAGACAAGATGCTCGAAAGATTTCAGATGACGGCAAAGCTCGAGGATTTCGAGTTGGCCTACGATGTTCGAGCGGATATAGGCACGCGGATTTTCGAGTGAGTAACGCACACCGGCTTGCGCGGCAAGATGAACCACTTTGGAGATGTTTCGCCCGGCGACCGCCCCCGCGAGCGCAGCCGTATCCGCGATGTCGCCCTTGAGGAATGTGAACCCTTTCGAGCCGACGAGCCATTCGAGCCGGGCGTCCTTGAGCGTCGGATCGTAATAGGCATTGAGATCGTCGATGCCCACGACTTCCTCGCCACGGTCGAGAAGATGCCGGCAAACATGGGCGCCGATGAAACCGGCGGCTCCCGTGACCAAGATCGTCATGCTTTCCTCAATCGATATTCATCATGAACCGGGCTCGCCCCGAAAAGGGCCGGCATTGGCTTACCGAAATCTTCCGCCGGAACGGATTACATGGCCCGTTGGACGAATTCATGACAGTGGCGATAGCGTTTTCTACATTCGCCTGACAGCAAAGACATGGCAATATGCCGGCCGGCGGTACCGCCGTTGAATTTGGTCCGATAGCGGCCACAAATGCCCAATACCATGTGGCTGGAAGACGGGGCGAACCTTTCAGGTTCTATCCGTAGTGGAAGATGAAAGGACAAGGCGCGTTATGAAAGTGGCGATGATCGGGGCCGGATATGTCGGTTTGGTTTCGGGTGCCTGTTTTGCCGATTTCGGCCACCAGGTCGTGTGCATCGACACCAATGCGGCCAAGATCGAAGCCCTGAACCGGGGTGAAATTCCGATCTATGAGCCCGGCCTCGACGTTCTTGTAAACGGCAACCGCTTCGCCGGCCGCCTGTCATTCACCACCGACATCGCCGAGGGCGTTGCCGGCGCCGACGCCGTCTTCATCGCCGTGGGTACGCCGACGCGACGCGGCGACGGTCATGCCGACCTCTCCTATGTTTACGCGGCCGCCGAGGACATCGCCCGCGCGATGACGGGCTACACGGTCATCGTGACGAAATCGACCGTGCCGGTCGGCACCGCCGACGAAGTCGAGCGCATCGTTCGCCGCGTTCGCCCGGACGGCGATTTCTCAGTCGCCTCGAACCCTGAATTCCTGCGTGAAGGCGCAGCGATCGACGACTTCAAGCGCCCGGACCGCGTCGTCGTCGGCGCCGAGGATGAGCGCGCCAAGGAGGTCATGCGCAAACTCTATCGCCCGCTCTATCTGAACGAGACACCCATCCTCTTCACGAGCCGGCGCACCTCGGAACTGATCAAATACGCCGCTAATGCCTTCCTCGCGACCAAGATCACTTTCATCAACGAGATTGCCGACCTTTGCGAAAAGACCGGCGCGAATGTGCAGGATGTGTCGCGCGGCATCGGGCTCGACGGCCGCATCGGCAAGAAATTCCTTCATGCCGGTCCCGGCTACGGCGGCTCCTGCTTCCCGAAGGACACGCTGGCGCTCGTTCGCACAGCCCAGCAATTCGATGCGCCCATTCACATCGTGGAGACGGTTGTAGAGGTCAACACGAAGCGCAAACAGAAGATGGTCGACAAGGTGGTCAACGCCTGCGGCGGATCGGTCGAGGGCAAGACCATCGCCGTGCTCGGCCTGACCTTCAAGCCCGAGACCGACGACATGCGCGACGCGCCCTCGCTCGACATCGTGCCGGGGCTCATCGCCAAGGGCGCGAAGGTCCGCGCACATGACCCTCAGGGCATGGCGGAAGCAAAGCATCTCCTGCCCGAGACCGTTTCCTATTGCGACGGCCCCTATCAGGCAAGCCAGGATGCCGACGCCGTCGTCATCATCACGGAATGGAACGCCTATCGCGCGCTCGACCTGCCGCGCCTGAAGAAAACGCTCAAAACACCCATCCTTGTCGACCTGCGCAACATCTATGAACCCGCCGAAGTCGCGCGGCAGGGCTTCACCTATGTAAGTGTGGGGCGGTAGGCGATATCCGCCTATTGCGCGAGACCGGACCGCTTCACTTTGTCCAACACGTCCTTTCGTAGAAAGAACCTTGAGCCCCTTATGACCAGCGGCTCGTAGTTCTCTACGAACAGTCGATCTTCATAAATCTTCGAATCCTTCGCCCAAACATCGTGTACTTCGATGACATCGGGGCGTTCATCGCGCAAAACCGAGGGCAACGCGCCGTAGCCATCGCGAGCCAATGTGCGGTTCGTGAGCATGGCTATGTCGACCACACGAATATTCGCGCAGCAAAGACCAACACCCCCGACATCAGGCGTCAGGTAGACGATCGTCGGCCTATCCAGCGTCTGTCTGATATCCTCGACCTTCAAGCCGATATTCCGGAAGGTCGCCGGCGTAACAAGCGATCTCTTGGCCTCAAAATATGCGCTGCCGGTTGCCTCATAGAACATTTCGGAGAAATTATTTCTTGCGCTGTTCCACCAGGAAAAGCAGATCGTCACGATGAACAGCGAAATGGCAATGCGCCTCCTGCTATCGGCGAGAAGCCCTATCCGAAGTAAGACCTGAACGATTAGCAGCAGCGCAAAAGGCAACGCAAAAAACTGCATCCTGCCGGCATATCCCCAGTTCTTGCTGCTTACGAACGAAAAAATTTCAGCAGCGATGACGGGCATCAGCAACAGGTCGACATGGCATGCCTTCCAGTCCGCAGGCCATGTCAGACAACGCTGGCGCTTCCATTGAACAGCCGCCCCGACACCTATCGCCAGAAGCAAGGGCAATACGAGCCTCGGCAGTTCAAGCGCTGCCTCTATTCGCCGCGTAAATCCTCGCAGACCATACACGCTATACGGCGCATGCATCTTCGCCCAAATGGTGTTTGGCAAGATGTCTGAGAATATGATCCACCTGAGGCCCGCCAGACCCAGAAATATTGCCCCTCCAAGGGAAGCCCACAGGAACATTTCGGCGCGCCTTCCGCGAAACCACAGGGGAAGCAGCAGGAAGGCAAGGTAGAAGATCGCTTCGAACCGCGTCGTCACAAACAGGACGAGAGCAAGTATCGCCAAGGCGCGCTGCGGCGCAAAATAAGTCGCATGAACGAATGCAAGCGCGGAGGCCGCGAGCAAGGTCATCTCCATGCCATTGGCGGTTTCCGCAATCGTGGCGCCGGATATTGCGAAGCAAACCAGCGTCAACCCCTCCGCAAGTGGCGGAAAAGCAAGTGCACGACAAAGCTTGCTCAAAAAGAACAGAGAGACCGTCACAAAGGTAGCCGCCAATAGCTGGCCGACGGCGATCGCCTGCTCAAATCCCGGCCGGAACAGGGCGGCTAGGGCATTGAGAAGGAACCACGAAATCGACGAAAATCCCTCGACTTGCTCTGAAGAGGCAGTTAGCGCGATGCGGCCTGTTTCGGCGAACGTCTTTGAAAATGCAAGGGTAATGGCACCATCGTCCCAAGCGTGAATGCCAATGAACCGGAGCACCAGAAATACCGTCGCCACTTGCATGATTATAGCAAGGGCAATGCCTTCTCTACGGCGACCGGAAAGCAAAAGGCTGGAAGAATCCATCACGTTTTCCCAAGAACCCTGATCCCGCAACTCGCAATTTCTTCAGCCGAATAGTCGCGCCTCATGTCGGCGCGCCCGGCCTCGCCCAATTTCTGCCTGAGCGCCTCATCGCCAGCGAGCCTTCGAATGGCCGCCGCCAGTCGAGCCGGATCAATCGCTTCCAGCTTCAGCATATTGCAACAATCAACGCCGTAATCGCAAATTCCGCCCACATTGGTTGCGATGACGGGCAGACCGGCCGACATGGCCTCCGCGACGACGATACAAAAACCCTCCGTATCACTCATATTGACAAAGATGTCGTATCCCGCGGCCTGAACCAGCCAGTTGTCCAGATAGCCACGAAGCCTGACAGCTTCGGCCAGCCGCGAAGCGTCGATCTTTCGCGCCAGCGCCTCACTTTCCGGTCCGTCGCCAAAAATGTTCAACTGCACATCGAGCCCCTCGGCGCGCAGCCGGGCGACAGCCTCTATGACCAAGGCGAAATTCTTGCGCCTGACGAGACGCCCCGCGCCCGCAATTCGGATCGGCCCGGCAATTCGGTAGTCGGCCTTCTCAAAGCTCTCGACAGCCCGGAAGAGCGGCACCACGACGGCGCGGCGGCGGCGGGATATGAAATAGCGTCCCGTCTCCTGCAGGGTCTCCCGACAATCGGCCCAGATTTCATCCACCCGGAAAGATAAGAGCCACAGAAGATATCGGTAGATCAGCTCGGCTCGGCGCGCCCGGTAGCGCGCAATGTGCTCGAAGGAAATGCAGCGTATGCCGGGAAAGGCGCAAAGCACCGCGCGTCCGATCACGTTGGTCTGCTTCAGAGACAGAACCACCATGTCGGGCCGGTCCCGCCGCAGCCTGCGCCACAGCGCAAGCGCGCCGAGGCAACAGCCCCGCAATGTCAGCGTTTCATCCGGCGTTACGATTTCGAGACGGGACGGGCCAAGCGCCGCGGTGATCTCATCGGCCAGCATGCCTCGGCCACGACAAAAGCCCATGACGGTCAGATCGTGGCCCGAGAAAAATCCGCTTCGGATCAGTGTGAGCAACCCATGTTCCGCGCCGCCCGGATCGAAACCATTGATCACATAAAGGATGCGCGCCATCGCTGATCAGACCTGTGCTTCGGCCGACCGCGCCGCAAGTCTCGCCCCGGCCTCGGCTGCGAAGACCAGAATGGCCGGCAGGGCGAGAATTTCATAGACGATCTTGAACCGTGTGTCGGGAAAGGTCAGGAGAATGACGGGCGCGACGAAGAACATTGGCAAGAGCAGCGGAAGATACGGACTTCGAAGCGCATATCGCGGCGCCAGCGCGGCAAGGAACAGCGCAACCGCGAAGAGGAGATTGTAGAAAATCTTATAGACGATATAGGCAGCATCCGCCGCGAGCATATTGCTCCGTACCGTCGCCACAATGATTTCTGTCTTGTCCTTCGAGAGATAGAAATCGCCTGAGAGGTTCGGCACCTTCTCGAAGTTGAATAGCCAGCTCTCAAGCTTGATCGCAGAAGTATGGAGAAAACGCTGCGGGTTCTCGCCAAGGAAGGACAGACCGAGGCTGCGATACTTCGCGTCCAGCTGCGCCTCGTTTTCCGGCGTCCTCGTCATACCAAAGAGGATTTTTGGATCGCTGTGACCCTCATGTTCGAAGAACTCGTCAATATCGTAACGAGGATGCGCTATCGCATAAAGCGGTTGCTGGCCAAGGAAGATGTTGTAGCCGCCATTGAGCGACGGCGACGCGCTTCCATATTGGGCGAGATTGAATGCGGCGACGAAAATGTAGAGTGCCGGAAAGAGAACCCATATCGCGCGGCGCTCTCGCAGATACATGAAAATGGCAAAGCCGACGAAAACAAAAATGTCCGTCGAGCGGACGACAGAGCCGAGGAGCGCAATGAAACTATAGGCGACGATCCGCCTCTCGATCATAAAACTCAGCGCCGCCGTGAGAACCGCGAATTGCAGCACCGTGTCCTGGGAGGATTTCACAATCCAGTAGAAATATGGATTGAGCAAAATGGCCAGCAACGCCACCCGGCCCACGCACCTGCTGTCGATCCCCCGGCAAATCCTCGCATAGAAGAAAAGGCCGATATTGAAATAGAAGAACAGCGCCCAGACGGGATTCAGGCCCAGCATCTGGAAGGGTAGATAGAGCAGCGCCGGCCCGATCGGATAAAAGTTGCTCTGCGGCAGCGAAAGGGCGGCAAGCTCCGCAGCTTTCGAAGCCCAGGTCGCAAGCCCGATCGGACGCGGATTGATGCCAAGCACGACGGCGAGAAAACCATTGGCGACGAGGAACGCCACGGCTTCGAGCCCGTATCGCCTGACGATATCCATGAGCTGCGCGATGGGCTTCATCGCTGCGCCCCAAGATACTCGCCGACAACCTCGCCGATAGCCAGACTGCGCGCGGTCTTGCGCCCCATGAAATAAACGCCGTTCGCTCCGTCGACCCTGTGCGCCTCCGGCACGAACCGGTCGAGCAGCGCAAAAATGCCGAACGGAATGCTGGCCATATCGGCAATGGCCTTGCTGCGGGTCAGGCCACGCAGGAAATATTTCACGGACCAATAGAGCGACAGGCCGGGCCCGCCGAGCGCGCCGCGCTCAAGCGTTTCAAAGTTGCGCCAGAGCCAGCGGTGCCCCAGTTCAGTAAATCGCGTGAAGTCGTAAGCGCCCTCATGCACCTGTTGCATGAAGGGCGTTTCAGCATAGACGAGCCCGCCGGGCTTCAGCACGCGAGCCACCTCGATTGCAACCCTGCCGGGGTCCAGCACATGTTCCAGCACGGCCTGGATGCACACAGCATCGACACTCTCATCCGCGAGCGGAATCTTGTGTCCGTCGGCGACGAAATTCGTGATCGCCGAGGGATAGACATCGAAGGCGAGCTGGGCAATCGCCTTATCGTCATAGAGAACATCGGTCCCCATGCCTTTTGTCGCCGCGCCGACCATGAGCACCACAGGCCGCTCGACCTGCAGAGACTTCAGAAGACTACGCAGGCGAATGAAGTTGCGCGAGCTGATATCGGCCGTTCCAAAGAGGCGGCCTTTCATCGCGCGCAGGAAGCCGCGCCGTGCGCCGATCAGGGAATAGTCATCCTGCGCCCTTGCAAACCATTCGGGCCGCACAACGCTGTCGGCGAAATCCACGAGAACCGGCTGCCCCTGCACAACAGGAAATGTTTCATCGCCTGCCCCCGCCGCCACCACTGCCCCACACTCGCGCACCAGCGCCACAGGCACTTCCGGCGCGCCCGGCTTGCGCAGCAGGTGTTCAATGTCGGCAAGGGAAACTAGCATTGGCATCGCCCGTTGGAGATGAAATCGTCACGAGGCTAGAAGAGGGAATCGGCCCTGGCCGAAAATCGGTTGGAGTGGAAAAACGCCTTCGCACCGCGGCGAAGAAATGCGCTCAGCCGAGGCGGAACAGGCGCGAACGCCAGATAGGCATAAGGACGCCAGAAAAACGGATCCAACCTGATCGCCTTCAAGAGGAGCCACACACCCTTTCCCGGCTCCCCATGCTGGACGCAGTCGTTTCCCGTCCGCGCATAGCGCCGCGCCATGCGGCGCCCTGCCAGCGGGGCGAGCCTCGGGTTCCGCGCGACAAAGCGCGCAGTCATCTGCTCCGCAATGGGCAGAAGCGCATCGAGCCGCCGGGTGAGATTTGAGCCGTGCCGCCGCTTGAAACAAAACGCGCCGGGGACATGCACGAATTTCCACTTCTCCGCGAGACGCAGGAACATTTCCGTGTCCTCGCCAAGCCGAACCTCTTCATCGAAAAGCCCGCCCTCGTCCAGTGCGGCGCGGCGCAGGATAGCGACCGAAGGAACGATCGGTCCGTCGTGAACGAAATACTCGCCAAGCGTGTCCTGTGTCGCCAGGCCGAAGCGCCGCACGGCCACTGGCTGCGCATCCGAGAGATCCGGGCGCATGAAGTCCACATAGTCGCTATAGACAAGGCCCACTCGCTCGTCGAGATCGAACGCGGCGCATTGCCGTTCGAGCTTTTCCGGCGCCCAGAAATCGTCTCCATCGAGCATCGCGATGAGTTCGCCGCGCGTTTCCCTGATCGCGAGATTCCGCGCTGCGGGGAGCCCGAGTCCGCTCGACGTCACGATCCTGAGTTCCGGAATTTCACCGGCGAGACGCGACAGAAGCGCCGCCGATCCGTCGGTCGATCCGTCATTGACCACGACGATTTCATCAATGCTGTCTCGAGCGGTCTGCGCCGTCACGCTACGGATAGCCTGCTCGATGAAGCACTCCTCGTTGTGACAGGTCATGATCACCGAAACACGCATGCTCAACCCACCGCCAGCTGTTCAGCGCCGAAGCGCTGCGGACCGTCCTGACGCGCTTCGGCCAATGCCGCCGCCCTGGCGGTCCGCTGCCTCAGCGCGCCGAAGGTAAGTTCCGGTATGAAGGCAACGACGACCAGCATTGCGAAGGACGGCGTGCCGGAGGCGTCAAAAGCGAGATACATGAAGGGCGCGATCAGAAGCGCGAAGGGAGCGACCATCGCCTGCGCCCTTGTGATCTGGCCCGTCCGCCAGAAATAACGAAGCCCCCGACGTAGCCGGATCAGACTGGAGAGCCAGATCGCAATGTAGAAGACGAGACCGATAAGCCCGTTCTCCGTGGCGACGCGAAGAAACTCGCCATGAATGCCGAGCAACATGTAGGGAGGCAGATAGGGATATTGCCGCAGCACATTGTAGGAATAGGCGTTCGTGCCGATGCCGATCAGGGGCGCCTGTTTGAAATAGCCGCTCGCGACCTCGAAAGAGAATGTGCGCTGCGCATTGCTCAACGATTCCGGCGTCACGCCGCGAGCCACCATCGCGGCCGATCCCCCCGACTCGATGGGATTGATCAATGTGCGGAGCTGCCGGGTGAAATCCTGCGTCGCGAAGAGGTTTATGAAGAGAACGAGGCCGAACACACCCGCGCCCACAAGAGGCACCGCCGCAAGAATGCGACCACGCGCGAGAAACATCGCAGTCAGGGCACCGTAGATGATGAGCGCCTTGCGCTCGGTCGAAAGAATGATGATGACGAGCAGGCCAATCCACACGAGCCAGTAGAGACGACGCTGCGCCGGTGTTGCGAAGAGCAGGATGCAGCCCAGCGCCATCGGCAGATAGCCGAACACGGCTTTGGGATTGTTGAGCCGCTTCCAGCCGACCCACGATCCTTGAGAGATGTGCCAGATAATGGTGTAGGCGAGGACGAATATGAGTCCCGCGATCATGACCTTTCCGGCCGTCCTGTAGTCAATTCGATCGACGCTCAGCATCAGCGTGATCGCAAATCCGATCATCAGGACAATTTGCAACCCTTCGCGAAGACCGTTCTCCACGTCGAACAGAAACGCCGAAAACACGTGCCACGCGAAAAAGGGCAACAGGACGAGCAATCCCGCCAACCGCTTATGCCTGGCCGCCGGCGCCACGAGGAAAACCGAAAAAATCATGAGCACGACGACGGCATCAAAAGGCCGCAGCAACACGACGCCGAGTTTGACCTTCAAGGCCGTGAAAAGTGTCAAAAGCCCGAGCGGTAGAAGATAGGTCATGCCGCACCTCCCCGCCCATTGCGCAACGCGACTTGCCCTCCTGCCCGTGGCGGCATCGAGAGCAGCCCTTCGTAAACGGCCTCCAGTTGCTCCGTCATGCGCACGCCGTCCCAGTCGGAAAGGTCGATGGAACGGCTGTGCGCTGCCATCCTCTCCCGCAATGCCGGATCGAGAACGAGCGCTTCAAGGCGGGAGGCAAAGTCATCGAAGGCGTCGGCATCGACGAGATAGCCATTCCCCTCATGACGGAGGACGCGTTCGATGCCCGGCAGCCGGGTTGCGACAATGGGCTTTCCCGCCAGCGCATACTGGACGAGCGAGCGCGGCAGGCCTTCGCGCTCCGAGGTAAAGACGCAGAGGTCGCAGGCGGCGAGCACGGACTCGACATCGTCTCGGAAGCCCAGAAGATGAACCTGCGTTTCGACGCCCGCCTCTTTCGCAGCGGCTTCAAGTGCAGGTCGCTCGGGGCCTTCGCCCGCGAGGAGCAGTTGCGTGTTCCTGTGCCTGCGCAGAAGCGGGGCGACCGTCTTCAATAATTCGCGATGGCGTTTGCGCCGTTCGAGCGCGGCGACATAGCCGATGCGGACCGGTGCGCCATCGCCAGCGTCGCCCAACGGAAAATCGGCGGCGGGCAAGGCGTCACGAAATTTCGTTACGTCCATGCCGCTCGCAATCACCCAATGGCGCCCGGGCTCGCCAACGCCATGCGCAAGACATTCGTCCCGCATGCCCTCGCTCACATTGATGAAGGCATGCGTGATTGGCGCCACGAGCCTTTCGAGGCCGAGATAAACGAGCCGCCGAACGCCGGTTTCCGCGTTGAACGACAGAATGTGAACGCCATGCACTATCGCTGCGCCCGGTGCGGCCAACGCCGCCATGCGTCCGATGACGCCGGCCTTGCTGGTATGCGTGTGAATGACATCGGGTTGCAACCGGCGCAGGAGAACCGACAGACTGACAAGCGCGGCGAGATCCCTGGCG
>Ga0255338_1001802_pt1 | contig 36911 bp, 40 predicted proteins | sample MeOH1_35cm_T4_19_FD_203715 | JGI IMG/M metagenome (GOLD analysis project Ga0255338, IMG submission 203715) | Sandy soil microbial communities from University of British Columbia, Vancouver, Canada - MeOH1_35cm_T4_195 | ecosystem: Engineered > Artificial ecosystem > Sand microcosm > Unclassified ...
GTATAATTGCGATTTCGCTATTATAGCAAGCTATCTGTTTTATGAAAACCCAAGATTTCGATTTTTATCTACCTTCTCAGTTAATTGCCCAGCATCCTGCCCAAGAACGTACCGCCAGCCGCATGCTATGTCTGGATGGTAATAGCGGCAATCTGACAGATAAAATGTTTTTAGACTTTCCTGCCGCCTGCAATGCATGGGATTTACTTGTGTTTAACGATACGCGGGTAATCAAGGCGCGCCTGTTTGGCCATAAACTTACAGGCGGTAATGTCGAAGTGTTGATAGAGCGCGTCATTAACGCACAAGTGGCTTATGCCCATGTACGCGCATCAAGATCACCCAAGATTGGCAGCCGCATGCGGCTGAGCGATGCCTTTGATGTTGAAGTCACGGCGCGCCATGACGATTTATTCGAGTTACGCTTTTTAAGTAATGTATCTGTGTTTGATTTACTGGAACAGCATGGCGCTTTGCCTTTGCCGCCTTATATCACGCATACTGCTACAGATGACGATGAGGAACGCTATCAGACAGTTTTTTCAAAACATTTAGGCGCAGTCGCCGCACCTACGGCAGGTCTGCATTTCGATAAAGCACTACTGGAAAAACTGGCGCAAAAAGGAGTTAATATTGCCTATGTAACACTACACGTAGGTGCAGGGACTTTTCAACCTGTACGTGTCGACAACATTGCAGAGCATAAAATGCATAGCGAACTTTACAGCATCCCTCAGTCTACCGTGGACAGCATCAGGGAAACACAAATGCGCGGCGGCAGAGTAACGGCCATTGGCACGACGGCACTGCGGGCATTGGAAAGCGCCGCACAACATGGCGGCCTGACGGCTGGGGATGGTGATACCGATATTTTCATAACGCCAGGCTATAAATTTAAAGTGGTTGATCGTTTGTTTACAAACTTTCATTTACCTAAAAGTACTTTACTCATGTTAGTGTCTGCCTTCGCTGGTGTGGATAACATAAAAAAAGCATATGCACACGCTATCGCAAAGGAATACCGCTTTTTTAGCTACGGAGATGCCATGCTTATAGAAAAGCAGCCAGGTTAGAAAAACTTGCAGCAGAAATTAGATTGAACAAATATCATGAATGCTTTGACTAACTGACTTAATCACTTAAACAATAAATAGAGAAATCCGAATATGCGCGTTTTAACTTTACTACTTTCCATAGCCCTGCTTGCTTCAACACAATCGGCCCAGGCGGAAATTTTACCCGAGGCCCAGGTCGGCATTAAAATCCCGCTGGTTAAAAAACCAACCACGCGCCCAATGACCGTGGCACATATTCCCGCTTTAAAACGTTACTACATTGCCGACGGCGGCTTGGCGCCAATGGGCAATGAGATGGAATCCCCATATTCCAAATCCGAGATTCATGCTTATGATGAAAATGGAAAGTATGTGAACTCTTCACGCCCGGGCTATGACAACCGTTCTATCTACTACAACCCTAATACACATAAATTAGAAACCATTACCTACAACATCTCCAGCGATGTAGGATTCTCCCCAAACTCTGGTATTTTCTCGATTGACCTGACCGACACTGGTGAATTAAAAAACTCATCCGGTGAAGTATTTGGTTTTAACCCAGCGTTCGGGGACTCAGCCACCATACCAAGCTACAATCCGGAAACGAACCAATATTATGCAAAACAGGAGCGTGGCAATAAAGTATGGGTAGTCGAGACAAAATCCCGCGAGAAGGTTAGTGAAATTGCTTTAGACCTGACAGCTGCAGGAGTCGCACATGATGATGTCAGCGACCACTTTGTAGGGTTTAGCGGTGTCAAAGGGCAAGAGCTGGTCATGCTGGATGTAGATCATAAGGCGGTGTTGTTTTTTGACCTGAACGGAAAATATGCAGGTAAAAGTGAGTTGCCTAAAGACTTAAAATTACGCGCGCAAAATCATTTTAATGGCACTGGTTATGCCAATGGCATGCTGTTTGTATTTCATGAGCCAGAAGGTGAATTTGGTACTTATTACGGATTCAAGGTGTTAAAAAACAATTAGTTTTCAAAGCGCTTATAAAAAAACCGCCTTCAGGGCGGTTTTTTTAGTTTTTAATTCTACTTATTTTCCTAGTATGCCTGCCAATTTGCCTGAAGCTGCACCAAACAGTGCGCCAAGCACAAATGACAATGAAAGCAATAATACCGGGTTAGTTAAGTTTGCTGCTGTTAAGCTAGCCAGAGGGCCAACGCCATCGGCAGTCGGTTGATGTAGTGAATACGCTACCGTAGCTGCATATCCATATACATTGGCAGGAACTACAGAAAGCAAATTGAAACCTGCGACAATAACCAGGAAGAACACTGTAACCGCAACATAAATTGGAGCAGCTGCCGCAGCCGGAAGACCTGCCGGGTTATTAACAACAAGGAATAATGCGATACCAGCGATCACAGCGCCATAAATTGTGCCCGCTATGGTTTTTTGTAAAGCGGCATTATCGCCGCCTGTATGGAAATAACATCCCCAAGCGATAAAACCAGCCCAAACTAATGCTGAACCAGCTAATGGCCCCAACGCCAAAAATGTCCAGATCCCACCTAAAACAGCAATACTTAAAGCCAATGCAGTTAATTTCGACATACTTTTTTCTCCCAAATATTTTAGTTGAATAACAAGTTAATGCGAACGGCAGCGAGATGCTTAGAGCGGATAAAGATGTAATAAGCTGCCCCAAAACATAAAATCGCTAAGGGCATACTGAATGATTTTGATTGAAATGTAAACTTTTTTGCACTATTTTGTTACAAATTATTATTTTTTCGTAACAAAACAGTGCAGCGAAAAACTAGTGGGCAAGTATGAATTAACTGTACAACAAGCTGAATAATTAGATATTTTTAGCCGGGTTATTCCATTGTTTAGACGAATAATCCCAGTTTTTACGCCAGGCGCCTAACACCATGTTAGGGTATTGCGGTTGACCTAAACTGCCATTGTATCGGCCTAATGCGCGATACAAATCGCCACGCTCAATATCTACATAATGCCTTAAGATAGTGCAGCCATAGCGCAAATTGGTACGTAATAAAAATAAATTGTGGTCGTTGGCACCAATACTGCGCACCCAGAACGGCATCACTTGCATAAAGCCACGCGCACCTACCGATGACACTGCATATTTTTTGAAGCCGCTTTCCACTTGGATTAAGCCAAGCACCATTTGCGGGTCTAGCCCGGCACGGCTGGCTTCATAATGTACGGTACGCAGAAAATCTTCACGGTACTCGGTGTCCGGTATCCGTTTTTTAAGACGTTCCGACATCTCAGCTAACCATGCCCTGCCTTCCGCTTCGGTTGCAAAAGTAAGTGTAGGCACTGCCCGGTCACTTATGCTTCGTTGCATGAGCGCTTTCACGCTGTTTGATAAGGGTTCTTCAATCTGCGAGCCAGCAAAGCACACGTTCGAAGCCAAAGCCCCGAACAATGCCAGCAAACAAATTTGAATGATTTTAATCACACAAAACCCTCACGCCAAAATAGGCACTAAGCTGATATTAGGCCACTTTTTGTAGAAACTCAACTGCTGAAACTAGCGGTATGGATTTCGCATCAGCCCCGACCCTGGCTTTATATTCGACATTACCTTCAGCCAAGCCGCGTTCACCAATCACCAAACGGTGTGGAATGCCCATTAAATCCGCCTCGGCAAACATTACGCCAGGACGCTCGCCTCTGTCATCCAGCAACACATCAACGCCTGCAGCCTGCAACTCGTCATGCAGTTTGTTTGCGGCCAATTTGACGGTTTCTGACTTATCGTAACCAATGGCACAAATGACAACTTCAAACGGCGCCATGCTCTTAGGGAAAATAATACCGCGCTCGTCATTGCCTTGCTCAATCGCCGCGCCCACGATACGCGAAACCCCGATACCGTAGCAGCCCATCTCCATAATTTGAGTCTGGCCGTTTTCATCCAGATAAGATGCATTCATCGCCTCGGAATACTTGGTACGCAATTGGAAAATGTGCCCGACTTCAATACCGCGGCAAAGCGACAACACACCTTTCCCATCCGGGCTTGCATCGCCGTCAACCACATTGCGAATATCCGCTACTAATGAAGGCTCCGGTAAGTCGCGTCCGAAATTCACGCCCGCCAAGTGATATTTGGGTTTATTAGCACCGCAGACAAAGTCGCTCATCAGTGCAACAGTTCTGTCTGCAATCACAGTGACATTAGCGCCTACACCTACCGGTCCGATAAAGCCAGGCGGGCAATTAAGATTGGCGCGGATTTCTTCTTCAGTTGCGAATCTGAAATCTGCCAAGCCCGCAAGCTTACCGACCTTCACTTCGTTCAGATTGTGATCGCCGCGCAATAACGCCAGATAAAATTTCTCATTTGCGATTAAAGCAATAGCTTTAACTGTGCGCTCTACACCAATACCCAACAATTTAGCCACGTCTTCACATGCGGTTTGCTTAGGCGTATCAACCTCACGCATAGTCTCGCTGGCAGCCGCTCTACTGCTGCCAATAGGCAACGCTTCCGCCAGCTCCACGTTAGCAGCAAAATCCGACGTATCGCAATACGCCAACCCATCTTCGCCTGAATCTGCCAATACATGGAATTCATGCGAGCCCTCACCGCCAATGGCACCGGTATCAGCTCTTACCGCACGGAACTTAAGCCCCAGACGTGTGAATACATTGCTGTAAGCCTGGTACATGGTGGCATAGGTTTGTTCCAGAGAGGCAAAATCCGTATGGAAAGAATAGGCATCTTTCATCATGAACTCACGCGCGCGCATTACGCCGAAACGCGGGCGGATTTCATCACGGAATTTAGTCTGGATCTGGTAAAAATTGAGTGGCAATTGCTTGTAGCTACGGATTTCCTTACGCGCGATGTCGGTAATCACTTCTTCATGCGTTGGGCCAAAACAGAACTCGCGTTCATGGCGATCTTTAATTTTAAGCATTTGCGGCCCAAACACTGCCCAGCGGCCTGTTTCTTCCCACAACTCTTTAGGCTGCACCGCCGGCATCAATAACTCAAGCGCCCCGGCTTTATTCATTTCATCACGCACAACGGCTTCAACTTTGCGTAAAACACGCAAGCCTAAAGGCATCCAGTTATAAAGACCCGAACCTAAACGTTTAATCAGGCCGGCGCGCACCATTAAGATATGGCTTTGTAATTCAGCTTCGTTGGGGGCTTCTTTTTGAGTGTTAAAGAAAAATTGTGAGGCGCGCATAGTAGGTTCAAATCAGTGCTTAAGAAAAAAGCGAATTTTACAGTTAATCAGCGCGTTAGTCAGCAATAGTTACTTTGCCTTTTCTGCCGCATTGCTTTTCTGTAGCGCCGGAGCTTCTTTTGCAACCGGGCTGGATTTTGCAATCGGACTGTCCGGGGGAATGTAGCCTGATTTCCAGAGCGCAAACGGCACTACCGTGGCAGGTAAGCCATTATCGTAAAACCAGCTATCTACCGCGTATCTTTCCCCTGTTGCCAGTTCATGAATCACCGCCGTCGTATGCGGCCACCCTGAAAAAAAGAAATTACGCGTGCGCATGTCTTCAATTTCATGCAGCTGGATCAGCCCGCTCTGGCGCATTAGACGCATATAGGTGGTGCTATTGATTGCCTCGTCGTTACAATCCAATTGGCCTTGAATGGAGTGAAACGTACCGGCAAGATCTGCCGCGGTACCGGTTTTCGCACCTATTATTTTTTCAAAAGCGCCTATTGCAGAGGCAATCAGGCTGCGTTCCTGCTCTGCATTGGCGGGGCTGCCGGCTCTGGAAAAAATGGCTGTGATAGTTTGCCACTCTTCATGATTGAGTGACACATGCTTAATCTCAGCACATCCGCCTCCGGTACAGACATCAAAGCCATTTAAAACCGGAACTTGCTGATAGATACGCGTGATATCGGTAACTGCCGCGCTCACATTGGACGTTAACAACAAGCCGAAGAAGAATAAACTAAATGATAACTGGCGCATTTGGCAGTTCATCATCATTCTGACCCGTAACGGGGTAATGCTGTGCCAGCAGGGCGCCAATCTGTGCAATGCCGTGTAATACACCCGCCTCAAATTGTCCTTGCCGAAACAGCGCCTCCATCTCATGGCAGATATGCTGCCAGCCATGATGCCCAACGTGCTGATGAACGCCGCGATCCGCCAATATTTCAAAATCATGGTCCGCCAGTAATAAGTAAATTAATACACCGTTGTTTTGTTCGGTATCCCACACGCGTAATTGTGAAAATACTTCAACCGCGCGCTGTTGTGCAGATTTCTTTCTTACAATATCCAGAAGCGGCAGATTTAATTCAACCGCAAAACGAATCTCGCCCAAATGCGTCATCTCACTGCTGGCAATTGCCTGTTCAATACGCTGCATCACGACCTTAGGAAAATGCCGCTTTACCTGATACGGTAATATAAAGAGGTGCTTAAAAAAACGCCTGAATAAATTCAACTTCATCACCAACTCCCCGATGCTCCGCCGCCGCCAAAGCCTCCACCGCCGCCACTAAAGCCGCCGCCTCCACCGAAGCCTCCGCCGCCCCCACTATATCCGCCTCTATATCCTCCGCCATAACCACTTCGCAACCCCGAAGCTCCGGCAAAAGTCATGAAAAAGGCAAAGATACCTAATAAAATCGCAAAGAACACGCCGCCGCCTATCAGCCAAACCAGCAGGCCGATTATGCCGCCACTCAGCACGCCGCCTAGAAATTTACCAAAAACAGCGCGTAAGATACCCCCGAGAATCACGCCTCCGATGACTATCCAGTAAAACATATCCCACAGGCTTTGGATGTTCGATTTAGATGGGGCAGGTACTGGCAATTGCTCCCCGGAAACCAGGCCTATAAGTTTATCTATAGCGTGGTCAATGCCGCCATAAAAATCTCCCTGCCTGAAACTAGGCACCATGACTTCCGAGATGATTCGTTTGGCAATTAAATCGGGGATCGCCCCCTCCAAGCCATATCCAACTTCAATACGCATTTTATGGTCATCTTTTGCCACCAGGACTAATACACCATCGTCTTGCTTCTCTCGCCCGAGCTTCCAGGCGTCAGTCACGCGGATGCTATATTGCTCAATGGCTTCGGGTGCAGTAGTGGGAACAATCAACACTGCAATCTGGCTACCCTTTTGCTGCTCAAAGGCTGCCAGCTTTGTTTCAAGCTGGCTTTTCTGCCCAGGTGTAAGCGTCTGGGTTAAATCTGTAACGCGGGCTTGCAATGCGGGAACAGGCACAAGCTCTGCATGCACATTGCACGATGCAAACAGCAGCATCGCGCAACATGCCAGCAATTCCGTTTTTAGGGTAGAAAACACGCGGGATTAAAGAGTGGTTTATTTATTTTTTCTCTTCAAAACTCACCGTTGGCGCCACCGAGATTGCTTTTTCATTATCCACAGTAAATGTTGCTTTGGTTTTATAGCCAAACATCATTGCGGTCAGGTTCTGAGGAAAGGTTCGCACTGCTACGTTATAGTTTTTAATGGTTTCAATATAACGATTTCGTGCAACGGTAATACGGTTTTCCGTGCCCTCCAGCTGTGCCTGCAAGTCCCTAAAGCCTTGATCTGCTTTTAAATTAGGATAGTTTTCAGATACTGCCAATAAACGTGATAACGCAGATGTCAGTCGTCCTTGCGCCGCCTGAAATCTTGCAAAGGCTTCAGGGTCATTTACTAACTCCGGGGTCGCTTGAATGCTACCCACTTTCGAACGTGCATCAGCAACTTCCGTCAGCACTTTTTCCTCATGGGCCGCATAGCCTTTTACCACATTCACCAAATTCGGCACTAGGTCGGCACGACGCTGATACTGATTAAGCACTTCAGACCAGCTCGCTTTTGCTTCTTCATCCAGCGACTGAAAAGTGTTATAGCCGCATCCGCTTAAACTCAAGATCAACATTAAAGCTGAAATTTTCAGAAACAGATTTTTCATGATTCTTCCTTTAGAAATCAATAATCACACTGATTTATTATTGTGGTAAAAGCTTAAATTACAAGCCTTGCATGGTTTTTTTCGCAAAGCATAAATCTTCCCAGGCCTTAGCTTTATCCGCCGAATTGCGCAGCAGATAGGCGGGATGATAAGTAACTATAACCGGCACGCCGTGGTAATCGTGTAGCTGGCCGCGCAGGCTTGCCAACGTATTTTCTGCCAGCGTATTTTCAGACTGGAGCAGCGTTTGCGCTGCAAACTTGCCCAGCGCAACAATCAGCTTAGGCTGAATCAACGCAACTTGCCGTTTCAGATACGGCTGGCACTGCGAGATCTCTTCATCATGCGGATCACGATTTTCTGGCGGGCGGCACTTAAGGACATTGGCAATATACACATTCTGGCCGCGCCTTAGTTGAATAGCTGCCAGCATATTATCCAGCAACTTTCCTGCCTGACCGACAAAAGGTTCTCCCTGCAGGTCTTCCTCCGCGCCCGGCGCTTCCCCCACAAACAGCCAGTCTGCATGGGCATCGCCTGCGCCAAACACGGTTTGCGTCCTGCTCTTTGCCAGCACACACGCCTGGCAGCTTTGCACGCTTTGCTGCAAACTTTGCCAATCCATCTGTTGAATCAATTCAGAACGGGCTGATAATGCATCGGTTTTACTATCATCGAAATTACTGGCATCGGCTTTACTTGCGCCGACTTTATCAATATTGGCGCTATCGACATGTGCCGCTGCAACTTTTTCAGTGATGCCAACCTCGGATGCAACCGCTTTAATTGGCTCGCGCGATTGCCAAATCGGCAGCAATTCCAGTTCACGCAGCATATCTTCGCGTGTCATTAAACTCATAGCGCCAGCCCCATTAAAACAGCATCTTCACGCCCATTGTGTGCGGGATAATACCCGCGACGGATCGCCATTTCATTAAACCCTATATTTTCATACAAAGCGATGGCCGATATATTACTCGGGCGCACTTCCAGAAACATATCGGTCGCCCCCTGATTTTTGGCCATTTCTATCATATGCTCCAGCAGCAGCCGACCCAAGCCTTGCTTCTGGTAAGGTTTTGCAATGCTTAAATTAAGCAGATGCGCTTCATCCAGCACCATCATCATCAGCGCATAACCAATAATTTTTTCATCATGCACTAGCACCCATGCAGGGTAACCCGACTTGAGCGAGTCACTGAAATTGCCGCGCGACCAGGGATGCGAATATATATGCGGTTCGATCTCCATGATGACATCCAGATCATCAGGTGTCATGGTGCGAAATTGATATTGGTTTTTTAATGCCATATTGAATGCCGCGCTCACAGCCGCAAGCCCTGCTCGCGTTCTGCGGTTTTTAGCGCTACTCGGTTACGAATATAAATTGGCATGGCCTCACCTGCAGGGTTGGCCTGTCCGCCAGCAAATACGGGCTGCGCCAATTTGAGTATGGCGCTTGCAGTAGGCAATAAATGTGGCTGCGTCCCTTGTAGTTGGTCACTGTAGGCATGGCCTAATGCCTCGGCGTAAGCTTGCCAGCCACTGCCTACACCTACCCAATTCTCCCCTGAGACCGCAGGCACGGCATCCGGCTTATACAAACCGGGCGCTACGACAGCTTGCCATTCTCCGGATTCTTTAACATAGGCCGCATGATAAACCTCGCCCATACGCGCATCCAGGCAGGCAATCACCTTGGTCGCACCGCTGGCTTCTGCCAAAGCCATTAAAGTACATACGCCCACCACCGGCAAATTAGTGCCGAACCCCAAACCTTGCGCCACGCCGGCGGCAATCCGCACCCCGGTAAAGGAGCCGGGGCCTGCACCAAAGGCAATGCCCTGCAACTCTTTAAGCTGCATTCCCGTCTCGGTCAGCAAAGCCTGGATTTGCGGCAAGATCAATTGCGAATGGCTTTGTCCTGCCAATATATCAAACGTAGAAATACGCTCCCCATGCATCAGTGCAAGAGACAGGTATTCTGTTGAAGTGTCGAAAGCTAATAATTTCACTTATTCTGGTTACTCATTTATTGAAACGCTATTTTGCCACGCAATTGCTTTATCTGCCCGCGCTGCATTTTAGTTTCCAATCTACGCTGCCTAGACCCATAACTAGGCCGCGTGGCATAACGCATTGGTTTTACCTGATTGGCAGCGTTCACAATCTCGTGCAGGCGCTGAATCGCATCCCTTTTATTCGCTTCCTGGGTTCGATACTGCTGCGCTTTCAGTACCAAAACCCCTTCATCGTTAATGCGATTGTCTTTCAGGTGCAGCAGTCTGTGTTTTAGCCAATCGCTCAAGGAAGACGCATTGATATCGAAGCGCAGATGTATTGCGCTTGATACTTTATTCACGTTTTGCCCACCCGCACCCTGTGCGCGAATGGCGGTAAGTGTATATTCGGTTTCGGGGATAAGTATCAATGACATTGATTTTGCGAGCTTTAATGAGGCAATAACTATAGCGTCATTTGTGGCATATACAGTAAAAAAAATTAAAAAAGCTGACTGTTTTAATCGTCAGCTTTAAAAGATTTTAACGCTAAATTTGGTTATGAACGCTACTTTTTGAAATGTATCCCAAAAATTAGGATCAGTTTATACAAGCATTGTTAAATTTGCGGTTTCTGGCCAGGCGCGTTGCTAACTTTTACGGCTTTAGCAGGTGTTGTAGCTTTGGCAGTTGCTGCCGGGACGTTTGCCTTGGCCTTGGTTTTTGCCTCTGCATTCGGCAGGTTTTGAGAATGCATATGCGGGGCAACACCGGCATCAATTTCTGCAGTACACCCGCCGCCCATCACTGTTTTATTACAATCACCGGCAAAGCTCGTCACTGGTAAAAATGAAAAATAAAATACTGCAGAACTGAATATTACAGCTAAAAAATGACGCATGATAAATCCCTAAATTCTTAATTATTTATACGGCGCGCATTCTAATCCAGATAAGAGCCGCACCAAACGGCTGTTACAATTTTTTACATTTAACTTACAGATGAGGAAGGAAGTGTCGCGAACAAGCCTTGTTGTGCGCCACAATTGCAGTGTTAAGAATAACTTGGGTACTGGTAAGTGATTTGCTGAAATCTTGATAAAAATATAGATAGCTAAACCCTAAGAGCTATGCAAAACCTACGCAAAAAACGCCTCAACATCCGCCAATACCCTGGTGCGCTTAAACGGCGGCAAGCTCTGCCAGATTTTTTTGCCGTAAGCTTTACTGATTAAACGCGGGTCACAGATCATCAGCACCCCTCTGTCATTTTCATCGCGAATTAACCGTCCCGCGCCTTGCTTTAAGGTAATGACTGAATAAGGCAACTGATATTCCATAAAAGCGTTCTTGCCTTCGGCGTTCAGTTTATCCACGCGTGCGGACAGTACCGGATCATCTGGCGGAGCAAACGGCAGCTTATCAATAATCACCACACTTAAGGCTTCGCCGCGAACATCTACGCCTTCCCAGAAGCTTTGCGAGCCAACCAGCACGGCGTTGCCTAATTTACGAAAACGATCCAACAATTCCGTCCGCGAACTGTCACCCTGTAACAGCAGAGGGCTTTCTATGCCATTTTCCGCAAAGGCTTCTTTCAATAAAGCGTGAATTTCACGCATGGCACGCAAACTGGTAGATAACACAAACGCCCTGCCGCCACTGGCCTGCAACACAGGCAGTGCAGCAGCTACCACGCAAGCTGTATATGATGCGCTATTCGGGTCGGGCATATCGGGCGGCACATAAAACAGCGCCTGTTCCTGATAATTGAACGGGCTTTGCCATGAAGCCGTATTGGCTGCCTGCAGACCCATTTGCGCTAAATAATGGCTGAAATCATTTTTAACCGCGAGTGTGGCAGAGGTAAATATCCAGGCGCGCGGCTGCGCATTCAACTGCTTGCCGAAACCTTCTGCCACGCTGAGTGGTGTGGCGTGCAACTGCACAGAATGTGTAAACACTTCCACCCAGCGCACCAGATTATTGTTCTCGGCAGATTGCCAGCGGCTCAGCAGGTCATGCAAAGCCATAGCGCGCTGCCAGCACTTTTCCAATAACGGGTCACGCGCTGCCTGTGTTTCCAGCACTGCTGCCAATGCCTGTAACTGATTCAGCATGTGGTCAAACGCGGCCTGAAAACCCTTCAGCGCCAAAGCTTTTTGCACCGGCAAGCGCGAGCCTTCATAGGCAAACACTAACCTAAAATCCTTACAGGCTTTTTCAAGCAGCGGGATTGTTTCACCCAATGCAATACAGTCTTTGGCTGCACTAAGGTGCGCTGCAGTGCAGTCACGCGCCAGCTCAATCAACTGGCTCGTGGATACATCCTCGCCGAAAAACAGTCCGGCCACATCCGGCAATTGATGTGCCTCATCAAAAATCACGGTGTTGGCGCTGGGTAACAGCTCGGCTACACCTTCATCACGCAGCATCACATCAGCAAAAAACAAATGATGATTCACCACTACCACGTCGGCAGCAAGGGCCTGCTTACGCGCTTCCATCACAAAGCACTCTTTGTAAAAACTGCAGTCGCCACCTAAACAGTTATCACGTGTTGAGGTCACGTTGGCCCAGATAGTGGCGTTTTCGGGCACGCTATTCAGTTCGCTTTTATCGCCCGTCTTGCTGTTTTCAGCAAAGTTCTTAATGACATGCAGGTACTTTGCATCATCGCGTGAGGCAAACCGCCCTTCATTTGCTGCGCGTTCCAGATGGTAATGGCACACGTAATTGGCGCGGCCTTTCAGCATCGCCACGGTGACCGGCACTTTAAGTGCATCGCGCACATTAGGCAGATCACGGTTAAATAATTGATCCTGCAGATTTTTAGTACCCGTTGAAATAATGACCTTGCCGCCGGTAAGCAGCGCCGGGACCAGGTAGGCAAAAGTCTTGCCGGTGCCGGTGCCGGCTTCTGCCACCAGCTGGGTATTGTGCTCAATCGCATCCGCAATCGCCAACGCCATTTCCAGCTGCTGGGTACGTTCATGGTAGCCCTCGATATGTGCGGCTAGAATTCCATCTTTTTCAAAAACCTGGCGGATGCTGTATTCACTCATAGAAGCGCAATTATCCCACGACTTGGCGCTCTGCACTCTAATTAAACGGCGGGAATTTAGACATAGGAAATCATATTTGATGGTTTATGCCAAGTTAACTATAATGCGACGGTGATTAAATTTGTCCGCCCATATTTTTTGATTTGCGTTTTATTCGCACTGGTAAGCACATCCTGTGCTGCCAACCCAACCACGCCTTCTAAAGAAGAGCTTGAAATGGAACAGCAAGCGCAGGCTACAAAACTTAGCACTGAAGATATTGATGAAAAGAATTGGCCGGCACGCGCACGTGAAGTTTTAGTCAACGCCTTAAGCCTTACCGGCATCCGCTACAAATATGGCGGGAACTCACCCGAAACCGGTTTTGATTGCAGCGGTTTTGTGCGCTACGTCTACCAGCAAGCCTCTAATTTAACCCTGCCGCATGGCGCACGCGCAATTAGCCAGCTAGGTAAAACCATTCCAAAAAGCGAATTGCAGCCGGGCGATCTGGTGTTCTTTAACACATTGAGATCAACTTTTTCACATGTAGGGATTTATTTAGGCAACAACCGCTTTATCCACTCACCAAGCAGCGGTGGCGAGATACGCGTGGAAAACATGCAAAGCAGTTATTGGGAAAAACGCTTTAATGGCGCTCAACGCATTGAAGCAGGAAACAAGAGAAATTAAAAAGTAGTCGTTACGCTGCTTTAATTCCTCTTGTTAAGCTGCCAAACCACGTATCAAGCTTGGTTAACTATGAAAAGTTAACTATGAAATTTCGCCAAATCGCCGGGCTTACGCAGCATTTTGTCCACTTCACCCAAATGCAATTCTTCCTGGTATATCAGCTCCCTGGCATACTCTTCGAGCATCACGGAATTTCCCTCTACTAATTTCAGCAAGGCTTTGTAGGCGTTAAGCGCAGTCGTTTCATGTGCTAAAGATTCCCGCAGAATATCGCCGATATCGTGATTGTGCGTTTCCAGTAATGGCCCGATCAATAAAGATGGATGTCCACCCAAGTGCGTAATAATCTCACCGGCTTTATTCGCATGATCAAGCGACTCGGTAGCCTGACTACGCAACCACGACACAATCGGGATTCGGTTATATCCAAACACCATTAAAGAATAATGGGTATATCTGACTACCCCTGCTAACTCAAGCTCCAAAATAGTATTCAATGCGCTCACTATTGGATTATTTTCTTTACGGTCTGACATATCAGCTCTCCTTCTTAAGGCGTTGATAAAGCAAGAAACATCTACTTGCGGTGAAATCAAACTGCTAATTTTAAAAGTATGATTACGAGATTAAACTTTAGTTTTATCACTATGAGTTTTATCGCTATGCCCCAAATCCCGTGTCGGATCGATGCAATCGCGTATCAACTGCTTTACTTCTTTAGCTTCGGGGAAGCGCCCGGCGGCTTTTCGTGAAAAAATCAATTGCTGGTTAAGTGTAATATCAAAAATACCACCGGTACCCGGCTTTAGTGCGACACTATATAAATCCTGCTCAAACGTTGTTAACAGCTCCTGCGCCAGCCATGCTGCCCGCAATAACCAACGGCATTGTGTGCAATAAGTAATTTCAACGATATTTGTGCTCAATTTGTATGTCCTGACAGATATAGTTTAATATGCAGTGTAAATAATATAATCAGTTAAGTCTGAAACTAATCACTCATTTGAAACTCATAGAATTTGTTAAATGCGCAACATTTATTAGATTAGCTTATAGACTAAATGTAGTTTCATTTGTTGGGAACAATCATACATGCAAGTAGAAAATAAATATCCTCGTTTTACAAAAATTGGACTTGTTGGTTCAGGCTTGCTGCTTGGCCTCATGTTAAGCCTGACTTATTCTGCAGTGGCAGAAAAAATGGTAAGGCCCCAGCTTCCGCTGGATGACCTGCGTGCATTTGCTGAAGTCTTCGGGAAAATCAAGAGCGACTACGTCGAAACCGTAGAAGACAAGAAACTCATCTCTGAGGCCATCAGCGGCATGCTTACCGGCTTGGATCCGCATTCATCTTATATGGACCCGGATGCATTTAAAGATATGCAAGCCGCCACACAAGGTGAGTTTGGCGGCTTGGGGATCGAAGTTGGAATGGAAGATGGCCTGGTGAAGGTCATTTCACCCATTGAAGACTCCCCAGCCTATACAGCCGGCTTAAAAAGCGGCGATCTCATCGTAAAGCTTGATGAGACTCCCGTAAAAGGAATGACCTTGAACGATGCGGTAAAACACATGCGTGGCAAACCGGATACGCAGATTGTTTTAACTGTTGTTCGTAAAAATGAAAACAAACCGCTGTTATTTACGCTTACGCGCGCCATCATTAAAAACAAAAGCGTGAAATATAAATTAACCGAGCCTGGCTACGCCTATGCAAGAGTTACCCAGTTCCAGGAACGCACCGGTGAAGATCTGGCAAAAGCTATTAAAACCATGCATGCCGAGAACAAAGGCCCTTTCAAAGGCTTTATTCTAGATCTGCGTAATGACCCGGGCGGGTTGCTCAATGGTGCCGTTGGCGTCGCTGCCGCCTTTTTACCTAAAGGTGAGTTGGTGGTTTACACTGAAGGCCGTGCGCCGGATTCAAAAATGCAATTAACCGCCGTACCGGAGAACTATGCCCGTGGTGGCGCTGCAAATGATTACATTCGCGATTTGCCGGAAGATTTAAAAACGGTACCGATGGCAGTATTAATCAACAGTGGCTCTGCATCCGCTTCTGAAATTGTAGCCGGCGCGCTGCAAGACCATAAACGTGCGGCAGTGCTTGGCACACAGAGCTTTGGCAAAGGCTCTGTACAAACCATCATGCCAATGAATAATGGCGCGGCAATCAAACTGACTACTGCGCGTTACTTCACGCCCAAAGGCCGCTCAATCCAGGCAAAAGGTATAGTGCCCGATTACATTGTCGAGGATGGTACAGATCAATCCGGCAACATCCATGAAGCGGATTTAACACACCACTTGTCCAACCCTAAAGATGGGGCTAGTCCGAAGGATGCGAAAGCAAACGAGGCTGGAAAACCCGTTGCTACCGGCAATGGTGCCAAAGATAAAGAAAAATTGAATGAGAAAAAATTTGCAGAGCCAACAGCCCCGATTGAACCTGCAAGTAAAGATGATGTTCAATTTGTACAAGCCATGAACCTGCTCAAGGGACTGCCTGTAATTAAGTCTGAGCCGCCAGCTAAACTGGAAGCGGCTAAAACTAATTAATATTAAATGAAGTAAATTTAAACCGCCTGAGACCCAGGCGGTTTTTTTATATCTTCGACTTAATATCTTCAATCCGGACAACCCATTTCAGCAAATGCGTTAATTGAAAACGTTTATAATCACGTTATGACTTTATCTGTAAAAGAATTGATTGTTGAAGCTGACCGATGCGTAGCCTGTGGCTTATGCCTGCCGCATTGCCCCACTTATAGAAAAACGGGTTCCGAAGCAGACTCACCTCGTGGCCGCATTCAACTCATGCGCGCCGTAGCACAAGACATATTGCCCAATAATGACCGTTTTAAAGAGCATATTGATTTATGTTTAAGTTGCCGCAGCTGTGAATCAGCTTGCCCTAATAGCGTCAATTATGGCGCTTTGGTCGATACCGCACGCGCGTTGTACACCCGGAAAAAAAGCTTGGGCCAGATACTAGCCAAGCCATTTGTCCGCTCGCGTTATGTTGCATATCTGCTTACATGGCCACTTTGGCTATTACAACAGCTCAAACTTAAAGCCTTGCTGCAACGCCTGCTACCCAGCGCAAAAATGTTGCCGGAAATAGCCAGGCCCGTATGCTGGAAAACATTTTATCCTGCAACAAACTCACACCAGGGTGATGTCAGTTTGTTTTTAGGATGCGCAAGCAGTGCACTGGATAGCCAGACTTTGACTGCCAGTATTTACGTGCTGAACCAGCTTGGATTTAATGTGCATGTCCCTGCCAGCCAAACTTGCTGTGGCGGTATTGCACGGCAAGCGGGGGATGGCGCTGAAGCTTCCAAGTTAGTCAATCGCAATGCCGCAAGTTTTGACCAGAGCCTGCCAATGCTCACCGCCGCCAGCGGCTGCGGCGCGGGTTTAAAGGATTATCTTCCACGGCATAACATTCAAGACATCAGTGCTTTTTTGCTAACATGTGATTGGTCGAATGCCCGTATAGCCACGCTTAAAGAACGTATTTACGTGCAAGACCCTTGTTCCTTGCGCAACGTATTAAAAAGCCATCAAGCCGTTTACAGTTTACTTAAAAAAATCCCCGATGCTGACATTCAGGCACTACCGGGCAATGGACAATGTTGCGGTGGAGCCGGAGCTTACACAATCACACAGCCGGATATGGCAAACAAGCTGCTTGATGATAAATTGAATGCGATCATTACCAGTAACGTTGCCATTCTCGCCACATCCAATATTGGCTGTAGTTTGCATATTGCCAACGGCTTACGTGCACAAAATCTAAATGTCCAAGTCTTGCATCCGATACAAATCATAGCTAAACAAATGGGGTTGGGCGCATGAATATATGCGACCTGTTGCATATATTCCAACTACTGGCTTCATAAAGATATTTAAGCGTAGAATATAACCATGCGACATATATTGACTATAGACAAGATCATTAGCGAGTTTGACACGGGGTTGCGCACGCTCCTTGCTAAACCACACAGCCAGCGCGTGCATCCTGATGCAGGGGTGGCTGAAGTTGCGTTAAGCGATGCAGAAAAAAAACATGTAAGTGCCCTCATGCGCATCAATCATACGGGTGAAGTTTGCGCACAAGCTTTATATAGTGGACAGGCACTCACAGCCCGGGATGCGGCAACCAGTAAAACCATGCAACAGGCAGCGCGTGAAGAAACCGAACATTTAGCGTGGTGTGAAACACGCATTCACCAACTTGGCGGGCGTACCAGCGTACTTAACCCGTTGTTCTACGCTGGCTCTTTTGCGATTGGCGCTATTGCAGGCGCATTAGGCGATAAATGGAGCCTGGGCTTCCTGGAAGAAACCGAGAAACAGGTAGGTGCACACTTGGCGAGCCATCTCGACCAACTACCGGAAGCTGACGAAAAGTCGCGTAAAATCATAAAACAAATGCAGGTGGATGAAGCCAAGCATGCTAACGATGCAAAACAACATGGCGCGGCAGATTTACCATTGCCGGTTAAATTCTGTATGAAACAAATGTCAAAACTGATGACAACTTCTACGTATCATTTTTAAAATATTTCATATTAAATGCATATTACCAATATGCCCACGTAATTGATTAAGGTAACTATCGAATGGAAAAATTTAGCGATGTACTTCAAACGCTTGACGATGCCTCCCACGTAGAGCGCATTGAGCTTTACAATAAAGACGGCAGTTCAGCTGGCGTAATTGAAAATAAACCTGGCAGCCAAGGCTCAGTTAAAGTGTATTATCACTTGGCACGCATGTATGGTGAAATTTCATTGGATGCCGCAGTTGAAGGTTTAAGCCTTTACGCCGAACACACAGAAGATGCTGAAAACTGCCCGGGCAAACATCCCAACGTAGATAGGCTGCTGAATATCCTGGAAAACGAACAACCGCTTTCAGTAAAGGTAATTGAAACAAACAGTTAAGTTTGCATCAGCCCTCAGCACTCCGCACCGATTAGTAAATCCGCATAGCAGCTGGCACACTTCAATGCCGCATCACCAAACTCGTATTCCCACACAAGATTAGTCCTGTTACGCGCATTTACCAATTCATCTATTCACAAACTGCACGCCATATAAGCTGCAGACTTTAACTCCGTCTTAAGACGCTCTTAAGATTTCAAAACTACCATATCAGTAAAGGTAAGTCGCACTGAGCGTTTCAAACATGTGCGGCTGTCTCGTACCTATTTACGTATTCAATTAACTTTTGAAGGAAGTCCGATGAATAAACTCGTTACCGCACTCATAGCCAGCGCCTTTGTAATTCCATTTACTGCATTTGCCAATGAAGCCGCGACACTGAGTGTCGAAGAAAAAATTGAAGTCAATGCTCCTGCCAGTGCCGTCTGGTTCAATCTACATAGTTTTGGTGACATGGGTGCTTGGCACCCGGCTGTAAAAAAGACAGAGATTGTTGAAGGCTATAACAATAAAGCGGGGGCTGTTCGCCTGCTAACCCTACAAGATGGCAGCACTATCAAAGAAAGGCTGCTTGACTACAAATTCAAGGAAAAAAACTATGAATATGAAATTATCGAAGGCGTATTACCGGTAAGTAACTATGTCTCCACACTAACGGTTACTGAAGCTAAAGATGGAAAATCACTCATCGTTTGGAAGGGAAATTTTAAACGCAAAGATCTTTCAGACAATCCTGTAGCAGGACAAAGCGATGATGATGCAGTAAAAACCGTCACTGGCGTTTACAAAGGCGGCTTGGAAAATCTAAAGAAAATTGCAGAAGGCAAATAACAAATAAATCAGAAACTTAAAAAGTAATTTATCAACCATCAATACTGGTTTTAAAATCCACTGAAAGGTATCTATGAAATCGATCTTAATATTATTGCTGGCAATATCTGCAACCAGCCTTATTGGTTGTTACTACAATCCTCATTATGGCCACCACGACAATGGCCGACATGAAAGACGGGGAAATGAGCACGATCACAGAGATAGTGATCGTCGGGGCGATGGCCATCAGGGAAACAGCGACCATCATGAACATTAAATAAACTATGCCCGATTTAACCTGGCAGAAACTTGTATTCGGTTCCTGCCAGGTTAGATTGGGATTTTTGTTCAGCTGGCCATTAAATTTCAGCTGATGCCGGCCTGATTTCAAAATCATGCGTGATTTCCACGCTCTTGCTCAGCATAATTGAGGCTGAGCAATATTTTTCAGCAGACAATTTTACTGCTCTCTCTACCTGCACCGCATTCAGGTTATCACCAGTAACCACAAAATGTACGTGGATTTTAGTGAAAACCTTGGGGATTTCATCGGCACGGGTAGCATCAATCTCGGCTACACAATCCACAATAGGCTGACGTGCCTTTTTTAGTATGGTCACAACATCAAATGACGTGCAGCCGCCCATACCGATCAGCAGCATCTCCATCGGACGCATGCCGATGTTACGGCCGCCATTTTCAGGTGCACCATCCAAAACTACGGCATGACCGGTTTCAGATTCACCGACAAAACTGACGCCATCAATCCATTTCACTCTAACGTGCATAATTCTCTCCAATAGGCGCCACAGTTTGAATACTCATCACAGGACGCCCAGATTGATTTACTTAACAGCCAACAATTCCACGTCAAAAATCAAGTCCGCATTTGGAGGAATCACGCCACCCGCACCACGAGCGCCGTAGCCCATTTCTGACGGGATAATCAAAGTGCGTTTGCCGCCAATTTTCATGCCGGCAAAACCTTCATCCCAACCTTGAATTACTTGACCGCCGCCTAAAAAGAAATTGAACGGCTCGTTACGGTCTAAACTACTGTCAAATTTTTTGCCTTTACCGTCTTTGGCTGCCGCGTCATACAACCAGCCGGTGTAATGCACGGTCACGTTAAAACCAGGCTCCGCTTCACGGCCAGTACCCACTTGCGTGTCAATTTTCTTTAATTCTGTAATTTTTTCCGTCATCGCTGTTGCTTCCTTTGCTGTAGTTTTTTCTGCATTTGCAGTATTGGATTCAGCCTGGCATGCGCTTAAACCTAATAAACAAATACCCGCTAATAATGTACTCAGTAATTTCATGTTTAACCTTAAATATAGCATTTAAAAGTAAGCCGTAATGATACTGTAAAACCTGCTCAAATGAACGCAATTGTATAGTTCAGGGCTGCTGATGCACCCACTCTATCAACGCATCCTGCGCGTTTTTACTTGCCGCTGCCTTTGCATGGTTCACCAGCATCACCAGCACATGTCGATGGCCGTTGGCATCCAGCATATACCCCGCAATTGCGCTGACACCGTCGATTGACCCGGTTTTAAGATGGGCACGACCATTAGATGGGCTATCTTTTAGCCGCTGCTTGATCGTTCCATCAAGGGATAATATGGGCAATGATGCCATCATTTCCGGCATGACCGGGCTATTGTAGGCACGCACCAGCAATTGGCCTAAATGTTCTGCGCTTATTTGCTCAACGCGAGACAGCCCCGAGCCATTTTCAATGACCAGTTCATTAAATTTCAGCCCATTGGCAACCAGCCAGCTTTGAATCGCACTGACACCTTTAGCTTCTGTGGCAGGCACACCGTTTTTTTCTGCGGCGATAGTTAATAATAATTGCCGCGCCATGACATTATTACTCCACTTATTGATGTCGCGTACGATACTGCCTAACGGTTCAGAAAATTGCTCCAGCACTTTCACCGCGGTCGCCGGCGTTTCTTGTAGTTTGAGCGCACCATTAAACTCACCACCAAGTTCACGCCATAATTTTTTGAATGTAAAAAATGCATATTTTTCATCATCAAACAGGCTTAATTCTAAAAAACGCTCTCCGCATTCAGTAGCGTATGTACCATTAAATGTGACCACAGTGCTATTTTCGTAAGGCTGGACATCGTAAGTCATACGGCTGCGCCAATCGGCACACCCCCCCTGCACACGCTTAAGCTTATTGACAATGATGACCTCAGGCAATTCAAATTCCTGCGTAACACTGACACCTTCATCATTATGGCTAAATCTAAAACTTGTGTTGCGGCCATTCACCAAAAACGCGCTTGGCATCGCATTGTAGGCGCGCCATTTTTCATTATCGAAACTAATTGGACTGCCGATATTATTAGCGAAATAACTTTTATCAATAATCAAATCACCGTTAATTTTTTTTACACCAGCCTGCCGTAGACTAATTAACAATCGCCAAAAATCCTGCGCTTTAAAGCTTGGGTCGCCATAACCCTTGATGATTAAATTGCCATGCAATATCCAATTTTCCAAATTGCCATCACGGTATATTTCAGTTTTCCACCGGTAGGCTGGTGTGAGTAAATCCAGTGCAGCATTAGTGGTCACTATTTTCATGACCGACGCAGGGTTCATCGCCTGCTCTGCGTACTGACTGAGAATCGGGCTATTGCTCTCAACGGCTTGAACGTACACCCCCACATTCTGCTGCGGAATGCCGGCTTTTTTCAACGCTTCGGCCACGCTGGCCGGAAGTTCCGCACAGGCATAAAAACTGGCAAGCAGCATTGACCCTAAAAGAATGATGCGTAATATCATGCCGCCACTGTTACCGCTTCATATGTGGTGTTTATCATATAATCAATCTCCGCCGCAGTGATGGTATAAGGCGGCATAAAATATACGGTGTTACCGATTGGGCGCAGCAGTAGGCTTCGATTGATTCCAGCCTGGTAACACTGCTTGGAGAACTGCGCATTCTGCGTTGACACATCGAAAGCGAATATCATGCCCTGGTGCCGTAAATGCTTGATTGGCAGGTCAGTGAGCACTTGCATTTTTTCTACTATCAGGGCAGATTTTTCCCTGTTTTTCTGCAAGACATTATCAGCATCAAATATCGCCAAAGTTGCCAAAGCCGCACTGCACGCCAGTGGATTACCCGTATAGCTATGACTGTGTAAAAAACCTTTAATTGTAGCGTCATGATAAAACGCCTGATAAACATTGTCTGTAGTCAACACCGCGGATAAGGGCAAATAGCCGCCGGTAATCCCTTTGGATAAACAGATAAAATCAGGCTTAATGCCGCCCTGCTCACACGCGAACATGGTTCCGGTACGGCCAAAACCCACTGCAATTTCATCGGCAATTAAATGTACTTCATACTTGGTACAAATCTCGCGCGCCTTGGCTAAATATACAGGGTGATACATCCCCATTCCTGCTGCGCATTGCACCAAAGGCTCAATAATAAATGCAGCTAACTCTGAGTGGTATTGAGCAACATATTGCTCCAGTTGCAAAGCACAGCGCAGCGCAAAATCTTCTGCACTTTCCCCGGCTTCTGCCAGCCTGAAATCCGGACTCGGCACCTGTGTAGACTGTATTAATAATGGTGCGTAGGTATCTTTGAAAATCGCAACATCTGTCACGCCTAAGGATCCCAAGGTCTCGCCATGATAGCTGTTCTGCAGGCTGATAAATTTAGTCTTGCCGGATTTGCCAATGTTACGCCAGTAATGAAAACTCATTTTCAGTGCAATTTCAGTGGCACTCGCGCCGTCAGAAGCATAAAACGCATGGCCTAGACCAGTAAGCCTGGCAAGTTTTTCAGACAAGGCTACCACCGGCTCGTGCGTGAACCCTGCCAACATGACATGCTCAAGCATATCCAGCTGCTGCTTGATTGCATCCTTAATACGCGAATTGTTATGCCCGAACAGATTCACCCACCACGAACTTACCGCATCCAGATACTGCTTGCCGTCTGCGTCATACAGCCAGACGCCGTCTCCACGCTGAATCGGGATAAGTGGGAATGTCTCGTGCTGCTTCATCTGCGTGCATGGATGCCATACCGACTGCAGGCTACGCTTCAAAAGATCTTGATTACTCATAGCTGAATTGTACGATGTTTTTAATAAGCTTAGGAAACGCTGAATAAATGAGCGAGAGGGATAGAGCGCAAAGCATAAGGAGCACAGAAACTGAGTATCAAGCTCCAATGATAATCAAATAACATTTGTTGAATTTCAATATAAGAAGTCTAATAATATTTAAAACCTTAGCGTATTTAAGTACGATGAATCAAGACCGCCCCATCAAGACACAAACTCCAAGTAAAAAAGTCCAACGAGTTCCGTATCGGCTCCAAGCAATTTTAGGAACAAACGGTGAAACCCGTTTGAGAATAACTGGACCAGATAACAATTTGCTTAACCTAGCATCAATAAAACTTGGTACGGGTGAAGATATTTTTCGGGTTGGAATGCCGGTCGAATTGATAGCCTATATCCATGAATACGGTCACTGCGCCCACTGCAGTAATAATATTTCTGAGGGATTGAACCGCTGTGCTTGCGGAAAGCCAAATTGGTTACATCTGGAGGTTGTTTTTTCCGATGAAATATACTTTTCTGTCATTAACCCAATTATTGAACGCGAGAAGAGGCGGCTAAAGCAAATTTTAAGAAAGAGGCGAACAGTCAATAACGGGGGCACTTTTACCCTAGACGATATCGATGCCCTGCACGAGCAACAGGATGGACTATGTTTTTACTGCGGCGTAACGATCGGTAAGCGAAAAGATGAGACTACTTTCGAAGCCGATCACTACGAGTCTTTACAAAATGGGGGTAGAAATGACATCTTTAACATTGTCCTAGCATGTGTCACCTGCAATAGGAAAAAAGGCGCACTAGACGGTGATATATTCCGGGCAAAAATGTGGACCACTCTTTCCCCACAGGTCCGTCACAGACTCAAGAAAATCCAGAACAGATATAAAAATAATAAAAACTCTTTTGTATTTTTGTCAACCAAAGGCTAAGCAAACCTCTTTATAGATAGTGCTTTATACTTTATTCAAAAATTAATTAATTCAAACTCAAGGTATATATGAAAAAAGTTTTACTCCATTCAATGCTCGCAGCTGTTTTATTACTTTCGATTAAAACGTCTTTTGCGGATAGCTGCACAGATATTAGTAAAGAATTTGATGGTAAGTGGTCATATATACAATCTGATGTAGAGCATATTATTGAATTCAAAAAAGATGACAAATATCTTACCCAAGATGGAATTCAAAAAGAAATGTGGTTATGTAGTTATTTTCCAAACCTAAACCTCATATCTTTTTATCTAAAGAATGAGTACAACGCATTCAATATTAAAAAACCAAAGCAAAACAGTAAATCGAATAACGAAAATTTAAAGATATCTATAAATTTTAAAGACTCCGACTTAATACGATATATCGAAGAAAATAAAGATGTAACATCTGACGAGCCCACAACAGCCTTTAAATGGGAATCAACAATAGGAATGGATGGACATATATTTCCATCATTAATAATTTCAACAGCAACATGGTCAGACGAAGCTAAAAAGATACTCGCTAATAACAAACGAAATAAAAAATTAGAGGTTCTGGGCGATCCACTTGGTTTATTTATAGTAGCAGTTAATAATATTAAGCCTGATACTAAAATCAAAGTCGAAGTGAGCCTTGGTAATATTGCTAACAATAGTATTTATGAAGGTGTTCTAAAACAAGAAAATAAGATTTACGTAATTAAACCAAGTATTGATTACAACTATCAACAACTCTTGGCAATGAAACAACCTGCTCCGTTAAATGCAAAATTCACTTTGTATCTTGATGGAGAAAAAATCGGTGAGCAGATTAAGACTATTACAGTTAGATCAATTAATGATGCTCCTATAGCAGCTATAGAAGATAGTAAAATCGTTGATACAAGTTGGGTATTTGCAGCTTACGTGAATGAAAACAACCCTTATATAGATAGCTTATTGAGAGAAGCAATCAATACGGGTGAAATCAACCGTTTTGCTGGTTATCAAGGTGACCCTCAAGAGGTTTATCAGCAAGTTTACGCAATATGGAACGTACTTCAGCGAAGGGGAGTTAAATATAGCTCTATAACAACACCCACTGCTGTATCAAACAAAATATTCAGTCAATATGTCAGATTCTTTGATGATTCCTTAAATACAGCACAAGCTAATTGTATTGATGGCACTGTTTTATTTGCATCCATTCTCAGAAGAATTGGTATTAATCCTAAGATTATTTTGGTCCCTGGCCATGCTTTTTTAGGGTTTGATTTAAACTCAAACGGAAATCAAGTTGGATTCTTAGAAACAACAATGATTGGACTCACGGATTTAGGTAAACAAGGTGAAAACCTAGATGATACTTTTTCCAAACTGTTAGGCGTCAAATCAATAAAGAATCAAAACTCTTACAATGGATTTGTTAGTGCAATACGAGAGGGCGAGAATAAAGCTAAACAAGCATGGCCAAAACTAATGGCAAATAACGACCCAAACTACAAAATAATTGATATTGATAAAGCAAGAAAAACAGGTGTCACACCTATCAACCACTAAAGAGAATTTATTATTTAATATAATGAGCTTAAATCTTGATTAACAGTGGAAGAAGATGCGAGTCTCGAACTCGCGACAAACGGATTAAAAGATAGCATTCGCAATCCAGCAAGGTTACGACAACCTTTGGTTGCGGTGCAGGCTAACCTTTAGGTTAAGTGTAACGGCCGAAACCAAAAAACTATACAACAAGGCAATTTACTCTCGCAGCCATTTATTCAAATAAATCAAATATCGTCATAAGCCCTTGTTTAGTCTAAAATTCAGGCTCACGATATTTCCACGCTACAGCTCCATGCAAAAAAGCCACATCAAATCCAGGCACCACTTAGAACTGCTTGCACCTGCCAAAAATGCAGATTTTGGCATTGAAGCCATCAACCATGGTGCCGACGCAGTCTACATCGGCGGCCCTGCATTCGGAGCGCGCGCCAAAGCGCCTAACACGGTAGCCGACATTGAGCGTCTGGTAAAACACGCGCACCGCTATCATGCCGAAGTATTTGTAGCATTGAATACCATTTTTCATGATAACGAACTGGAAGGTGCACGTGAGCTGGTGCATCAGCTCTATGACATTGGCACAGACGCGCTGATTATTCAGGATATGGGTTTGCTGGAGATGGACTTGCCGCCGATTCAATTGCACGCAAGCACACAAACCGACATCCGCACCGTTGAAAAAGCCGTGTTTCTGGATCAGGTCGGCTTTTCGCAGCTGGTGCTTGCGCGCGAGCTGGATTTAAACACGGTTAAAAAAATCGCGGATGCCACCAGCTGCAATCTGGAATATTTTATCCATGGCGCATTATGCGTGGCCTTCAGCGGGCAATGCTATATCAGCCACGCCCATACCGGCCGCAGCGCTAACCGCGGCGAATGCTCGCAGGAGTGCCGTCTGCCATTCACGCTGGAAGACCAGAAGGGCCGCATTATCGGCAAAGACAAGCACTTCTTATCAATGAAGGATAATGACCAGAGTGCCAATCTGCGTGCACTGATTCAGGCTGGCGTCAGCTCGTTCAAGATTGAGGGCCGTTACAAAGACTTGTCTTACGTAAAAAATGCCACAGCGCATTACCGCCAACTGCTGGACGAAATTCTTGATGATATGCCCCCGGAATATAACAAGTATGCAAAATCCTCATCCGGCAAATGCACCTACAGCTTTACCCCGCAACCGGAAAAAACCTTTAACCGCAGTGCCACCGATTACTTTGCGCACGGTCGCCAGGCGGACATTGGTGCCTTCGATACGCCTAAATTCTCCGGCGAAGAGCTGGGCAAGGTCACCAAAGTCGGCAAAGATTACTTTGAAGTTGAAACCGGCATCGAACTGCATAACGGTGACGGCGTGTGCTTTTTTGATGTACACAAAGAGCTGGTGGGCTTGCGCATAAACACGGTAGAAGGCAAACGCTTATACCCGAATGAAATGCCGGAAGATATGCGCCGCGGCATGACGGTATTCAGGAACCGTGACCATGCCTTTATGCGCCTGCTGGAAAAAGATTCCGCGCAGCGCAAAATACCTGTAAACATCACTTTTTACGAAACACCAAATGGCTTTGCTCTGACGGTTACTGATAATGACCATTTTAGCGCCACTGCCGCATGTGAAGCTGAGAAGCAAACAGCGCAGAATCCGGAAAAAGCGGAAAGCAGCCTGCGCGAGAACCTGAACAAACTTGGCGGCACTGACTTTGCTGCCGAATCTATCACGCTACAAACCAGCCAGCCCTGGTTTATTCCCGCTTCAATCATTAACAACCTGCGCCGAGAAGCAATCGAACAACTGACAGCAACTCGCACACTGGGCTATGTTCGCCCAGTCCGCCGTGCCGCAGTTGAACCGCCAGCGATTTACCCGGAAGACACGTTAACTTACCTTGCCAATGTCTATAACCAAAAAGCGCGTGCTTTTTACCGGAAACATGGCGTAAAACTGATCGCGGCGGCTTATGAAGCGAATAAGGAACTGGACGAAGTACCGCTGATGATTACCAAGCACTGCCTGCGCTTTAGCCACGGCTTATGCCCGAAAGAAGCGAAAGGCGTGCTAGGCGTACAGGGTACAGTCACCGCAGAGCCGATGACTCTCATTAACGGCAATGACCGCTTCACCCTGAAATTTGACTGCAAACCGTGCGAGATGCACGTGATGGGCAAGATTCGTAAACCAGTGCTGCAGATGGCACAGCCGCAGCCGGTTCACTTTCACGCGAAAAGACCATAACCCTTTGGCACATCAGGACAGAACGTATGGACATACTTCACTTTTTTACTAGTCTTGATATCCATTTGGGCAGTGTGATCGCTGCTCATGGCAACTTAATTTACATCATTCTATTTGCCATCGTATTTTCTGAAATTGGTTTTCTGCCGCTGTTTTTTCTGCCGGGCGACCCGCTCATTTTCATCACGGGTTCTTTTTGCAAACTCGGTTCACTCGATTTACCGGGGATGATGGCCACACTCATTATTGCCGCTTTTTTTGGTAACTTGGTAAGCTATAAAATTGGTGCTGCCGTTGGCGAAAACATAGACTCCAATCAATATCGCTGGGTAAATAAAAAAGCGCTGGAACGGACGCGCGCTTTTTATAGGAAATATGGGCAGGCGACCCTGTTCATATCACCGTTTATTGCAGTGATTCGCACCTTTGCGCCATTTCTGGCGGGGGTGGGTAGAATGCCTTTAAGCAAATATGTTATTGCCGCTAATATTGGCACTAGCTTTTGGGTGATTACACTGATGCTGGCAGGCTACTTTTTTGGCGAGATTGCATTCGTACGTAACCATATGGCCAGTATCGTATTGTCGGGCTTAGGCACTGGCCTGGCATGCATCATAGTTGGCGCAGGCCTATCTCGAAAAAAACAAAAGCCTTGATTTCTCCCAGCCTAAGGCGCCGGGTTCATCATTGTCAAATGCAGATGCTCGATTTCTGCCAGCACTTCCGGTGAAAGCCTGGTATCCCAAGCATCAATGTTTTCTTTTAACTGTGCCATCGTTGTTGCACCGATGATAGTACTGCTAACAAACCAGCGATGATAAACAAAACTCAAAGCAAGCTGTACCGGCGTTAAACCATGCGCTCTGGCAAGCTTTGCGTAAGCCGCACACGCAGGAAAAACATTCGGTTTTTTATAGCGCTGCGCATAGCCTAAAAACATGGTCACACGGCCTTTTGCTTCCGGGTTATCTACATATTTTGCGGTTAAATGCCCGAAAGCCAATGGGGAATAGGCAAGCAAGCCGACATTTTCACGATACAGCACTTCTGACATGCCAAATTCCATGCCGCGATTGATCAGGTTATAGCAATTCTGCACACTGGCTACACGTGGTAAATTGTATTCGTTGGCAATACGCAAAAACTCCATCAAACCCCACGGCTGCTCATTTGATAAACCAATGTAGCGTACCTTGCCTTCGGCAACCAGCTCCGCCAATGTTTCCAGCTGGTTGCGGATACTTAGCCATTGCCTCGGCTGCCCGGCAGCATCCAACTCCTGCACTGGGTCAAACTGGTATTGCCCGAACATCGGCACATTACGCTCAGGCCAGTGCAATTGGTACACATCAATGTAATCCGTTTGCAAACGTTTAAGCGAGCCCTCAATTGCAGCTCGAATATTAGCGCGGTCCAATGCAGGTGGCCCGCCACGTATCCAGTCCATGCCGCGACGTGGTCCGGCCACTTTGCCGCCCAGGATAACCTTGTCACGCGGCTGGTTTTTAAGCCAATTACCGACCATCGTCTCGGTACGCGTATAGGTTTCAGCTTTCGGCGGTACCGGATACATTTCAGCAGTATCAATAAAATTAACACCGCGTCCAATTGCATAATCCAATTGTGCGTGTGCTTCCGCCTCGGTGTTCTGGTCACCATAAGTCATGGTACCTAAACAAATTTTAGATACATTAAGTTCGGAGTTACCTAGTTTTGTATATTCCATGATGAAACCTTATATCGGTGAAACTGCACATATCGAACCTGCATATTATATAAAACATGCGATTTTTTAAGTCCAACGCTTGAAAATGCCTAAATCAACCCAATGTTAGCAATCGAGGTATAGGAGTGCTAAAATGCCGCATTGCCTATGCAATTTTTTATTAACTATTAGTAGCATAACTCATCGGGAGAAATTGAATGAAAATTCGTCCATTACACGATCGCGTCATTGTAAAACGTTCTGAAGAAGAGCGTACAACCGCTTCTGGCATTGTAATTCCAGACAGCGCAACTGAAAAACCGGACCAAGGTGTTGTGCAAGCTGTTGGCAACGGTAAAAAAGATGATAGCGGTAAAACTATTGCGCTAGATGTTAAAGTCGGTGACAAAGTATTATTCGGTAAATACGCAGGCCAAACCGTCAAGGTGGATGGTGAAGAATTATTGGTGATGCGTGAAGAAGACATCATGGCAATTGTCGAATAATTTCGACGGAAGGAAAAAGTTGAATCATTTCAACTTAATCTACCTAGTTATTTAAGAACACAGGGTTATTTAAGAACACAGGAGAATTTAACATGGCAGCTAAAGACGTAAGATTCGGGGACGAAGTCCGCCAAAAAATGACTAATGGCGTAAATATTCTCGCCAATGCAGTTAAGGTAACTTTAGGTCCTAAAGGCCGCAACGTAGTGCTGGAGCGCTCATTTGGCGCACCTACTATCACTAAGGATGGCGTTTCAGTAGCTAAAGAAATCGAATTGAAAGACAAATTCGAAAACATGGGCGCACAAATGGTGAAAGAAGTGGCTTCTAAAACTTCTGACATCGCTGGTGACGGTACTACAACTGCAACCGTATTAGCACAAGCGATCATCCGCGAGGGTATGAAATCTGTTGCTGCGGGCATGAACCCAATGGATTTGAAACGCGGTATCGACAAAGCGGTTGAAGCAGCAATTGCTGATTTGAAATCACAATCAAAACCATGTACAACCAGCAAGGAAATCGCACAGGTTGGCTCTATCTCGGCTAACTCTGACAGCTCAATCGGCCAGATCATTGCAGATGCAATGGACAAAGTCGGTAAAGAAGGCGTGATCACTGTTGAAGACGGCTCAGGCCTGAGCAACGAATTGGACGTGGTTGAAGGTATGCAGTTTGACCGCGGTTACCTGTCACCATACTTCATCAACAACCAGGAACGTCAAATTGCGTTGTTAGACAACCCATTCGTGTTATTGCATGACAAAAAAGTATCAAACATCCGTGACTTGTTACCAACTTTAGAGCAAGTAGCTAAATCTGGCCGTCCATTGTTGATTATCGCTGAAGATGTTGATGGCGAAGCGTTGGCAACATTGGTGGTCAACAACATCCGCGGCATCCTGAAAACTGTTGCGGTTAAAGCACCAGGCTTCGGTGACCGTCGTAAAGCCATGCTGGAAGATATCGCCATCTTGACTGGTGGTGTTGTAATTGCTGAAGAAGTTGGCCTGAAACTTGAAAATGTAAAACTTGAAGATTTGGGTTCTGCAAAACGTATTGAAGTGGGCAAAGAAAACACCATCATTATTGACGGTGCTGGTCATGAAGCCAACATCAAATCACGTATTGCACAAATCAAAACACAAATCGAAGAAGCGACAAGCGACTACGACCGTGAAAAATTGCAGGAACGCGTAGCTAAATTAGCTGGTGGTGTTGCAGTGATCAAGGTTGGCGCTACTACTGAAATCGAAATGAAAGAGAAAAAAGCCCGTGTTGAAGATGCGTTACACGCAACTCGCGCAGCAGTTGAAGAAGGTATTGTTGCCGGCGGCGGCGTGGCATTGATTCGTGCCCGTGATGCAATCGCTAAAGTTAAAGGCGACAACCTTGACCAGGAAGCCGGTATCAAGATCGTATTGCGCGCAGTTGAAGAACCATTGCGCCAGATCACTGCAAATGCAGGTGTTGAGCCTTCAGTGGTGGTAAACAATGTTGCAGCCGGTAAAGGCAACTATGGCTACAATGCAGCTAACGAAACCTATGGCGACATGGTCGAAATGGGTGTGCTGGATCCAACTAAAGTAACTCGCTCAGCATTGCAGAATGCAGCTTCAGTAGCTGGCTTGATGCTGACGACTGACTGCATGGTTGCTGAACTGCCAAAAGAAGACGCTCCTGCAATGCCGGATATGGGTGGCATGGGCGGTATGGGCGGCATGATGTAATTCCAATCTTCACTTCGTCGGTGATGCATTGTTGGCTTCACCGTTTGCGCCTAGCCGTACTGAACGTACTGCCTTCGTTGCAAATGGCTCACCGCCTAGCCTCACCTTCGAATTGAAGCTGGAATGCAGATGTAGTCTAACTGCAAGTTAAATAAAAAGCCTCGCAAATTGCGAGGCTTTTTTATGGGTCGTGATTTGAGGAGTAGTGGTGCGCCCGAGATGATGAGTCTGGGCACTGGGTAGAGATTATTTTAGTGCCTTGATTGGCTCACCAATACTGACAAAAATGAGAACTGGATTATCCAATTCTTAATCTCATAGAAAGCTTGGGCAATTAATCTCGGTAATTGTAATACCGCATTTGATATAGTATGAGAATTGAGCGGTATGGTTTAATTGGAGAGTTAATTTTTATTAAGTAAAAGCCATTCTGTCATATTATGAGTTAACTCTAAAAACGGCATACTATCTAGATCAACGTCGTCTTTTTCGCAATATTGCTTAATAGTACTCATAAACATTTCAAATCGTTCCCAAATTTTTGTTGGCTGTCGAATTCCATTTGTTTTTGACGCAGTTAACAACCAATTTCTAAGCTCCTTAATCAGTATTTTTTCATCGTTTTTATGGCAATTTACATCCATTCCAGAGATATCTGACAAATAAGTTTTGCTGCTGTATTTTATACTTTCTAAAATGAGTAACTTCTTGTTTTTTTGATCATCATCACCAAAATGTCTTGCGCTGTATGATAAACCGAGCTCGAATGGCATATTAAATCTAGGAAAGTTACTTTCTTCATCAAGTTCTATACGTGAAATATCGTGAACACCAAACTGACATTCCTTTATAAGACTTAGAATGGAAGAAAGCCTATAGTCACTGCCATTTTCAATCTCTAGTGAACAACGTGGCAAAAATCCTGAATCAAGTATTGTAAAAATTGTAGCTCTAAATAAATTTAAATAATCTTTATCAAAAGGACAATTTATAAACACGTTAGAATTATCTATTGTTATATTCATTTTTTTATTTCAATTCAGATATTTTCTTAGCCAACTTTATGGCTTTAACAAATTTGTCTGATTGATCAACTAATCCTAAAGTATCTTGTTGAGATTTTGCCAACTGTTCAATTATCTTTTTGCTCACGTCAGCAGGTTTGAGGGCGGCTGCTAGTGCTTCTCTATGAGATTTATTCCAGTTTTCGATTATCTTTCTGCTCTCATCAGCAGGTTTGAGGGCAGCTGCTAGTGCTTCTCTATGAGATTTATTCCAGTTTTCGATTATCTTTCTGCTTTCGTCAGCAGGTTTGAGGGCAGCAGCTAGTGCTTCTCTATGAGATTTATTCCAGTTTTCGATTATCTTTCTGCTCTCATCAGCAGGTTTGAGGGCGGCTGCGATAGCTTTTCTGTAAGATTGATTCCAATCTTCGATTATCTTTCTGCTCTCATCAGCAGGTTTGAGGGCGGCTGCGATAGCTTTTCTGTAAGATTGATTCCAATCTTCAATTATCTTTCTGCTCTCATCAGCAGGTTTGAGGGCAGCTGCGATAGCTTTTCTGTAAGATTGATTCCAATCTTCAATTATCTTTCTGCTCGCATTAGAAGTTTCAAGTGTTGATTCTAATTTCTTAATATTTTCATTAATAGCAATTTGTTTTTCTTTAACTGAATCGCTTATTAATAAAGCTTTACTCAGCTGTTCAGCTACAGCTTCTCTTCTTATTAAGCTTGGTTTATTAAAGTCAATTCCAGGATGTTTTTTAACTTCACGCTTTTCAGTCATATAAAACCTTAACTATTAATCATTGTAGATATGAACCCCGTTTATGTAACACGGGGGGCTATAAATACATTTCAACAAATCACAAGCATCCAGATAGGTCACTTATGACCTATCTGATACAAGAGTATAGCTTATCAACTCCGCGTGAGGTTGAACCCCCACGCTACCAAATATCCCTCATAAACAAACCCACCTCCAGCGGGTTTTGTTTTATCTATCATTCTCCGTCATAATTATGGTTTATGCCTCCTGCATCACTCGCATTAAAAGCATCTCCCTCAAATAACGAAAGAAACACACAATGACCATTGCATTAAACACTTTGACCCAACGCTTAAGTTATATTGTTGGTGAAAACATGGCGCATCAGCTTAAAAATGACGGGCTAGCATTAGATACAGACGCTATCGCACTGGCAATTAATGATGTGATGGCGGGCAACCCATCTCGCTTAACCGATGCAGAGAAAAGAAGCACAGTAGAGCAAGTGCAAAAAGAAAGCCAGGAAAGACAAATGGCGGTGCATGCTGAACAGTCTGCAAAAAACCAAGCAGAAGGCGCTGCTTTTTTAGCTGATAACGCTAAAAAAGAAGGTGTCATCACCACAGACAGTGGCCTGCAATATAAATCACTAATAGCTGGCAATGGTGCAAAACCAGGCAAAAGCGACCGCGTAAAAGTGCACTACAGAGGTACCCTGATTGACGGTACGGTATTTGACAGTTCTTACGATCGCGGCGAGCCTATCGTTTTCCCTGTAACAGGCGTGATTGCAGGTTGGATTGAAGGTTTGCAGTTAATGAACGTGGGCAGTAAATTTGAGTTAACAATTCCATCACAATTAGCTTATGGCGCAAACGGCAGCGGCCCAGCTATCGGTCCAGACGCAACTTTGATTTTTGAAGTTGCGTTGTTAGGCATCGAGTAAGACTAGTATGCATTGGGTGAGATAGCCTGGCTCATCTCACCCAGTTAAGTCGCATTCTTCTTACAGTACAGCCATCCTTGCAGCACTCACCATGAGTTAGAATCTTGTATAGTCCCCAATGCAATTACATTACCAAACCTTAGGCGACCAAACTTCAAGCACAGCCCAGCCTCTTATTTTGCTGCACGGCTTATTTGGCTCCAGTGATAACTGGGGCACGGTTGCCAGGCATTTTGCCAAACACTACCAAGTGATTAGTGTGGATTTACGTAACCACGGCAAATCACCCCATGATGAATCGCAAACCTATACCGATATGGCAAATGATTTGCTGGAGGTGTGCGAAGCACTTAACTTAGAACGTATCCATTTACTCGGACATTCACTAGGCGGGAAAGTGGCAATGCAGTTTGCTTCAAGCCACCCTGACCGGATTGAAAAACTGATCGTAGTGGATATGGCATTACGCGCCTATGCCGATGCCCATACCCATTTGATTGATGCCATGATGGCAGTTGACCTTACAGCCTTAGAAAGCCGCGCTGAGGTAGATAAAGCATTAAGCAGTGCCATCCCCCAAGCCATGGTGCGCCAATTTTTACTGATGAATTTGATTAAGCCAGAAAACAACCTAGCCTGGCGCATTAACTTAGCCGCAATCAAGAACAACTATCCTAGCCTGCTACAAGCCGTGTGTGAGCGGACGCGTTATGAAAAACCTTGCCTATTTATCCGTGGTGAACGCAGTGATTACGTGCGGGATGCAGACACTGCACATATCAAAAACCATTTCACCAATGCACAATTTGCCAGCTTAGCGACAGACCACTGGGTGCATGCAGAGCAGCCACAAGCATTTATAGAAGTGGTAGGTGATTTTCTTGTAAAAAGTTAGCCAAACCGATAGGAAGCCATCGCGACATCAAACACCGTGTCGGTAAAAATACGTTGCCCGATACTATTTCCCGCCGCGCCAGCCACCACTATCAGTGGTATCAGATGATCCTCTCTAGGATGTACTAATCGGGCAAACGGCGCCTGTTCCCAATTTACCAACGCCTGATTGCGTTTTTGCGGGTCATGATCAGCAATCGCCTCATACAGATACTGCTCGAACTGAACTGAAGGCTCAAACGATGCTGGCCTGCCAAAGCCACGCATATTGTGATAAGTCAGCCCGCTGCCAATAATGAGCACACCCTCATTCCTTAACGGCGCAAGTGCTTCACCAAGTTTGATATGTTCGAGCGGATCGTAAGTAGATTTCATTGAAAGCAATACCACAGGGACATCCGCATCGGGATACATCAGCATCAAAGGTACAAAAGTACCGTGATCAAAACCGCGGTTATCATCCTCGCTACTCTCAATCCCCGCCAAGCTTAGTAACTCGCGGACTCTTTTCGCCAACACAGGACTGCCGGACGCAGGGTACTTTACATGATAAGTATGTTCAGGAAAACCGTAATAATCGTACTCCATTGGCGGATGCTCGGCCGTGGATACCGTAAATTGCGGCGCTTCCCAATGGCCGGTAATCACCAAGATGGCTTTCGGTTTTGCCGGCAGCGTTGCCGGCAATCTTTCCAGTTCGGCAGCCGTAATTGCAAAACGCTGACGCATGTCCTCAATATACGGCCATGGGCCACCGCCATGAGAGATAAAAAGGGTAGGATATCTAATATGATTCATAGCAAACAAACTATACCAGAATTGAATTATTTAAAACTTAAATTCAATTATTTCAAATAGTTATTTCCGATACTTACACAAAATTTACAAACTGTTTACAATTTATTAAATTTGCGTTTATACTGTGTTCACTCTAAAGACCTTGCAAATATAGCAGGCAAAAAAAGACCCCGATTAAGGGGATGAAATCGGGGTCAAAAAGTGCCTCATCGTCTAAGGCTTCCGCTCAGGGAG
>Ga0255338_1001803_pt1 | contig 36909 bp, 29 predicted proteins | sample MeOH1_35cm_T4_19_FD_203715 | JGI IMG/M metagenome (GOLD analysis project Ga0255338, IMG submission 203715) | Sandy soil microbial communities from University of British Columbia, Vancouver, Canada - MeOH1_35cm_T4_195 | ecosystem: Engineered > Artificial ecosystem > Sand microcosm > Unclassified ...
ATCGGCACCATCACCGGGAAGTTGAACGGCGTGATGCCGGCCACCACACCCAGCGGCTGGCGCAGGTTCCAGTTGTCGATGCCGCCGCCGATGTTGTCGGTGAAGTCGGTCTTGAGCAGGTTGGGAATGCCGCAGGCGAATTCCACCACCTCGATGCCGCGGGTGACTTCGCCCTTGGCGTCCGAGAACACCTTGCCGTGCTCGCGCGTGATCAGCGCGGCGAGGTCGTCATGGTGGCGGTCGAGCAGCTCCTTGAACTTGAACAGGATGCGGGCGCGCTTGAGCGGCGCGGTCTCGGACCAGGCCGGGAAGGCCGCGTGCGCTGCAGCTACCGCGGCATCCACGTCCTGCGCGGAGCCTAGCGCTACGCGCCCGGCCACCGCGCCGGTGGCGGGGTTGAATACGTCGGCATAACGGTCCGACGAGGCGGCGCGCACGGTGCCACCGATGTAGTGCGCGATGTCGGCGATCTGCCGGTTTTCTGCGATGTTCACGTCAGTGTTCCTTGTGTTGTTCCTGCCATGCGTGCTTACTGCACTTCCTGCAGGACCTTCTTCACGGTGTCGAACATTTCGCCGATCTGCTCTTCCGTGATGATCAACGGCGGCGAGAAGGCGAGGATATCGCCGGTGTAGCGCACCAGCACGCCGCGTTCCAGGCATTTGAGGAAGGCCTCGTAGCCGCGCGCGCCGGGCTGGCCGGGACGCGGCTCCAGTTCTATGCCGGCCACCATGCCGAGGTTGCGGATGTCCTTCACGTGGGGGGCGCCGCGCACGGCGTGCACAGCGGCTTCAAACTTGGGCGCCAGTTCGGCGGCACGGCCGAACAGGTTCTCGTTCTTGTAGATATCCAGCGTGGCGATGGCCGCGGCCGCTGCCAGCGGATGGCCGGAATAGGTGTAGCCGTGCAGGAACTCGATCGCGCCCGGCGCGGCGGAGTTGACCACGGTGTCGTGCACTTCGCGCCTGACCGCCACCGCGCCCATCGGCACGGCCGCGTTGTTGATGGCCTTGGCCATGGTGATCAGGTCCGGCGTGACCTTGAAGCGCTCGGCAGCGGTGGCCGCGCCCAGGCGGCCGAAGGCGGTGATGACTTCGTCGAAGATCAGCAGGATGCCGTGCTTGCTGGTGATCTCGCGCAGCTTTTCGAGATAGCCCACCGGCGGCACCAGCACGCCGGCCGAACCGGCCAGCGGCTCGACGATCACGGCTGCCACGTTGGACGGATCGTGCAGGGCCAGGATGCGCTCCAGGTCCTCGGCCAGGTGCCCGCCCCATTGCGGCTGGCCCTTGGAGTAGGCAGCCTCGGCAATATTGAGCGTGGCCGGCAGGTGGTCCGTGCCAGGCATCAGGTTGGCCGAGAAGACCTTGCGGTTGCCGCCGATGCCGCCCACCGCCATGCCGCCGAAGCCCACGCCGTGATAGCCGCGCTCGCGGCCGATAAAGCGGGTGCGCTGGCCTTCGCCGCGCGCGCGGTGGTACGCCAGCGCGATCTTCAGCGCGGTGTCGACCGATTCCGAACCCGAGTTGGTGAAGAAGATGCGGTCCAGCCCGGACGGCATGATGGCGGCCAGCTTGGTGGCGGCCTCAAATGTCAGCGGGTGGCTCATCTGGAATGGCGGCGCATAGTCCAGGGTCTGCACCTGGCGCGCGACCGCTTCCGAGATCTCCTTGCGGCAGTGGCCGGCAGCCACGCACCACAGGCCGGCGCAACCGTCGAGGATCTGGCGGCCGTCATGCGAGGTGTAGTACATGCCGCTGGCCGAGGCGAGCAGGCGCGGCGCCGCCTTGTACTGGCGGTTGGCGGTAAACGGCATCCACAGGGCATCGAGATCGGGGATCACGGTCTTGGCGGCATCCATACGTCCTCCTCAGGGCATTGGCTCGGGCGGCGGCGGTTGCGCCGCACCGGGGTTGTCGAGTGATTCTGGCGAATGCGGCCACTGTAGCGGCCCGGCCCGGCTTAAAGAATATACGGTCGGCAAAACATCACCTGACCGTACAGTTAAGACTATGACAACTGTACAGAATTCAAAAGGCGCGCTACATGCCGGCTTGCCGCCATGCCCGGCCCCGGCGCGCCCCGCGGCGCGCAATCCCGCCCCGGAAGCCATGTTCGCGCTGCGGTGCCGCAATGCCGCGCTGGACGAAGACGCTTCCCTTCGCACCACTACGGCCACTAAACTGTACAGGTTGATTCTGACATATGACGCATGCTAAACCTTGAACTGGTCCGCAGCCGGCGCAGCGGGGACACCCTGACCGAACAGATCGTGGCCGGCATCGCCAGCCTGATCGACCGGCGCGTGCTGCGCGCCGGCGTGGCGCTGCCCTCGGTGCGGCGCTTCGCCCAACAGCATGGGGTCAGCACCTTCACCGTGGCCGAGGCCTACGGCCGCCTGACCGCGCTGGGCTACCTCGGCGCGCGCGTGGGTTCCGGCTATACCGTGGCGCACCGCCACGCGCCGGCCGGCCAGGCGCCAGCGGCGCGCTGGGAGGCACCAGGGCTGAATGCCGCCTGGCTGTTGTCCGACGTGTTCGCCGACCATTCGGTGCCCATCAAGGCGGGCGCGGGCTGGCTGCCCGGCGACTGGCTCAACGAGGAGGGACTGCACCAGGCCATGCGCGCCGCGGCGCGGGTGCCCGCGGCGCAGGTCTCGGGCTATGGCCATCCTTACGGCTTTGGCGCGCTGCGCGAGCATATCGCCGCCGGCCTCAGCCAGTACGGCATGCCGGTCCAGGCCAAGCAGGTGGTGCTGACCCAGGGCGCCACGCAGGCGCTGGACCTGGTGGTGCGCACCTTGCTGCGGCCGGGCGACACGGTGCTGGTGGAAGACCCGTGCTACTGCAACCTGCTGCAGATCCTGCGCCTGGCCGGACTGCAGGTGATCGGCGTGCGCCGCACCGCCAGCGGGCTGGACACCGACGCGCTCGACCACGCCATCAGGAGCCATGCGCCGCGTGCCCTGTTCGTCAACACCGTGCTGCAGAATCCCACCGGCGGCACGCTTACCAGCATGAACGCGCACCGCGTGCTGCAACTGGCCGAGCAATACCGGCTGCTGGTCGTGGAGGACGATATCTACCGCGAGCTGGCGCCCGCCGGCTCGCCCATGCTGGCGGCCATGGACGGCCTCTCGCACGTGATCTACATCAACGGTTTTTCCAAGACCATCACGCCGTCGCTGCGGGTGGGCTACCTGGCAGCCAGCCCCGATCTGGCCAAGGCGCTGGCCCGCACCAAGATGGCGGTGGGGCTGACGTCATCGGAAGTGACGGAACGGCTCGTGTATTCGGTGCTGACCAGCGGCCACTACGGCCGCCACGTGGCGGCGCTGGCCGAACGGCTGCGCGCCCAGCAGGACCGGATTACGGAGAAGATGGAAGCGCACGGGCTGGAAGTGCTGCTGCGCCCGGAAGGCGGCATGTTTGCCTGGGCACGGATGCGCCCGCAAGGCGGGAACGAGCAGGCCGCCCTGTCAGGCAACCGGCTGGCCACGCAGGCACTGGAGCACGGCATCTGGCTGGCACCGGGCTCCTACTTCGAGCCGGAAGAAGGCGACTCGCCCTGGATACGGTTCAATGTCGCGACCACCGACGCGCCCGCGCTATGGCGCTTTTTCGACACGCTGCGCGGCGCGGATAGCCGGGGGGCGGAGACCGGACTTCCCGAGCCGGCCTCGCGCGCCGCGCGCAATCCGCGTGCCGGCATGGTCAAGATGGCCTGAGCGCCGGCCCGGGCCAGCCGCCGTTGCGGGTTCAGAAACGATAACGCATGTAACCCGTATAAAAACCGCTACCCGGATTGGGCTGCTTGATACCGGCATTGGAGACGTGCTGGTAGCGGAAGCCGGCTTCGTAAGCAGTCTTGGGGCCGAATGCCATGCCTACGCCGATCATGTCGGAGAACTGGAACAGGCTGCCGGAGCGGTGCTCGTCCGAGGTGGCCTTGTGGCTCATCATGCGCACGCCTACCGAAGCTTCCAGGAAGGGGACCAGCGAGCCGCCGCGCTTTTCCAGGCGAAAGATCGGCGAAAAACCGAACTCGGTCACATTCTGGGCATTGGTGCCGCTGCGGGCATTCCATTCGGCCAGTTCGGCCTCCCACTGCAGCTTGACCAGCCAGCCCTGCGGGTTGCCCCAGGCAAAGCCTGAATCCCAGTTGACGCCGATTTCGTACTTGTTGATGTTGTGGCCAGGATCGCGGCCGAAGGCCACGTGCACCCCGGGATCGGCATGCGCCAGCGCGCTGGTACCAAGGGCAGCCACGGCGCCAAGCGCCTTGATATGCGTTACAAGCCGGTGGGCAAGGCCGGCGTCGTTCTTCTTTCTGGTCATGTGCATGGTGGGTGGTGAATACCGCGAAGAATGGCAAGTCCTAGCGAAAACCTTGCCACCTCCCAGCGGCAAGGCCGACCACCCGTACTCAGGACCAGAGGCGTTCCACCACCCAGCTCGCGGTCACGCAGATCGCGAGCCAGGCGCTCATGCATCCGGCAATAAATCGGTAAGTCATGTCAATTTCCGCAACAAACGCCTGGGGACAAGCGAATAATTCCGGAATTATACATCCATCCGTGAATGTATGTTGAGGGCTGACGCGGATTCGGCTAGGGCCTGACTTAATGGTCAGGGATTATGCGCCTCCGGGCAGAGTAATGCTTGCGGTACCAGAGCCCTGTTGCCGCAGTGCGTCAACCCTCCTGGCCTGTGGTGCCCGGCGGCACCCGCCTCTTACCCCACCGTTGCGTATTCCAGCGTCTTTGGCGTCTTCACGATGACCTCGGGGCGTTCGCCCACCACCACCGTATCGTCCAGCCGGAAGCCCCCCAATCCGTAGACATAGATGCCGGGCTCGGCCGAGTACACCTCGCCCGGCAACAGCGCCCGCGTATTGAAGGCCATGTCTTCCGGGTACTCGTGCAGCATCAGGCCGACCGCGTGGCCGGTGCGGTGAAAGATGTACTCGCCCAGGCCCGCGCGCTCGATCACGGCCTGTGCCGCGGCGTCCATATCGCAGACGCGGCGTCCGGTCACCGCGGCCGCTACCGCGGCATCGGTGGCTTCGGCGGCGACCTCGTAGCAATGTGCCTGGCGCGCATCCGGCCTGCCGCAGAACCAGGTGCGTTCGTTCTCGACGTAGTAGCCATTCAGGCGCGGCAGGATCAGGTTGACGATGGTGTCGCCGGCCGCGATGCGCGCCCCGCACGCGGCGCCGTCGCCATGCGGCGACGCCGAGGCGGGCCCCGTCAGTGTCCAGCACTTGAGAATGTCGAAATCCTCGCCGGGGAAACGGCGCGCCGCTTCCTCCACCATCAGCGCCGACATGGCGTGGTCCAGCTCCTGCACCAGCCGGCCTGCGCGGATATTCTCGCGATAGCGGTCCTGCACCCAGTCGGTCAGCGCCCCCAGTTCACGCATCACCTGCAGTTCCTCGGCATGCTTGACCCAGCGCATGCCGCGCATCTCGGCCAGGGCCGGGCGCAAAGTAAGCTCGGGCAGGTAGCGCTGCGCCGCCGCCAGGATCGGGTGCGCCACATCGACGGCAATGCGCGAACCGCCCAGCCCGTGCGCGGCCAGCAGCGACGCCACCACCTCTGGCAACTGCGGCGCCAGCGCCAGCCGCCGCGAGACACGCGGATGCTCGGCATAGTAGGTCACATCGCGCAGCCAGACCTTCTCCTTTTCCGCGCACAAGCGCATATGGTTGGTGGACAGCTCATTCATCACCGCGAAGGGCTCGCCGTTGCGCGGCACGAACACAAATACGGGACGCTCCCACGGCCAGACATCAAGCTGGAAATTGGTGGCGAACTGGAAGAAGTCCGGGGTGGCGAATACCAGCGCGTCAACGCGGAGGCGGTCCATCAGCGCGTGCATCATGGACAGTCGGTAGTCGCGCACGGCGGTCGTGATCTGGGGCATGTATTGTCTCCTTGAAAGTCGGTGCGGTAAAACCAGGCGTGGTGCGGATCAAAGGGCGATGCCGAGCTTGCGGATCAGCGGGCCCCAGGCCTGCGCGTCGCGCTGCATATAGCGCTGCACTTCGTCAGGCGGGCCCTTGATCGGCTCCAGGAACTGGTTGGCCAGCTTGTCCTTGAACGCTGGCTCGTCCATGGCCGCATCGATGTCGGCATTGATCTTGCGCACCAGCGGCGCCGGCGTGCCGGACCTGGCGACGATCGCGTACCAGCCCGGCACCGCCACGTCGTAGCCAAGCTCCTTGAATGTGGGCACATCGGGCAGCGCCGCCAGGCGCCGCTCGCCGGTCACCGCCAGCGGCACCAGCTTCTTGCCGGTGATATAGGGCTGCACGCCCGCCAGCACGTTCATCATCGCCGGGGTCTCGCCCGACATCAGGCTGGTCGATCCGCCGGCGCCGTTGAACGGCACATGCTGCAGCTTGATGCCGGCACGCTCGGCCACCAGTTCCATGGCCAGGTGCGTGGAGTTGCCGATGCCACCGGAGGCATAGCTGATGCCGCCCGGCCGCGCCTTGGCCAGCCGCACGAACTCCGCGAAGCTGGTGGCATGCATGGCCGGCGCCACCACCAGCACGAAGGGCGAGTTCGCCAGCATCGCCACGCCGGCCAGGTCGCGCTGCGGCACATAGGGCAGCGAGGGATACAGGAAGGGATTGAAAGCCAGGTTGGAAACGCCGGCGAAGAACAGCGTGTAGCCATCGGCCGGTTGTTGCAGCACGTAGTTGATCGCCAGTACGCCATTGGCGCCTGGCCTGTTTTCCACCACCACGCTGCGCCCCCAGCGCTTGCCAAGCGCTTCGGCCAATGCGCGCGCGAGCACATCGTTGCCGGTGCCGCCGGCCTGCGGCACCACGAGCCGCACGGGGCGCTGCGGCCACGCCTCCGCCCGGCCGGCGGCGCCATATGACATTCCCGCCACGGCTAGCGCGGCGCCCACTATCAGCGTTCGTCTCTTCACATCGTTCTCCTCTCGAATCCCCTGGATGCGCCTCATGACGGACGCGTCCGGTTTACTGTACCACGTGGTACACGCGAAAGAAAACAGGACCGGCACAGGGCCTGCCATCGAGGCAAGAGCCGGTGAGAATGCTTGAAAGGGAAGCGGAGACGCGTTGCCGCGGCGGCGGCGACAACTGCTGCGCGGCGCCGTGATGGCGCCGCGTCGGGATCAGGCTTCGTGGCCGGGCTTTGCGCCCGCCGCCCTGGGCGCGTTCTGCATGCGCGCGAAATACTTCAGCGCGGCGGTGGTGCCCTTGCGATCGCCCGTGGTGACGAGATCCAGCAGCAGCCCGCGCATCGTGGCCACCTCGACTCGGGCACGCAGCTTCGCCTCGCTGGTGCTCAACCCGAGCTGCTTGTGAAAGCGCTCGGTCAGCGCGCCGGTCCAGCTGCCGATCACGTCATCGAGGAAGACATGGAAGCGCTCGCGATCGCGAATGGCGCGTCCGTATATCTCGAACAGCAACTGGATGATGGGCAGGTAGTTGTCCGCCGAGTAGCGCGCCCAGGCCACTTCCAGCGCCCGCGCGGGATCGGCCTCGCTGGCGGCCAGGCTGGCGCGCGCATCCAGTTCGGCATGGCGGATGCGGCGCAGCACCGCTTCCCAGAACTGATCGCCGGAGCCGAAGTAGTAGATCAGCATGCGGTGGCTGGTACCGACCGCTTCGGCGATATTGCGCAGCGAAAGGTCGCCGATGCCGTGCTCCAGCACATGGCGCACGGCGGCGTCCAGCAACTGGATGGCCTGGTCGCTGGTGGCGCGGCTTTCGGCAAGCGTATCGGCGGCGGGGTTCTTGCGGGGCGGCATGGATGGGCGAGACGCGATCGGTTGGGCACGGGTGCGAAGACAGCGAGTGTAAGCCAGCCCGGCGCGTCATGCATCCACAGCCTGCCGCGCGTCCGGCGCGCTCAGCCTGCGCCCAGCAGGAAGGGCAACGTCTCCTCCAGCAGCAATGCCGGCGCCTCCTCCGCGATGTAATGCCCGCAAGGCAGGCTCTTGCCATCCACGCTGCGCGCCACCTTGCGCCACTCTTCCAGCGGCGCGAAGCAGCGGCCCACGGCGCCCTGCTCGCCCCACAGCGCCAGCATGCCGCACTCGACCTTGCGCCCCGCGGCCAGGTCGGCACGGTCGTGATCGAGATCGACCGAGGCGCTGGCGCGGTAGTCCTCGCACAAGCCGTGCGCCGCGCCGGGCAGGCTGAGGCAGCGCAGATACTCGGCCATGGCCGCCTGCGTGAACGGCGCCAGCCCGGCGCTGCGGCTGCCCATGGTGTTGCGCAGGTAGAGCGCCGGATCGGCCTCGATCAGCGTCTCGGGAAACGGCGCAGGCCGGATCAGGAAGAACCAGTGGTAGTACGCCAGCGCGAACTGCAGGTTGGTCTGCTCGTACATCGCCAGCGTGGGCGCGATATCGAGCGTGACCAGCCGCCGCACGGCATCCGGATGGTCCAGCGCCATGCGGTGGGCCACGCGCGCACCCCGATCGTGCGCCATCACCAGGAAGCGCTCGAAGCCCAGCGCGCGCATCACCGCCACCTGGTCCTGCGCCATGCTGCGCTTGCTGTAGTTGGCATGGTCGGGCAGCCCGGCGGGCTTGCCGCTGTCGCCGTAACCGCGCAGGTCGGTGGCGACCACAGTGAAATGCCGGGCCAGCGTGCCGGCCACCTTGTGCCAGATCACATGCGTTTGCGGATGGCCATGCAGCAGCAGCAAGGCCGGGCCCTGGCCGCCGACGACGGCGTTGATCTCGACTTCGCCGCAGCGGATGCGGCGCGGGGTAAAACCTTCGAACACGATCGGTCCTCCTTCAGGCGGACAGCCGCGCCATGGTCTTGGCGGCGACGTCCTGCAGCCAGGGCTGCGCATGGTGATGCCGCCGCGCGAACCCGGCGATCCGCGACGACTGTGCCAGCGTCGCGCCGATCATGTCCAGGCCCTGGCGGAACAGGGTGCGATGGCGCTCGGCCAGCGTGAAGCCGGCGCGCACGGCGCCCGCGCTCACCGTCATGGCCGCGAGGTCGATCTCGATCCGGACCGGCGCCTCGCGCGACACCTCGGCCATCAGCGCATCCACTTCGGCCTGCGGCAGCATCACCAGCAGCAGGCGGTTGTTGATCGCATTCGAATAAAAAATCTCGCCAAAGCTCGGCGCGATCACCGCGCGGATGCCGAATTGCTGCAGGCCCCACACCGCGTGCTCGCGGCTCGAACCACAGCCAAAGTTGGGGCCCGCCACCAGCACGCCCGCACCCCGGTAGCGTGGCTGGTTGAGCACGAACTCCCGGCGCGGCGCGCCCTGCGCGTCGAAGCGCATATCGTAGAGCAGGCCACGGTCCAGCCCGGCCTTGTCGATGATGCGCAAGAACTGCTTGGGCATGATCTGGTCGGTGTCGAGATTGCCGATGGGCAGGGGCGCGCCGAGGGCGGCGATCAGATCGGCATCGGGGTCAGGCATCGAATCAGGCATCGGTATGCTCCAGGCGGCGTACATCGGTGATGCAGCCGGTCAGCGCGGCGGCGGCGGCCATCGCGGGACTCATCAGGTGGGTGCGCCCGGCGCGCCCCTGGCGCCCCTCGAAATTGCGGTTGGTGGTGGAGGCGCAGCGCTCGCCCGGCGCGAGCACGTCGTCATTCATGGCCAGGCACATGGAGCAGCCGGGCTTGCGCCACTCGAAGCCGGCATCGAGCAGTACCCGCGCAATGCCTTCGTCCTCGGCCTGCCGGCGCACCGCGCCCGAGCCGGGCACCACCATGGCGCGCACGCCTTCGGCCACCTTGCGCCCGCGCACGATGGCGGCTACCGCGCGCAGGTCTTCGATGCGGCCGTTGGTGCACGAGCCGATAAACACGCGCTGCACCGGCAGGCCCTCGAGCGAGGCGCCCGCCTGCAGGCCGATATAGCCGAGCGCCTTGGCGGCGGCGCTGCGCGCCGTTTCGTCGGCGGCTTCCTCCACCAGTGGGACGCGCGCGTCGATGGGGATGGCCTGGTCGGGGCTGGTGCCCCAGCTCACATAGGGCGCGACGTTGCCGGCGTCGAATCCCAGCTCGCTATCGAAGCGCGCATCCGCATCCGAACGCAGATCGCGCCAGCATGCCAGCGCGCGCTCGCGCATCGTTGCGTCGATATCCGCTGCGCGTGCCAGCACGTAGTCGATGGCACGCGCATCCGGTGCGATCAGCGCGCCGCGCGCGCCAGCTTCCACCGTCATATTGCAAAGCGTCATGCGCGCCTCGATGGTGAGCGCATCGACGGCACTGCCGGCAAATTCCACCACATAGCCGCGCGCGCCCTGGGCGCCGATGCGGCTGATGATATGCAGGATCAGGTCCTTCGCGGTGATGCCGCGCGGCAGCATGCCGTTCACGCGGATGCGCATGTCCTTCGCCACACGGTAGACCAGCGTCTGCGTGGCCAGCACATGCTCCACCTCCGACGTGCCGATGCCGAAGCCGAGCGCGCCCAGCGCGCCGTAGGTGGTGGTATGGCTGTCGCCGCACAGCACCACCATGCCGGGCCGGATCATGCCGTGCTCGGGCGCGATCACGTGCTCGATGCCCTGCAGGGCGTCGTCGGTGTCGAACAGGGGTATGCCGTGCTGCACGCAGTTGCACTTGAGATTGCGCGCCTGCAGCGCCGAGGCAGGATCCTGTATGCGGCGCGGGCTTTCCGCATGAGTGGGGATGACATGGTCCACCACCGCCACCTGCTGGCCAGGCGACGGCACGCCCCGGCCCTGCGCGGCCAGCCCGGCGAATGCCTGCGGGCTGGTGTACTCGTTCATCAGGTGCAGATCCGCGTAGAGCAACACGTGATCGGCGTCGAGCGCGGCCACGGTATGCGAATCCACCAGCTTGCGATAGAAGGTAAGGCCTGACATGGAGCTCTGCCTGCGTTGAATGGCGTTGAATTGGGTTGAAGCGTATCGAGAGACCAGTTTAACCATTGAACCAATCGCTATAATTTCATCTGCAGACTTTCATTCAGTCTCCAGATTCACCAATCCCGGGCCTACCGCATCGTTCCGCATCGTGGACAACTTCTCCGACCTAGCCTTCTTCGTCACCCTGGTCAAGCGCGGCAGCCTGGCCGGCGCGGCCCAGCAGTCCGGCATCACGCCATCCGCGGCCAGCAAGCGGCTGACGGCACTGGAAACGCGCCTTGGCGTGCGCCTGCTCAACCGCACCACGCGCCGCCTGAGCGTGACGCAGGAGGGCGAGGCTTACCTCGCGCAGGGCGCGCGCATCCTGGCCGAACTGGAGGAACTGGAACAGGGACTGGGCGGCAGCCGGGTAGCGCCGCGCGGGCTGCTGCGGGTCAACGCCACGCTCGGCTTCGGCCGGCGTCACGTAGCGCCGGCAGTGGGCGCCTTCCTGCTGGCCTGCCCGGAGGTGGAGGTGCAGCTTGAACTGACTGACCGGCCGCTCAACCTGGCCGAAGCCGGCTTCGATGTCGGCATCCGCGTGGGCGACCTGCCCGATGCGCGCCTCGCCGCCAGGCCCCTCGCCCACAATCGCCGCCTGCTGTGCGCATCGCCGCGCTACCTGGCCCGCCACGGCGCGCCGGGCTCGCCGCGCGAACTGCAGCAGCACCGCTGCATCGTGATCCGGGAAAGCGATGCCACCTACGGCACCTGGCAACTGCACTCGGCGAGCCGGCAGGAGACCGTCAAGGTGCGCGGGCCGGCCAGCACCAACGACGGCGAAGTGGCGCTCGGCTGGGCCTTGCAAGGCCACGGCATCCTGATGCGCTCCGAATGGGAGGTGGCGCCGATGCTCCGGTCCGGGCGGCTGCGGCAAGTGCTGCCCGACTGGGAAACGCCGCCCGCCGACGTGTTCGCGGTATTCCTCACGCGCGACCACCTCACCGCCAAGGTGCGCGCCTTCGTCGATTTCCTGGCGGAGCACTTCGCGGCGCACCGCGTGCAGGGCGCCCCCTATAGCGGCTGGTAGCCGCTAGCCGCGCAGGAATGCCAGCGCCAGTCCGGCGGCCCCGCAACCGAGGATGACGGGGATCACCCCGGCCTTGAAGCGGAACAGCGCCACCGCCGCGGCCAGCCCGATCAGGGCCGAGGGCCAGTCGAAGCGACCGTGCAGCCCGGCCGGCCACAGCACGTGATAGGCGAAGAACACCGCCAGGTTGACGATCACGCCCACCACCGCCGCCGTGATGGCGGTCAGCGGCGCGGTGAACTTCAGGTTGCCGTGCGTGCTTTCCACGAACGGGCCGCCCAGCAGGATGAACAGGAAGGACGGCAGGAAGGTGAAGAAGGTCACCACCGTTGCCGCCGCCATGGCCGATGCCACCGCCGCATCGGCGCCGAGCACGGTATGCGTCCAGCCGCCGACAAAGCCGACGAAGGCCACCACCATGATGAGCGGTCCGGGCGTGGTTTCCCCCAGCGCCAGGCCGTCGATCATCTGCGGCGCGGTAAGCCAGTGGTAATGCTCGACCGCGCCCTGGTAGACGTACGGCAGCACCGCATAGGCGCCGCCGAAGGTCATCAGCGCGGCCTTGGTGAAAAACCAGCCCATTTGCGTCAGCGTGCCCTGCCAGCCGTAGCGCCATGCCAGCGCACCGGTCGCCAGGGCCCAGATCGCCAGGAAAACCGCCAGCACCCGCGCGAAGCGCTTCCAGGTGAAAACGGCATGCGCCGGCGTGGGCGTGTGGTCGTCCAGCAACGCGGGCCCGAAGCCGGCCTTGCCCGCACCATGCCCGCCGCCGCTGGTGAAGCGCGCCGGCGCGAACCGGCCGCCTGCATGGCCGATCATGCCCGCGGCCAGCACAATGGCGGGGAACGGCAACCCGAGCGCGAAGATCGCGACGAACGAGGCCGCCGCGATCGCCCACAGCCAGCTGTTCTTCAGCGCCCGCGAGCCGATCCGCCAGGCGGCGGACACCACGATGGCCGTCACCGCCGGCTTGATGCCGTACAGCACGCCCGCCACCGCTGGCACCTCGCCAAAGCGCATGTAGATCCACGACAGCAGCATCAGGATCAGCAGCGACGGCAGCACGAACAACCCGCCGGCGATCACCCCGCCCCAGGTGCGATGCATCAGCCAGCCGATATAGGTCGCCAGTTGCTGCGCTTCCGGGCCGGGCAGCACCATGCAGTAATTGAGCGCGTGCAGGAAGCGGCTCTCGGAGATCCAGCGGCGCCGCTCGACCAGGTCCTCATGCATGATGGCGATCTGCCCGGCGGGCCCGCCAAAGCTGATAAAGCCCAGCTTGAGCCAGTACCAGAAGGCCTGAGGCAAGGTAATGGCGGCCGGGGCGACGGCGTCTGGCGTGGTGCTCGTGGCTTGCATGAGTGCGGTTCTTGGGATGGTTCGCCAGCGGCAGGTCGGGCGCCTAAGATAGCAGAGACTTGTGTCAGCAACCCACACCGCCGTCAGGGATGAAGCGGCTTAGCAACACCGGGGCTGATACCCTTGCGCCACCCCCAAGGAAAGCCATGCATAGCAACGACCTGTCCCGCTGGACCCACAGCCACGTATTCGACACCGGCAACCGCGCCGCCGAGCGCGGCACCCGCCTGGTGATGCTGATCACCGCCGTCACCATGGTCGCCGAAATCGCCGCCGGCCTGTGGTTCAACTCGATGGCCTTGCTGGCCGACGGCTGGCACATGAGCTCGCACGCGCTGGCGATCGGCCTCACCGCCTTCGCCTACGCCGCGGCGCGCCGCTATGCCGCGGACAAGCGCTTTGCCTTCGGCGCGTGGAAGATTGAAGTGCTGGCCGGCTTTGCCAGCGCGATCTTCCTGCTCGGCGTGGCCGCGCTGATGGTGTTCGGCTCGGTCGAGCGGCTGTTCAGCCCGCAGGCCATCCACTACCGCGAAGCCATGGCGGTGACCATCGTCGGATTGCTGGTCAACCTCGGCTGCGCGCTGATCCTCGGCGGCGCCCATCATGATCACGGCCACGGCCATGACCACGCCCATGACCACGGGCACGATCACGACCACCATCACGACCTCAACCTGCGCTCCGCCTACCTCCACGTGCTGGCCGACGCCGCCACCTCGGTGCTGGCGGTGCTGGCGCTGGCCGGCGGCTGGTGGCTCGGCCTGGGCTGGCTCGACCCGGTGATGGGGCTGGTGGGCGCCGCGCTGGTCGGCCACTGGGCACTGGGCCTGCTCAGGCAGACCGGCACAGTGCTGCTCGACCGCGAGATGGATCACCCGGTGGTGGAGGAAGTGCGCGAAGTGCTGGCCGGCTTCGACCAGGGCCCCGAAGGCACGCGCGTGACGGACCTGCACGTATGGCGCGTCGGCAAGCAGAAATTCGCCGTCATCGCCAGCCTGGTCACGCACGACGCCGCGCTGACACCCGCGCGCGTCAGGCAGGCGCTGTCGGTCCACGAGGAACTGGTGCACGTGACGGTGGAGATCCACCGCTGCGATCATGACGGCGCCACCGCGGCGCACCGGCACGCATGACCCACTGACGCACTGACGCACTACGCCAGCCCGCGCTGCGCGGCCGCCACGGCCGCCGTGCGGGTTTCCACCCCGAGCTTCTCGTAGATGTGCTCGAGATGCTTGTTGACGGTGCGCGGGCTCATGCCGAGGATCTCGGCCACGTCGCGGTTGGTCTTGCCGCGCGCCACCCAGACCATCACCTCGGCCTCGCGCGGCGTCAGTTCCGACGGCGGCGCGCTCGTGGCCGCGTGCACCGGGTGCGCGGCGAGTTCCACCACCATTACGCCCGCCGTCGCGCCTGTCAGCCGGCGCAGGGACAACCCGCCCGGCAGCAAGCCCGGCGTGGCCACGTCCTCCTGCAGCGCCCGCAGCGCTGCCACCAGCGGCGCCGGCAACGGCGCGCCCGGCAGGCAGGCCACCCAGCCCTGCGCCTGCATCAAGGCCGCGGCGCTGGTGTTCATCCACATCAGCTGGCCAGCGGTATCGGCGGCCAGCATCGCCACCGCGCTGCCCAGCACGGCCGCGCGCGCGCTGCGCGCCAGGCGCGCCTTGGCGGCATGCGAGCGCACCCGCGCCACCACCTCGGCAATCGCCACCGGCTTGGTCACGTAGTCGCACGCGCCCACCTCGAATCCGCGCACGATATGCCCGGTCTCGCCCAGCCCTGTCATGAAGATCACCGGCAGGTCGGCATGACGGTCCATCAGCGCCGCGCAGGTGGCAAAGCCGTCCATGCCCGGCATGTCCACGTCGAGCAGCACCGCGTCGGGCTCGAAGAGCGCCAGCGCATCGAGCGCGGCGTCGCCGCTGTGCGCGGCATGCACCGCCATGGCCTCGCCGCCCAGGGCGCGCGTGAGGAAGCCGCGCGCGTCGGCATTGTCGTCCACCACCAGTACGCGGGTCTGCAGGTCAGGAGCGGGATTCATGAAGCGCCTCGCCAAGAGAGTGAGTCAGTGCAGCGCCATCGCTGCGCGCCAGTGCAAGCATGCGCACCGCCCATGCGGCGGCAGCGTCCGCGCCTTCGGCCAGCTCGGAAAGCTGCGCCTCCAGCGCGCACTGCCGCCCGGTGGCGCCGAGCAGCAGCAGCTCGCGCAGCAGCTCGGCCGAAGGCAGCGCGTGTACGGCGGCGGCCTTGCTCTCGTGCCGCACCGCGCTCGCCAGCGCGCGCCGGACCACCTCGATCAGTTCCGCCTCGCGCACCGGCTTGCTGACGAAAGCAAAATAGCCGTGCGTGGCACGCGCTTCCTCGGTGTTCTCGTGCGCATTGGCGGAGACGATCACGACCAGCGGTGGACGTTCCCGCGCGCGCAGCAGGCGGCACAGGTCCCAGCCGGACGCGTCTGGCAGGTTGAGGTCCAGCAGCACCAGTTGCGGCCGCAAGCGCTGCACCGCCGGCAGTACCGCCGCGCCCTCGCCCACCTCATCCACCGCCAGCCCCAGCGGCGCCAGGAAGCCGAGCAGCACCGCGCGATGCGCGGCGCGGTCGTCCACCACCAGCACCCGCGCATCGGCCGGCAGGCGGGTGCGCTGCGCGGGCGCCCGGCGCGCCACCGGCGCCGTCACGGCGGGCAGGTACAGCCGTGCCGTGAACTCGCTGCCGGCACCGGACGCGCTGCGCACGCGAATCTCGCCGCCCATCAGGTCGGCCAGCAGCCGCACGATGGCCAGCCCCAGGCCGATGCCGTCGCGGTCGTCGTGGCCGCAGGCCCGCTCGAACGGGTCGAAGATGCGCTCCTGGTCGGCCGCGTCGATGCCCGGACCGGTATCGCTCACCACGATGGTGGCCATCTCGCGCTGGTGGCGCACGGCGAGCGTCACCGTGCCCTGCTCCGTGAACTTGATGGCGTTGCTGACCAGATTGATGACGATCTGGCGCAGCCGCTTGGGATCGCCGTGCACGTACGCGGGCAGCACGCCTTCCACGCGGTAATGGAAGGCCAGCCCGCGCGCCGCGGCAAGCGGGCGGAACATGCGCACCAGTTCATCGAACAGGCCTTCCAGCGCCACGGCTTCCTGCGCCAGGCGCAGCTTGCCGGCCTCGATGCGCGACAGTTCCAGCAGGCCATCGACCAGACTGGAGAGATGCTCGCCGGCACGCCCGATGGTGCGTACGTCTTCGCGCAATGCCGGCGGCAGCGGCCCCGCGCGCAACAGCAGTTGCGAATAGCCGAGGATCGAATTCAGCCCCGCGCGCATCTCGTGGCTCATGCCGGTGATGAAGCGGCTCTTGGCCACGTTGGCCTTCTCCGCGACTTCCTTCGCGCCCTGCAGCAAGGCATCGGTATGGCGGTGCGCGTCGATTTCCTTTTGCAGCAGCATGTTCTGCCGCTCCGATTCTTCCTGCGCCACGCCCCGGCTTTCGTTGGCCAGCACCAGCCACCACGCCGCCACCGCCGCGAACAGCAGCAACCCGGCAAAGATCTTGAGGAACAGCCCGGCGCGCGGCAACGTGGCCGCCGCCAGCGCGCCCGACAATTGCTCCTGCGTGTACAGCAGCCACAGGAAGGTGCCGAACACGAACACCATGCCCGCCAGCACCAGGCAGAACTGGCCGATGCGGCGCGCCATCACCGGCGGCGTGCCGGCCGGCAGCACGCGCGTGAGCGCGGTGACAATCTGCTCCTGCGCGCTGGCGCCGGGCTTGCAGCGGTCGCCGCAGCGCGCGTCCAGCGTGCAGCACAGCGAGCAGATCGGGCCGCGATACGCGGGGCAGGCTGCTACGTCTTCCACTTCGAAGGGATTGCGGCAGATCGTGCAGCGGACCACCTTGTGCCGCGGGCCGAAGTCCACCGGCGAGCGCGCGATGAAATAACGGCTCTGGGTAGCGAAGGCGATCACCGGCGGGATAACGATGGCCAGCACCAGCCCCACCCCGATCGAAGCCGGCCGCAACGTCTCGCCGAACGCGCCCAGGTGCACCAGCATCGATCCCGCCGACGCCAGCATCATCGCGCCGAAGCCGGCAGGGTTGATATCGAACAGGTACGCGCGGCGGAATTCGATGGTGCGCGGCGACAGCCCGAGCGGCTTGCTGATGACCAGGTCGCCAACAATGGCGCCGACCCACGCCACGGCCAGGTGCGCGTAGAGCGCCAGCACCTGCTCCAGCGCCTCGAACACGCCCATGGCCATCAGCATCACCGCGATCAGCACATTGAAGGCCAGCCACACCACCCGGCCCGGATGGCTGTGCGTGAGCCGTGCGAACACGTTCGACCATGCCAGCGAGCCGGCGTAGGCGTTGGTGATGTTGATCTTGGTTTGCGAGAGCAACACGAAGAGGCCGGTCAGCACCACCGCCGCCCAGCCCGGCCACGCGCCCCCGAGCGCGCGCGAAAAGCCCGCCAGGTACATCTGGGTGGGCTCCAGCGCGTGTGCGATCGGCACCTCGGCCTGCAGCGCGATGAAGGCGAGAAGCGCGCCGCCCGCCATCTTGGCCGCGCCCAGCACGATCCATCCGGGCCCGGCGGCGATCAGCGCGCTCCACCAGCGCCAGCGGTTGCGCGGCGTGAGTTCCGGCATGAAGCGCAGGAAATCCACCTGCTCGCCGATCTGCGCGATCAGCGCGGACGTGACCGTGGCCGCGGCGCCGAAGGCGTGCCACGAGAAGCCGTCGCCTTCCGCCAGCCGCCCGTTGAAGGAAAGGAAATCGGTGTAGAGCCCGGGCTCGCGCCACCAGATCACCGCATACGGCAGCGCCAGCAGCAACAGCCACAGCGGCTGCGTCCACAGTTGGATGCGCGAGATCAGCGTCACCCCGTGCGTGACCAGCGGGATCACCACGATGGCCGACAGCAGGTAGCCCAATGATCGCGGCAGCCCGAGCAACAGTTCGAAGGCCTGCGCCATGATGGCCGCTTCCAGCGCGAAAAAGATAAACGTGAAGCTGGCGTAGATCAGCGAGGTGATGGTCGACCCGAGGTAGCCAAAGCCGGCGCCGCGCGCCAGCAGGTCCATGTCCACGCCGTGACGGGCCGCGTAGTAGGAGATCGGCAGCCCGGTCAGGAAGATCGCCAGGCTGACCACGCCGATAGCCCACATGGCGTTGGTAAAGCCATAGCTCAGCGTGATGGCCGCGCCGATGGCTTCCAGCGCCAGGAAGGCCACCGCACCAAAAGCGGTATTGGCCACGCGAAAGGCGCTCCATTTGCGGAACGTCCTTGGTGCAAAACGCAGCGCGTAGTCCTCCAGCGTCTCGTCGGCCACCCAGCGGTTGTAGTCGCGCCGGATCTTGCTGATGCGCTGTACGGGCTGGCTGGCGGCTGGCATGGGGGTCGGGACTCCGGAAGACGCTCGCGTGGGTCGTGCCGGGCAGACGCAAGAGCCGTGCCGTGCACCACGATGCATCGCGGCGCCCGGCGCAAGCCCCCGCGGCGCGGCGCGCGAATCGTAGCGCAGCCGGGCTGCGCATGCGCCTACGTTGAATGACGTATGGAAGGCGCGGATGCACTGCACCATGATCCGGCCACAGGGTGATTCATTGCCTATCCGGCCATCGTATGCGGTCAACGTATTCGGTCAACGTGCGTGGCCAATGCCGTCCTACCTCACCACGCCTCCAAGGAGCGTCAATCATGCGTGACAAAGAAACGAACGGTTCCCCTCCCTCCCAAGATGCCGATGCCGTCTCGCCGCAGCGGCGCCGCATGATGCAGGGCCTCGCCGCGCTGCCCGCCCTGTCTCTTGCCGGCATGGCCGGCCTGAGCGGCCAGGCGCGCGCCGCGGTGCCTACCTCGGTCGCGAACACCACCAGGCTGGCCGTCACCGACACCGAAGTCACCGTGGGCCAGCTGCACTCCGCCACCGGCACCATGGCAATCTCCGAGACCGGCTCGATCCAGGCCGAACAACTGGCCATCGACCAGATCAACGCGGCGGGCGGCATCCTCGGGCGCAAGATCAAGGTCATCAAGGAAGACGGCGCCTCCGACTGGCCCACCTTCGCCGAGAAGTCCAAGAAGCTGCTGGTCAACGACCGCGTGGCGGCCGTGTTCGGCTGCTGGACCTCCGCCTCACGCAAGGCGGTTCTGCCGATCTTCGAGAAAGAGAATGGCCTGCTCTACTACCCGACCTTCTATGAAGGGCTGGAGCAGTCGAAGAACGTCATCTACACCGGCCAGGAAGCCACGCAGCAGATCATCTGGGGCCTGGACTGGGCGGCCAGGCAGAAAGGCGCCAAGAGTTTCTTCCTGATCGGCTCGGACTACATCTGGCCACGCACCTCCAACAAGATCGCGCGCAAGCATATCGAGAACTTCCAGAAGCTCAAGGTGGTGGGCGAGGAGTACTACCCGCTTGGCCACACCAACTTCAACTCGCTGATCAACAAGATCAAGATCGCCAAGCCGGACTGCATCTACGCCATCGTGGTGGGCGGCTCCAACGTGGCCTTCTACAAGCAGCTCAAGGCTGCTGGCATTACGGCGGACAAGCAATTCCTGCTGACCATCTCGGTGACCGAGGACGAAGTGCTCGGCATCGGCGGCGAGAACATCGCCGGTTTCTACGCCGCCATGAAGTACTTCCAGTCGCTCGACAATCCCAACAACAAGTCTTTCGTGGATGCCTTCAAGACCAAGTACGGCGGCAAGTCGGTGATCGGCGACGTCACGCAGGCTGCCTATCTCGGCCCCTGGCTGTGGAAGGCCGCGGTGGAAAAAGCGGGCAGCTTCGATATCGACAAGGTGGTGGCCTCCTCCCCCGGCATCGAGCTGAAGACCGCGCCGGAGGGCTATGTGAAGGTCGACCCCAACCACCACCTGTGGAGCAAGACGCGCGTGGGCCTGGCTCAGCTCGACGGGCAGTTCAAGGTGGTAGCCGAATCGCCTTCGCTGATTCCGCCCAATCCGTTCCCGAAGGGCTACCAGTAAGCGGGTTGACTGACCTCCGGTTCGCCCCCCTCTCCCCCAACCCTCTGCTCCTGAGGGGAGAGGGAGCAAGCACCGTCGGGCATCGCAGCGGCACTGGCGCTCTCGCCAGCTTCGACCTGCGTTGCCGGCACCCTTTCTTCTCCCCGATGGCGGAGCGCGACATGAATCTATCCGACATGCTGAATATCGGCCTGATGCAGGGCTTTGCCGGCCTGAGCCTGTTCTCGGTACTGCTGCTGATGGCGCTGGGCCTGGCCATCATCTTCGGCCAGATGGGCGTGATCAACATGGCGCATGGCGAGTTCATGACCATCGGCGCCTACACCATCTTCCTGGCGTCCACGCTGACCGAGCGCCTCGCGCCGTCGTGGATGCCCTTCTACTTTCCGCTGGCCATCGGCGCCGCTTTCGCGCTGGCGTTCTGTGCCGGCTGGCTGGCCGAGTGGGCACTGATCCGCCATCTCTATCGCCGCCCGCTAGACACATTGCTCGCCACCTGGGGCCTGTCGCTGGGCATGCAGCAAACCTTCCGCTCCACCTTCGGCCCGAAGGAGGTCAGCCCCGCGCTGCCCGAATGGCTGATGGGCTCGTGGGCGCCGGCGCCGGGGCTGGATATCCCCATCAACGGCATGTTCGTGATGGCGCTGACACTATTCGTCACGGGCATGGTGTGGCTGGCGCTGTATCGCTCGCGCTGGGGGCTGCGGGTACGCGCCACCACCCTCAACCGCGCCATGGCCAACGCGGCCGGCATCAATACGCGGCGAACCGACCGGCTCACCTTCGCGATCGGCTGCGGCATCGCCGGCGTGGCGGGGGCGGCCTTCACCACCATCGGCTCCACCGGCCCCACCAGCGGCTCGCTCTACATCGTCGACTCCTTCCTGGTGGTCACCTTCGGCGGCGCGGCCAGCCTGCTCGGCACGGTGGCATCGGCATTCGGCATTGCCCAGGCGCAATCGATCAGCGAGTTCTTCCTCACCGGGTCGATGGCGCGCGTGCTGACGCTGCTGCTGATCGTGACGATCCTGATGATCCGTCCGCAAGGCCTGTTCGCGCCGGCAGTGCGGCGCTGAAGACGCCGCTGCGCCGCCACTCACCAAACCTGCACAGGAGCTTGTGATGTCGCCCTCCTCTTCCTCCGCCCGCCTGTTGCGCGGCGAATTCGCCGGCTACCTTGTGCTGGCCGTGGCGCTCCTTGTCGTCATGCCGCTGGCGCTCGACGTGTTCCGGCTCAACCTGATCGGCAAGTACCTGAGCTACGCCTTCGTCGCCATAGGCCTGGTCATGCTGTGGGGCTACGGCGGCGTGCTGAGCCTTGGCCAGGGCGTGTTCTTCGGCCTGGGCGGCTACGCCATGGCGATGTTCCTCAAGCTCGAAGCGTCCGACGCGAAGAGCACCGCGATCCAGTCCACGCCCGGCATCCCCGACTTCATGGACTGGAACCAGCTCACCGCGCTGCCGTGGTGGTGGGAGCCGTTCCGCCACCTGCCATTTGCGCTGGCCGGCGTGATCGCGATTCCGGTGACACTGGCCTTTATCGTCAGCTTCGCCATGTTCCGCCGGCGCGTGGGCGGGGTGTACTTCGCCATCATCACGCAGGCGGTGGCGCTGATCCTCTCGGTGCTGATCATCGGCCAGCAGGGCTATACCGGCGGCGTCAACGGCATCACCGACCTCAAGACCATGCTGGGCTGGGACATCCGCAGCGACAGCGCCAAGGTGATCCTGTACTTCGCCAACGTGGCGCTGCTGTTCGGCGCCATCGCCGTGTGCCGCGGGATCCAGCGCAGCAAGCTCGGCGTGCTGTTGCTGGCGATGCGCGACAAGGAAGACCGCGTGCGCTTCTCCGGCTACGACGTGGCCATGTTCAAGGTCTTCGTGTTCTGCCTGGCCGCCGCGCTGTCGGCGGTGGGCGGTGCGCTGTTCACGCTGCAGGTGGGCTTTATGTCGCCGTCCTTCGTCGGCATCGTGCCCTCCATCGAAATGGTGATCTTTGCCGCCGTGGGCGGGCGCATGAGCCTGGTGGGCGCGGTGTGGGGCACGCTGCTGGTCAATTTCGGCAAGACGTATTTCTCCGAGAGCTTTCCCGACTTGTGGCTGTTCCTGATGGCGGCGCTGTTCATCGGCGTGGTGGTGGCCTTTCCCGACGGGCTGGCCGGCCTATACAGCAAGTACATGTCGCGCCGCCGGACCGTCGGCAGCCCGTCCGATCCCGCCGACCCGGCTGCGGAGGCGACTTCGTCCGCAGTACCGGCGCCGCCCGCCGAGGGGATTCCCGGCCGTACCGCCTGAAGCCATCCGTCCAAAGCGAGGAAGACGCCATGAGCAATACCGATTTCATGCTGGCGGTGGAAGACCTGACCGTTTCCTTTGACGGCTTCCGGGCCATCGACAAGCTCACGCTGTATGTCGATCGCGACGAGCTGCGCGTGATCATCGGCCCCAACGGCGCCGGCAAGACCACGCTTCTCGACCTCGTGTGCGGCAAGACCCGCGCCACCGGCGGCAGCATCAAGTTCCGCAACCGCGAGATGACCGGCCTGCCCGAATACCAGATCGTGCGCGCCGGGGTGGGCCGCAAGTTCCAGACTCCTTCGATCTACGAGAACCTCAGCGTGTTCCAGAACCTCGCCGTTTCGTTCCCGCGCGGCCGTGGCGTGCTGGGCGCGCTCACGTTCCGCACCACGCCCGAGGTGCGCCAGCGCGTGGCCGGCGTGGCCGCCGAGATCGGCCTGGCCGATGCGCTGGAGCGCGAGGCCGCGCAACTCTCGCACGGGCAGAAGCAATGGCTGGAGATCGGCATGCTGCTGATGCAGGAGCCACAACTGCTGATGCTCGACGAGCCCATCGCCGGCATGAGCGTACGCGAGCGCGAGCAGACCGCGGAACTGCTCAAGCGCATCAGCCGCGGCCGCGCGGTGATCGTGATCGAGCACGACATGGATTTCGTCAAGCGCATCGCCGACAAGGTCACGGTGATGCACCAGGGCAAGATCCTCGCCGAGGGCTCGATGGAGCAGGTGCAGAACGATCCGCGCGTGATCGACGTTTATCTTGGCCACTGAGCCCAGGGAGACCAGCATGCTCACAGTCGACAACGTGGTCGTGAACTACGGACAAAGCGAAGCGCTGCACGGCGTGTCGTTCGCCGCCGCGCAAGGCGAGACGGTAGCCATCATGGGCCGCAACGGCATGGGAAAGACCACACTGTTCAAAGCCATGATCGGCATGTTGCCGGTGCGCTCCGGACAGGTCTGCGTGGACGGGCGAGACGTCGCGCAGGACGAAAGCTACAGGCGCGTGCGCGCGGGCCTGGCCTATGTGCCGCAGGGCCGCATGATCTTCTCCCACCTCACGGTGGAAGAGAACATCCTGACCGGCATGGAGCAAGGCAAGAGCCGCCGCATCCCCGAGGAGATCTTCGCCATGTTCCCGGTGCTGTTCGAGATGCGCCGGCGCAAGGGCGGCAACCTCTCCGGGGGGCAGCAGCAGCAACTGGCGATAGCGCGCGCGCTGGTGGCCAATCCCAAGGTGCTGCTGCTGGACGAACCCACCGAGGGCATCCAGCCATCGATCATCAAGGACATCGCACGCGCGCTCAACGAGATCCGCCGCACGCGCGATATCACCATCGTCTTCTCCGAGCAGGTGCTCAGCTTCGCGCTCGATGTGGCGGACCGCCTGCTAGTGATCGAAGGCGGCCGCTTCGTGCACGAGACCCAGCGCAACGGCACCGACGTCGAGCGTATCCGGCAACTGCTTTCGGTCTAGCCGGCAGCGCCGTTTTTCCGATTTCTTCCACGATTTATTCACGCCCAACACCCACCAGGAGGCATGTCATGACGGACACCCTGATCAAGGTCGATCTGGCCGAATCCCCGTACGAGAATCCCAACGTCCACAACCGCTGGCACCCGGACATCCCGATGGCCGCATGGGTCAGGCCGGGCGACGACTTCATCCTGGAAACCTACGACTGGACCGGCGGCTTCATCAAGAACAACGACTCCGCTGACGACGTGCGTGACATCGACCTGTCCATCGTTCACTTCCTGAGCGGCCCCGTCGGCGTGGAAGGCGCCGAGCCCGGCGACCTGCTGGTGGTGGACCTGCTCGACATCGGTGCCAAGGCGGAGAGCCAGTGGGGCTTCAATGGTTTCTTCTCCAAGCAAAACGGCGGCGGCTTCCTGACCGACCACTTCCCGCTCGCGCAGAAATCCATCTGGGATTTCCACGGTCTCTACACGTCGTCGCGCCATATACCCGGCGTCAACTTCGCCGGCCTGATCCACCCTGGGCTGATCGGCTGCATGCCGGACAAATCGCTGCTGGAGACCTGGAACAAGCGCGAGATCGACTTCATCGCCACCGACCCCGATCGCGTGCCGGCGCTGGCCAACCCGCCCTTCGCCGCCACGGCGCACATGGGCCGCCTGCAGGGCGATGCGCGCGACCAGGCCGCGGCGCACGGCGCGCGAACCGTGCCGCCGCGCGAACATGGCGGCAACTGCGATATCAAGGACCTCTCGCGCGGCGCCAAGGTGTATTTCCCCGTCTATGTCGACGGCGCTGGCCTGTCGGTGGGCGACCTGCACTTCTCGCAAGGCGATGGCGAAATCACCTTCTGCGGCGCCATCGAAATGGCCGGCTGGGTGCATATGCGCGTGTCCCTGATCAAGGGCGGCATGGCCAAGTACGGCATCAGGAATCCCATCTTCAAGCCCAGCCCGATCACGCCGAACTACAACGACTACCTGATCTTCGAAGGCATCTCGGTGGACGAGGCCGGCCAGCAGCATTACCTGGATGTGCATGTGGCGTACCGCCAGGCCTGCCTGAACGCCATCGAGTACATGACCAGGTTCGGCTACTCGCGGGCGCAGGCGTACTCGATCCTGGGCACGGCGCCGGTGCAGGGGCATATCAGCGGCGTGGTCGATGTTCCCAATGCCTGCGCCACGCTGTGGCTGCCGACTCAGATCTTCGATTTCGATATCCGGCCGAGCGCGCAAGGGCCCGTGAAGCACATCACGGGCGATGTGGACCTGCCGATTTCGCCGGACGTTTGACGGCCCTGCCGGGCGCGCCCTCGCACCACGGCGCGCCCGGGAACATTCGAGACACGGAGACTGCCAGATGCCAACCTACGATTACCGCTGCCCGGGCTGCGGCGATTTCGCCGCCATGCGTCCCATCGCGCGACGCGACGAACCATGCGCCTGCCCTGCCTGCGGCGGCTTCGCCGACCGCGCCCTGGTTGCCGCGCCATCGCTGGCCAGCATGCCGGCGGCATCGCGCCGGGCGCATGCCATCAACGAGCGCAGCGCCGCCGCGCCGCGCGAATCGGCGCGCGGCGGGCATGGGCCGGGTTGTGGTTGCTGCGGGAGCAAGGTGACGCTGGCCGGGGCGCCCGGCGCGGCGGCGAATGCGCCGAAAGGAAATCCGGCCGGGCGGCCCTGGATGATCAGCCACTAGGCACGCTTTGCCCTGTTGCTGGCCGATCGCGGCCATGTGATGGAGGCAGGCCGCGTGGTGGCGAACGGTCCCGCCGACGTGCTGGCGCAGGCTTGCCTCGGCGGCCGCCAGGCCATCCGGCGGGCGTCCCGGCACAAGGCGAATCAGCCTGCTGGCTGCGCCTCGCCGTCGAACAGATGCAGGAAACGATCGAGGATCAGCAAGTGGTCCTCGAACATCTGCTCCTCCAGCGCCAGCAGTTCGTGCTGCGGCACCCAGCGCACCGCGGCCGCGTCGTCGGCCGCAGCCACCGCGGGCAGCGCATCGAGCGGCAGGTCGAAGAAGAAGGCGTGGGTCAGCGTGCGTCCGCGCAGGCTGCGCTCGGGATGATCGAACAGCGCCTGGGCGCGGCACGATTGCTGCAACGCCTCCTTGGGCAAGCCGAAGCGCGTTTCCTCGTCGAGTTCGCGCAGGACTGCATCCGCCACGCGTTCATGCTGATCGAGAAAGCCGCCGGGCAGCGCCCATGCGCCACGGCCCGGCTGTCCGCCACGGCGGATCAGCAGCACCTGGCCACAGCAGCGCACCACGGCATCCACGGTCACGAACACCGGCGGATAGGGCGCGGCCGCCCACCGCTTCCTGTGGTCCTGCAGGAAGCGATATTCCGCCAGCAGCGTCGCGAAGGCCCCGCCCGCGGCAAACTCGCGCAGGAAGGCGGCAACCGGCGGCGGCAGTACATGCACCAGTTCACCCAGTTCGCCCTGCTGCTCGAACCACTGCTGGCGCACGTCGGCCGCATTGAGCTGCCCGAAGCCTGGCTGCGGCACCGGGTCCCAGCCGGGAAAGTCATTCAGATAAGCCGAAGACGCGCCCTTGAAATGCCCGAACAGGCCGACGCGCGGGGCATCTTGCGCAGCCGCCGCCAATGCCGGCTGGACATCCGGCACGGCGTCCACTGCCGCGCGCACCGCAGCCGCCCAGCGCACGCTCTCGCCATAGTCCCGCACCGCCACGAAGCGCAGATCGGCAACACGCGCGGCATCCCATCCGGCCACCGCGCCCTCGATCATCTGGCGGCGCTCGCCGGCGGTGAACGGATTTTTCACGGTACGGGCTCCGCCCGCCGAACCCAGCACCACGATCACCGTGCGGGCCTGTGCCAGCGCCTGGCGCAGCATGGCGAAATGGCCATTGTGGAAGGGCTCGAAACGGCCGATATAGACCAGGTATCCGAAAGGCTCCGGGCTTGTCTGCTTTGTCTGCTTTGTCTGCTTTGTCTGGTTTGTCTGGCTCGGCTGGTTCATCGGTACGTCATGCAGGTCATTTCAGCTCGCAACACATGCACAGCGGCAACGTCCCCTCCTGGCGCCGGAACTCGCGCGAGGCGCGCACTTCGGGCGCCAGGCGATCCGCAGAGATCAGAGAGAACCCGTAGCGGGAAAAGTAGCTTGGGCAAGTGGCGCTCAGCAGCACGGCGCGCGTACAGCCGTTGGCGCGCGCGCGCATCAGCACGGCGGAAACCATATGGGAGGCGATGCCACGATCGCGGTATGGCGGCAGCACAGCGACCGAACGCACGACAATGGTTTCCCCATAGCCTTCGGCGGCGGCGCAACCGACGATCGCGCCGTCGAGCAGGGCAATATGGAACAACGCCAGCGAGGGATCGAGATCGTCGCTGGCGAGGCCACAGGTTTCAAGGACTTCCGCGATTGCCGGCCAATCGTCCGGTTGTGCGACGCGGAGACGCAGATCTCTTGTCATTGCATTTGTCTCCCCGCCACGCACGATGGCGGAGGTTGTCATGGATGGACTGCGTGGACTTCACACTACATGATTCGGGCGACATGTTCCAGCCGGGAAAACGGTATAACTCGTATCTGATTCGCCGCATGCGGCGCTCGTTTGTGTGCGTTATGCCGGGCGAGACAGCAGGAGCGGAACTGAACCGGCGTGCGGAGGTTGTGCTTCTGCGCGGGCGGTATGGATGCCTGAAGGGACTTCCGCGGGTTTTGGAAATGCTTCCGGCGAGTTCGACCGGACCGTCGGCAATTGCCTTCCGGTGGAACCGGATATCACCAGAAAAAACAAAAGCCCTGAAAAATCAGGGCCTTGCTGGAGGCGGGGGAACGGAATCGAACCGCCGTGTACGGCTTTGCAGACCGTAGCATAACCACTCTGCCACCCCGCCGCTGCCGGGATGCCTCGATTGGCATCCGCTACAGTGCGGGGCGCAGTGTAGCCGGAAATAAAAAACTCTGCACGGCACCCGGCCGGCCGGCTTTCAGCGCGAAAGAATCGACATGGTGATTCGCGAGACGCACACCGTCTTGCCTTCGTCGTTGCGAATGTCGATGGCCCACACATGGGTGGTGCGGCCGATATGGACCGGGGTGGCGGTGCCGGTCACATAGCCGGTTCGCGCCGCGCGCACATGGTTCGCATTGATATCGAGCCCTACGCAGTATTGCGTTGCGCTATCCAGGCACAGGCTGGCGGCGCAACTGCCCAGCGTCTCGGCCAGCAGCACCGAAGCCCCGCCATGCAGGATGCCGTGCGGCTGCACGGTGCGGCGGTCCACCGGCATGCGCGCACTGAGCGACGCCTCGCCGATCTCGGTGAACTCGATACCCAGTTGCTCGACGGCGGTGTCCTTGTGACGGGCCTGGAGGTCTTTCAGGGATGGGGTCGATTTCCACAGCATGCACGGTCTCCGATGTTGTTTGTCCCGCATTCTAAGGCACCAGTCCCTGGGGGTTCACGTGGCCCGTCTTGCCCGGAAAAGACGGGCCCGGCGGGTTGTGGCCGGCGCGGCGCCGGCCACGGCAACGCGATCTCCAATTCCCCGGCGCATTTGAGACAATGCGCCGTCGCGGTTAAGCGTTAAACTGACATGCGCTGTATGGTCGACATGCACTTAAAATCACTTTAAAGGCAGGGACGGCCGCGCACGTGACAAAGACCAATGCCCGGCATGGCGGCACCAAGCTCGCGCCGGCGGCGTTTAATTATCGGGATTCTCAATCCAGCCTGGATTTCAACAAGAGCTCCATGACGTCGTTTACGTATGATGCTGTGCTAGCGGACGAGCCTCCTGGATGGCCAGCATCCGACCGGAGCACGCCTTCGTCGGCCGATGTATCGGCGCGCGACGCCTGGGCGCTGCTCGAAGCCTCAGGCGGACTTGCCCTGCAAATCGATGTCGCGGGCAACATCATGCTGGCAACGGAAGCATCGGCTCAGTTGCTGGCCTTTCCCCGGGAATACCTGCTCAAGTCCTCGATACTGGATGTGGTCTCGTTCGAACAACGCGAACAGCTCGCCGAGCTGCTCCTAGCCTGCGAACAAGAGGGTTCCTGGCAGCGCGGCCGGATCCGGTTCTCCGGCGGGGTGGGCGAAAGCCGATGGCTGGACCTCCGGGTCTGCCAGTACGCAAATGAAGACGGCAGCGTTTGTCTGTTGTTGTTTGGCTACGACGTTACCCACTGGGTTGACAATGAACAGCGGCTTATCGAGGCATCCTTTCGCGACCCATTGACCGGCGTGGGCAACCGCGCATTCCTGCGCGAGCGCATTTCCGCTTACTTTGCCGAAGACGGAACGGGAAAGACGCCGTTTGCGGTCGCCTTGATGGACCTCGATGGGTTCAAGAAGGTGAATGACTCGCTGGGCCATGAATTCGGCGATGCCTTGCTAAAGCAAGTCAGCGTGCGGCTGCTGGACGCCGTTCGTCCCAAGGATGTGGTCGCGCGGCTGGGCGGCGACGAATTTGTGCTGCTATTGGACGGGATCGCTTCAGAAGCGGCGGCCATTGGCCTGGTCGAAAGAGTGATACATGCCTGCAGGCAGCCCTTTCATCTCGCAGGCTGCCAGATCCGTGTCACCACCAGCCTCGGACTGACCTTCGGCACGCACGCCCATCAGTCCGAGTCGCAACTGCTCAAGCGCGCTGACCTCGCCATGTATGACGCAAAGGCGCAGGGCAAGAACCGCTATTGCGTCTACACGCCGGAGCTTGAGCATCGCCTGGATGAACAGTTCCGGATAGAACAGGGCATGTTCGAGGCCGTCCAGAACGGCGAATTCCTTCTCCACTATCAGCCCATCGTGTGGCCCGGTTCAGGCGAGGTCTGCGCAGTCGAGGCGCTGATGCGATGGGAGCACCCGACGGGGCCAGTCCTCCCGAGCGTGTTTATCCCGGTTGCGGAGCATAACGGCCTCATCAACCACCTTGGGGCATGGGCCCTTCGCTGCGCCTGCGCGCAGCTGGCAAGCTGGGATGCGCTGGGCCTGCATGTGGGATATATATCCGTCAACGTCTCGCCTGTTCAGTTCAGGCACCCGGGATTCGCGGATAGCGTCAGAAGGGCGATCAAGGACGCCGGCATCAGTTCGCACCGGCTGGTCCTGGAGATCACGGAAGGCGCACTGATGACCGACCCCGAAGCGGCCCAGGACTTGCTGATGGAGCTGCGCGCCCTGGGAGTCCGGTTCGCGGTGGACGACTTCGGGACGGGCTATTCCAGCTTGTCTTACCTTCGCCGCTTCCCGCTCTCGGCCTTGAAGATCGACAGGAGCTTCGTCGCGGACATGATGGACTCGCCGCACGCCAGGACCATTGTGTTTGCCGTGTTGTCCCTGGCGCGGGAACTCGGGCTGGTCGCCATCGCGGAAGGCGTGGAATCAAAGGAGCAAAGCCAGTTGCTGGCCGAACAAGGGTGTGAACTGGTGCAGGGGTGGCGCTACGCGAAGGCAATGAGCCCGGTCCAGTTCGTGAAACAAACGCAAAGCGGAAAGCTGCGCCTTGGCAGCTCGCAAGTATTCTCTAAGTAGACGCCGCTATGCAAAACAAGCAGTTCTTCGATGCGCTATGGAACCGGATGGCCCAGCAAGGGGATTTCCCCACGCTACAGTTCTGCATCGACAACGTATTCAAGACGCTGAGCAGCGACATCAGCGTCGGCGAGATGGCCGCTGCCGTGCTCTCCGACTTCAGCCTGTCGCAAAAGGTCATTCGCCTGGCCAACTCCGCCATGTACCGCTCTTTCGGGGGCGAGGTCACGACGGTGTCGCGCGCCATCCTGGTCCTGGGCGTCGATGCGATCAGCCATCTCACGCTGGGAGTCCAGTTGCTGGACTATTTCTCCGGCGTGGCAATCAACCGCCCCCAGGCCTCCCACGAGCTAAAGCAGGCCCTGATCGCAGGCGAGCTCACGCGCTCGCTCAGCAACGCGCAAGGCATCGGACAGGCCGAGGAGGCCGTCGTTTGCACGCTGATGCACCACATGAGCCGCCTTCTCCTCATCTTCTACTTTCCTGAAGAGTGGGAACAGATCCGGGCCTTGTGCGAGGGAGATGCCATGCAGGAAAGCGAAGCCTGCCAGCGAGTCCTTGACGTGACCCTGGAGGATATCGCGCAGGCGGCGGCCATTAAATGGCGCCTGCCCGCCGTGATCGCGAACTCGATGCTGCGCAAGCGCTTCGATACGGATTCCGTACTGGAATCCCATGCCGACTGGCTGAGCGCCATCGCCGACGTTTCCGCCCGGGCCGCCGCAATGCTCGCCAGCGATGCGCCCGAGGCAGCCGTCCAGGCCTTGCTCCTGACTCACGCGGAGGCGCTGGGCCTGCAAACCGCCGCGGTCGAAGGCGCGGTGAAGCAGGCACTGGCATTGAACGTGTCCATGGCACATGCGGAGTCCCCGGATACAGACCATGCGGGCGATGCGAACCCTCCCCGGAACGCAGGCAAGCCCAAGGATGCGCTCAAGCGGCTCCAGCAGAGTCTCCTTGAGGTACAGCGCGAGGGCAGCGGACTGCCGGTATCCGAACTGGCTCCGCTGGTGCTCGAATCGGCCATGCGGGCGCTGAATTTCTCGCACTGTTTTCTCATGCTGCTCAATCCGATGGCGAAACGCTTTGGGGCGCGCGTCGGATTTGGCGAAGGCATGCGCGAGAAGATGGAGGCGCTATCGTTTGAAGAGGGATTTGTCCCCGATATCTTTCACTTCGCGGCCATCGCGCACAAGCCGCTGCTCTTCGAAGACTCCTTCGACAAGGAACTGGCACACCGCGTGCCGCGCTGGTATCGCGAGCAGATGCCCGATGCCAGGTCCATCCTGGTGGCGCCCGTGATGATCAGGAACCGCTGTGTCGCGATGATCTGCGGAGACTGGGGCACGACGGTTTGCGCGGGCGGACTGTCCGACGGTGAATTGGAATCGTTCGATCTTCTGACGCGGGAAATCTCGTCGAGCTTTCTCCGCTCTGCCGAGCACCGGTAGACCTGGGGGGCAAGGGGATGCGCGCGGGCAAGCAAGCGAGCGAGCGCGCGTCGCCGCGACGTTGGCGGATACCAAAGCAGGCAACTCACCGATAGCGGGCGGCGGCTGCCGGGCCATGCTGGACGCAGTATCTGAACATGGCTGGCAAGGCGCGCCACATCGGGCGCGCGCCCTTGCGTTGCCGCCAACATGGAAGCGCACTTGCAAATGCCGGCGATGCCACCGGCCCGGCTTGCCTCCCTTACTCCACCGTGACCGACTTGGCCAGGTTGCGCGGCTTGTCCACGTCGGTGCCGCGGGCGCAGGCCGTGTGGTAGGCCAGCAGTTGCAGCGGCACCACATGCAGGATCGGCGAGAGGTCGCCGTAGTGCTCGGGCAGGCGGATCACCTGGATGCCATCGGTGGACTGGATGTGGGTGTCGCTGTCGGCGAACACATACAACCGGCCGCCACGGGCGCGCACTTCCTGGATGTTGGACTTGAGCTTTTCCAGCAGCGCGTCGTTGGGCGCCACCGTGACCACGGGCATGGCCTCGGTCACCAGCGCCAGCGGGCCGTGCTTGAGTTCGCCGGCGGGATAAGCCTCGGCGTGGATGTAGGAGATTTCCTTGAGCTTGAGCGCGCCTTCGAGGGCAATCGGGTAATGCAGGCCACGGCCCAGGAACAGCGCGTTCTCGCGGCGCGCGAAGTCTTCGGACCAGGAGATGATCTGCGGCTCCAGCGCCAGCACGCCGTGCAGCGCCACAGGCAGGTGGCGCAGGTTGGCCAGCGCGGCGGCCTCGGCCTCGGCCGTGAGCTTGCCGCGCACCTTGGCCAGCGCCAGCGTCAGCATGTACAGCGCGGCGAGCTGGGTGGTGAAGGCCTTGGTCGAGGCCACGCCGATCTCGGTGCCGGCGCGGGTGAGGAAGCGCAGCTCGGTCTCGCGCACCATGGCGCTGGTGGCGACGTTGCACACCGCCAGCGTGTGGGTGTGGCCCAGCGACTTGGCATGGCGCAGCGCGGCCATGGTGTCGGCGGTTTCGCCGGATTGCGAGATCACCACGACCAGCGCACGCGGGTTCGGCACGGTCTCGCGGTAGCGGTACTCGCTCGCCACCTCGACCTGGGTCGGGATCCTGGCGACGGATTCGAGCCAGTACTTGGCGGTGCAGCCCGAGTAGTAGCTGGTACCGCAGGCCAGGATCAGCACGTTGTCGATCTCGCTGAACACGCTTTGCGCGTTTGCGCCGAAGAGTTCCGGCGTGATGGCTTCGATGCCTTCCAGCGTGTCGCCAAGCGCGCGCGGCTGCTCGAAGATCTCCTTTTGCATGAAATGGCGGTACGGGCCCAGTTCCACGGCAGCGGCGTGGGTTTCGACCACGCGCACTTCCCGCTCGACCAGGTGGTCGCGCACGTCGTGGATCGTGGCGCCTTCGCGGGTGATCTCCACCACGTCGCCTTCTTCCAGATAGATGATGCGGTTGGCGGTGCCCGCCACGGCCAGCGCGTCGGAAGCCAGGAACGACTCGTTGTCGCCCAGCGCCACCACCAGCGGCGAGCCGGCGCGGGCGCCGACCACGCGCTCAGGGTGATCCTTGGAGAACACGGCGATGGCGTAAGCGCCGTGCAGGCGCTTGGTCACCGCGCGCACCGAGGCGAACAGGTCGCCGCGTGTGGCGCTGCTCGGATATGTGTAGACCTGGTGGATCAGGTGGGCGACGACCTCGGTATCGGTCTGCGACTCGAAACCATAGCCGGCGGCGCGCAGCTCTTCGCGCAGCGGCTCGTAGTTCTCAATGATGCCGTTGTGCACCAGTGCGATGGTTTCGCCCGAGAAGTGCGGGTGGGCATTGGTGGTGTCGGGCTTGCCGTGCGTGGCCCAGCGCGTGTGCGCCACGCCGGTCAGGCCGGACAGGCCGGACGCGCGGGTCTGCTCGTCCAGGTCGGCCACGCGCGACACCGTGCGGGCGCGTTCGAGCGCGCCATCGCGCACCACGGCCACGCCGCAAGAGTCATAGCCGCGGTACTCGAGGCGACGCAGGCCTTCGATCAGGACCGGAACGATATTGCGCGAGGAAACCGCGCCGACGATGCCGCACATATTCTTCTCCCACGGGGTGCGGACATGGCCGCACCGGATGATTGCTGCGAGGACGGCGGCGCCGTCGCCCGAGGATTGCCCGTGCCGCCCGCCCTTATCCGGGCAGGTCGGCGGCGGGACTCATTTTTTTGCTTGCTTGACCGGCCGCTGCCAGGCATCGATGGTCATTTGCTTGGCGCGCGACAGCGTCAGCTTGTCGGCCGCCGCTTCCTTGGTCAGCGTGGTGCCGGCGCCAATGGTGGCTCCGCGCCGCACGGTCACCGGGGCGACCAGTTGCGTGTCGGAGCCGATAAAGACATCGTCCTCGATCACGGTGCGGAACTTGTTGGCCCCATCATAGTTACAGGTGATGGTGCCGGCGCCAATATTGACGCGCGAGCCAACTGTGGCGTCGCCCACATAGGCAAGGTGATTGGCCTTGCTGTGCGCCGCGATCTGGCTGTTCTTGACCTCGACGAAGTTGCCGATATGCACGTCCTCGGCCAGCACCGTGCCGGGGCGCAGACGCGCATACGGGCCGATGCGGCCTTCCGCGCCGACGCTGGCGTCCTCGAAATGACAGAACGGTTGCACCCGTGCGCCGGCACCCACGGTGCTGTTGCGAATCACGCAGTTGGCGCCGATATGCGCGCCGTCTTCGAGGTGCACGCGCCCTTCGAACACGCAATTGACATCGATCGTGACATCGCGCCCGCAGGTGAGTTCGCCGCGGATATCGATCCGCGCCGGGTCCAGCAGCGTCACGCCGGCTTCCAGCAGGCGCTGCGCCAGGTTGCGCTGGTGGATACGCTCGAGCTCGGCGAGTTGCACCTTGCTGTTGACGCCAAGTGTTTCCCACAGCGCGGCGGGCTGTGCCGAGACCACTTCGACGCCGTCCGCGACCGCGCGCTCGACGGTATCGGTAAGGTAATACTCGCCCTGGGCGTTGTCATTGCGCAACGTGGACAGCCAGCGGCGCAGGTGGCCAGTGGGCGCCAGGATGATGCCGGTATTGATCTCACGGATGGCGCGCTGTTGCTCGCTGGCATCCTTTTGCTCGACGATGCGCACAATGCGGCCGTCTTCGCGCACGATTCGGCCGTAGCCGGCGGGATCATCCATCTCTACGGTCAGGATGCCGAAGCGCCCGTTGCCGGCCTCGGCCACCAGGCGCTGCAGCGTGGACGGCTCGGTCAGCGGCACGTCGCCATAAAGCACCAGCGTGGGCTGGCTGTCATCGAGCAGCGGCAGCGCCTGCGCCACGGCGTGACCGGTTCCCAGCTGCTCGGCCTGCAGGGCGAAGGCGACGTCTTCCGCGCCAACGGCTTCGCGCACGCGATCGGCGCCGTGTCCCACCACCACCACAAGCCGCGTCGGCAACAATTTACGCGCCGTATCAATCACATGCGCGAGCAATGGCCGACCAGCGAGAGGATGCAGTACCTTGGGCAACGCGGAGTTCATCCGTTTGCCCATGCCTGCAGCGAGAATGACGATATTCACAAGGAGGGTCCTAAGTGAGTGTGTCCAAAAACCCGTTTGAAGCGCTCCCCCGCGATGGCCGGGGACGCGTAGCGTCGGCCAGGGTCCTGGCCCCAGCCCCGGTGCGCGGGGTAACGCCTGCGGCGACCCGGAATGGCGGGCGCGAACAGGCACCCAAACGCGCGGAAAAGGATTCTATCATGGGCGTTTTACGCCGTTTGACGACGTTTCCCCACCTGCGCGGGGACCGGATCCGGCGCCTCTTCCTGGCCACGGCCGTGGTCGCCCTGACGGCCTGCAGCGCCATGAAACTGGGCTACCAGCAGGGCGACCGGCTGGCCTACTGGTGGATCGACAACTACGTCGACGTTACCGCCAGCCAGGAACCGCTGACACGCGATGCCATCGCCCGCTTCTTTGCCTGGCACCGCAAGGACCAGTTGCCCGAGATCGCCGGATTGCTGCGGCAGGCCAAAAGCGAAGTGCAGCAACCGGTATCCGTCGCGGCAGTGGGCAAGATCCAGGACGACGCCCAGCGGCTGGCGCGCGTAGCGTTTGACCGCTCCACCCCCGACGTGGCCGACCTGTTGCTGACGCTGACCCCGGACCAGATTGCCCGCATGGAGAAGAAATTCGCCGATGCCAACGCCAAGTACCACAAGGAATACCTGCGCCCGGACCCTGCGGCGCGCGAAGAGGCCCGCTTCGACAAGATAATGGACTACGCGCGGCTGGTCTACGGGCGCTTTTCAAGTGACCAGGAAGCCACCATCCGGCGCGCCATGGCTCCCGTGGTGCAAGGCGCCGAGGCGCGCTACGCCGAACGCCTCAAGCGCCAGCAGGAATGGCTGGCGCTGGTGCGGCAGGTGCAGGCCGAGCATCCGCCCAAGGCCCAGGTGGTCGAGATGCTCAAGCGCTATGGCGATCACTGGCAGAACCCGCCGACCAGGGAGCGCAATGCGCGTCATGACGCCAATAACGAGGCTGGCCTGGCGCTGACTGTCACTATTGCCAACGTGACAACGCTGGAGCAGAAGGCACATGCTGTGGAGCGGTTTCAGAAATGGATTGATGATGCCAATGCGTTGATGCGTGATGGGGGCAATACTGTGGCTGCACCTCGGCCGGCTCGGGCGGAGAATTGATTTTTTTGGGGGGCCTTATTGTGTAACTCGTTAACTGCTTGACTTCAACTTCAACTTCAAAGGCCTAAAGTCAAAAGCAGTTTCACCTCCCCTGCGGGGAGGCGACCTACTTTTTTGTCTTGCCAAAAAAGTAGGCAAAAAAGGCGCGCCGGATGGGGCGACACCCCCTCGGGATCCGGCGAAAAGAGCGGCCGGGACCCAAA
>Ga0255338_1001804_pt1 | contig 36906 bp, 34 predicted proteins | sample MeOH1_35cm_T4_19_FD_203715 | JGI IMG/M metagenome (GOLD analysis project Ga0255338, IMG submission 203715) | Sandy soil microbial communities from University of British Columbia, Vancouver, Canada - MeOH1_35cm_T4_195 | ecosystem: Engineered > Artificial ecosystem > Sand microcosm > Unclassified ...
GAAGGTGGGCGAGGCTGTCGACCGTTCGCATCATGTCATGGGGATGCTGCAAAAGGAGACGCTGAAGCATATCTTCGCGATGCGCGCCGTGCTGCGGCCGGATCAGGCGGCGCAGTTCGACGCCGCCGTCGTCAAGGCTCTGACCCAGCCCGCGCGGTGAGCCCTTCGCTCACCGAACGTGGCGACGCCGAACTGGCCGCGCTGGCGCTCGCCGGGCAGCAAAGCGCTTATGGCGAACTGATGCGGCGGCACCGTGATGGCGTGTTCCGGTTGGCGCGGGGACATGCCGGGGATGCGACCGAGGCGCTGGACATCACGCAGGAGACGTTCATTTCCGCCTTCGCGGCGCTGGCCCGCTATGACGGGGCGCGGCCTTTCCGGCTCTGGATCGCTCGGATTGCGATCAACAAATGCCATGACTGGGCGCGGCGGCGGGCGGTGCGGCGCTTCTTCACCTTCGCCCGGCCGATCGAGGAAGCGGGGGTGGTGGCCGATGCCGCGCCGACGCCGGAGGAAGCGGTTCAGTCTCAGGCGGGACTGGCGCGAATCCATGCGGCGATTGCGGCTTTGCCCGGCAATCTCAAGGATGTGCTGGTGTTGCGGGGGATCGAAGGCATAAGCCAGGCGGAGGCGGCGCAGATTTTGGGGGTCAGCGAGAAGGCCGTGGAAACGCGGCTCTATCGCGCACGCAACAAATTGGCCGAGCTGTTGAGGGATGACGCGGCAGGGCGCGTATAGAGGGAAACAGTCCTTATTGCAGAGCCATCCATGCCCTTATCCCTCCTTGACGTCGATCGCCGCAGCCTCATTCGGGGGCTGGGCGGCTTTGGTGGCGCGCTGGCCCTGAGCCGGGTTTTTCCTTCCTGGGCGCAGAGCGGGACGTCGGGGCTTTCCCCGGCGCCCGGCGTGCTGAGTGGCGAGACGATCTCGCTGACCGTGGGGGAGAGTCATTTCTCCACCGGAGGGCGTTCGGCCCATGCGGTGACGATCAACGGCACGCTGCCCGCGCCGCTCATTCGCCTGAAGGAAGGGCAGAATGTCCGCCTGTCCGTCACCAACCGGCTCAAGGAAGATACGTCGATCCACTGGCATGGGCTGATCCTGCCTTTCCAGATGGACGGCGTGCCGGGGGTCAGCTTTCCGGGCATCAGGCCGGGCGAGACCTTCACTTATGAATTCCCCGTCCGCCAGTCCGGGACTTACTGGTATCACAGCCATTCGGGGATGCAGGAGGCGGTCGGCCATTATGGGCCGATCGTGATCGATCCCGCCGGAGTAGATCCGGTGGAAGCCACGCGCGAGTATGTGATCGTGCTGTCCGACTGGAGTCCGGTTCATCCGCATGTGCTGCTCAAGCGGCTGAAGCAGATGGGCGGCTATTTCAACATGCAGAAGCAGACGCTGAGCGGGTTGCTGGCGGGGAAGGATCAGAGCGCCAGGGATCGCCTGGAATGGGGCGCGATGCGGATGGACCCGACGGATATTTCCGACGTCACCGGGTCGACCTACAGCTTCCTGGTGAACGGCCATGGCACGGCGGAGAATTGGACAGGCCTCTTCACGCCGGGCGAGCGGGTGCGGCTGCGCATCGTCAATGCGTCGGCCATGACCAATTTCAACCTGCGCCTGCCGGGGTTGCCGATGACGGTGGTGCAGTGTGACGGCCAGCATGTGCAGCCGGTCGAGACGGACGAGTTCCAGATCGGCATTGCGGAAACCTATGATGTGGTGGTGCAGCCGACCGAGGCGAAACCCTATGGCCTGATCGCGGAGGCGGTCGACCGTTCCGGGCTGGTGCGGGCTACGCTGGCGCCGCGGGTCGGGATGGCGGCGGATGTGCCTGCCGTGCGCGAGCGGCCGCTGCTGGGCATGAAGGACATGGGCATGGACATGTCCGGCATGGACATGGGGCAGGGCGGCGTCATCGACCTCAGCCAGCCGGCCAATGAAAGCATGTCCGGCCATGAGATGAAGATGCGCGACAAGTCGGTCGCGCCGCAGGTGAAGATGGGGCCGGGCGTCGCCACCCTCTCGCCCATGCCCGCCGACCGGACCGCCGACCGGCCTACCGGGCTTGAAAATGTCGAGCATCGGGTGCTGACCTATGCGGACCTCAAGTCGCTGACGCCCAATGGCGACCCGCGCGCGCCGACGCGAACGCTGGACATTCACCTGACCGCGAACATGGAGCGCTATATGTGGTCGTTCGACGGCGTGAAGCTGTCCGACGGAGCCGAGCCCATCCCCTTCCGCCATATGGAGCGGGTGCGGGTGAACCTGATCAACGACACGATGATGCCGCATCCGATCCACCTGCACGGCCATTTCTTCGAGTTGGTGACCGGCGCGGGCGAGCATAATCCGCGCAAGCATACGGTCAATGTGCTGCCGGGCGGGAAAGTCAGCTTCGACCTTACCGCCGACGCGCTGGGGGACTGGGCGTTCCACTGCCACATGCTGATGCACATGCACACCGGGATGATGCGCGTCGTAACCGTGCGGCATGGGGGAGATGCGGCATGAAGACGCTGCTTTCCGCTGCCGCGCTGTTGCTGGCCTCTGCTGCTCTCCCTGCTTTGGCGCAGGAACGGATGGACCACAGCCAGATGGATCATGGCGCCATGGAAACTGCGCAGGAACCGCCTTCCGCCGCAGATCCTCATGCCGGTCATGGCCAGCCCGCCACCGAAGATGGCATCCCCAAGGGCACGGCGCCCCCGGTGCCCGCCGACCACGCCGCCGAAGCCTTTTACAGCCCCGCCGAAATGGGCCGCGCCCGTGCGGCCATGCTCAAGGAAAGCGGCGGCATGACCTTCTCCCAGCTCATGCTCGACCGGCTGGAATATCGGATGGGCAAGGGCGCGGACGGCTATCATTGGGAGGGCGAAGGCTGGATCGGCGGCGACATCGACCGCTTCGCCTTCAAGACAGAGGGAGAGGGCGAAGTCGGTGGCGCGCTGGAACGCGCGGAGGTACAGGCGCTCTACAGCCGGGCGATCGACCCCTGGTTCAACCTGGAAGCCGGCGTGCGCCACGACATTCGGCCCGATCCGCAGCGGACCTATGCGGTCGTGGGGATCGAGGGGCTCGCACCTTATTGGTTTGAGCTGGGCGTGCAGGCTTTCCTCTCGAACAAGGGCGACGCGCATCTGCGGCTGGAGGGCAGCTATGACCAGCGCATCACCCAGCGCCTGATCCTGCAACCGGCGGCGGAGGTGAACATCGCGGCACAGGACGTGCCGGAACTGGGGATCGGATCGGGCCTTTCGGATGTCGAGCTGGGGCTGCGGCTGCGCTACGAATTTGCGCGCGAATTTGCGCCCTATGTCGGCGTCAATTGGGAACGAAAGCTGGGGGATAGCGCTCGCTTCGCCCGCGCCGCGGGAGAGCGGGCTGAGGCCACGAGCTTCGTCATGGGCGTGCGCTTCTGGTTCTAGAGCGTTTTCGAAGCAGATGGCATCATCTGCTGGCTCGGAAAACGCGGAAAACAAAAGACCAATAGAGCATGATCCGATCCAGTCCGATCGGATCATGCTCTAGAGTCCGTCCTGATCAAGCTGAACCGCGTTCCTGCGCAGCGCTTCAATCTGAACAGCGCAAACTCCAGGTGGCTGCGGCACGATCTGCTGCCACCCGGCAGTAACTTGTCATGATCGACGGCGCGGTCAGTCTCCTTCGCGTCCATGCGCCGTCCGGCGTCCCATAATCTGCCCTGAACGACGACATGGCAATCAGGGTGGAAACGTGCGCTTCGCCTTATCAGGCTTTCTTTTTTGTGCCTGCATTTTGCTGGCGGGCAAAGCTGCAATGGCGCAGGACGATGCGGCGTCGCTCAGCGGCGGCTTCGACCTGATAGAGATGCGGACGGGCGAAGAGGGCGACGCCTTCCTCTGGGACGGCAGTTTTTCCTATGGCGATTCCACCGATCAGGCGATGCTGGTGGTCCAGGGCGGCGGCGCACTGGGCGGGCAGATCGATGAGGTGCAAGCGCGTCTCTTCTATGGCCGCGCCATCGGAGAAAATACCGTGCTGCTGGTGGGCGCGCGCAAGGATTTCAAACCCCATCCGCGCGATACCCACGCCGTCATCGGCATCCAGGGGCAGATCGGATCGCGGCTTAGCTGGGAAAGCTATGCCTTCCTGTCCGACGAAGGGCGGCTGACGGGGGAAGCGCAGGTCATTTACGCCTTGCCGATCACGGATCGGCTTTATCTGGAACCGCGCCTCGCCGCAGGCTGGTCAGCGCAGGGCAGCGATGCGGAATCGTTGCGGCCGGGCTTCACCGAAGGGGAGACGACAGTGCGCCTGCGCTATCGCCTGACGGACAAGATCAACGCCTATGCGGGCGTGGTGCATGAGAGCCTGTTGGGCGAGACGCGGGCGCTGGCGCGGTCGCAGGGAGAGGCGGTGAAGTCGACGGTGGCGGTGGTGGGCTTCGGTTTCAGTCTTTAAGCCATTTCCGCGGGAATTGCGCTTCAAGCCCTGGAGAGATGCTGCTCGACCAATGCGACATGCAGCCGGATGCCCAGCCCCAGCACATCGTCGTTGAAGTCGTAGTGCGGGTTGTGCAGCGGCACCGATCCTTCCGGCTTGGCCTGACCGAGCCAGATATAGGCGCCCTTGCATGCCTGGAGCATGAAGGCGAAATCCTCGGAGGTGAAGGCGGGTTCCGGCGCCGATTGCGCATTGCCCACGGTCGCGGCGGCGGTCAGCGCTTCCTGTGCGGCCTCGGCGTCGTTGATGGTGGCGGGGTAATAGCGGTCGTAATCGACGGTCGCGGTCACATCATGGGCCAGCGCCACGCCCGCTGTGATCGTGCGGATGGCGCCCTCGATCAAATCCTGTACCGCGGGGTCGAAGGTGCGCACCGTCCCGACGACCTTCACTGTCGCCGGGATCACATTATGCGCATGGCCGCCGTGAATCTGCGTGACAGACAGTACCGCCGAGGAGGTTGCGGGGATGCGGCGCGCCACGATCGTGTTCAACTGCGAAACCAGGCTGGCGGAGGCAAGGATCGCGTCGGGCGTATCCTGCGGGATCGCCGCATGGCCGCCGCGTCCTTCCAGCGTGATCGCGAACTTGTCGGCCGCGCCCATGATCGGGCCGGGGCGCGTGGCGATGGTTCCGGCTGGCAGGTCCGGCCAGTTGTGCAGCCCGAAAACGCGGTCGCAGGGGAAGCGGTCGAACAATCCTTCCTTCACCATTTCGCGGGCGCCGCCCAGGCCCTCTTCGGCGGGCTGGAAGAAGAAATTCACCGTGCCGTCGAAATGGCGGCTGCGCGTCAGATGTTGCGCCGCCCCCAGCAGCATCGCGACATGGCCGTCATGGCCGCAGCCATGGAAACTGCCCTCCGTCCGGCTGGCATAGGGCAGGTTGGTCTGCTCGTGGATCGGCAACGCGTCCATGTCGGCGCGCAGGCCGATGCTGCGGCCCGACGACCCGTTTTTCAGCACCGCAACGACGCCCGTGCCGCCGATGCCCTCATGCACCTCCAGCCCCAGCGCTCGAAGCTGCTCCGCGATCCGGCCCGCCGTTCGATGCTCGCAGAAACCCAGTTCCGGATGCGCGTGGATGTCGCGCCGGAAAGCGATCAGCGGTTCAAGCAGGTCGTCGATCATTTTTGCTCACCGAACAGATGCTGGATCGGGTAATGATGCTTTATGAAAGGCGATTTGATCACGACATAGCTGAAATATTTCTCGATCCCATAGTCGCTTTCCAGCATCCCCTCGATGATCGACTGATAATGCGCCACGCCGCGTGTCACGAATTTCAGCAGATAGTCATAACCGCCGCTGACGAGGTGGCATTCGACGATCTCGTCCAGCTTGCGGATGCGGGTTTCGAACCGGGAAAAGTCACCCGCCCGATGCTCGGTCAGGGTGACTTCGGTGAAGACGGTCAGGAACTCGCCCAGCTTGTGCAGGTTGATATGCGCGCCATAGCCGGTGATGTAGCCCGCTTTCTCCAGCCGTTTCACCCGCGTCAGGCAAGGGCTGGGCGACAGGCCCACGGCATCGGCCAGCTCGACATTGGTGATGCGGCCGGATTGCTGAAGCTGCGTCAGGATCTTGAGGTCGATCCGGTCCAGTCTTGGCCCACCCAACATATGTCTTGCTCCCCCTGTTTTATCCTATCGCGCCGCGAATATCCGCTTCTTCGAGCAGATCGTCCAGCGTTCTGCGGATGCGCGCGAAGATCTCGTCCATTTCCGCGTCGGACGCGCAAAGCGCCGGGGCGAGGCCGATGATATTGTCCGGGAAGGAGCGGAAAATGACGCCATTTCTATAGCCTTGGGCGAACAGCCGGTCGGGAATCCTGAGCGCCGGGTCGAGGCGTTCCTTCGTGCCTTTGTCCGCCACCAGCTCGATCGCGCCGAGCAGGCCGCGCCCGCGCGTGTCGCCCACCAGCGGATGATCGGCAATCGCCTTCATGCCCGCGTCGAAACGCCTCGCGACGCTCTGGCCGTTGGCGAGGATGCCGCCGTCGGTATAAAGGCGCAACACTTCCAGGCCCACGGCCGCGCTCACCGGATGGCCCGAATAGGTGAAACCATGGCCGATGGCGAGTTCGGGCGCCGCGCCGTCGGCGATGCCCTGATAGATTTTATCCGACATCAGAAGCGCGCCCATCGGCACATAACCGGATGTGAGGCCCTTGGCGAGCGTCATGAGATCGGGCGACACATCTTCCGCCTCGCAGGCGAAAAGCGGCCCGGTGCGCCCGAAGCCGGTGATGACCTCATCGACGACGAACAATATGCCCAGTTCGGTGCAGGCGTCGCGCATCGCCTTGAGCCAGCCCCTGGGCGGCACGATGACGCCGCCGGACCCCTGGATCGGTTCGCAGAAGAAGGCAGCGACATTGTCGGGGCCGAGTTCCGTCACCTTATCCTTCAATTGCTGGACCGAGCGGGCGATGATCGCGGCATCATCATTGAGGTCGCTGCGATAGGGATAGGGCGATGGAATATGATGCTGCCAGGGGCGCGGCAGGTCGAAATTGCGGTGGAAATTCGCCAGCGCGGTCAAGCCGGAACCCGTTGTGCTGGAGCCATGATAGCCGCGTTCCAGCGCGATGAACTGCTTTTTGCTCGGGCGGCCGATGGCGTTGAAATAATGGACGATGTAGCGGATGGCCGAGTCCACCGCATCGGACCCGCCGAGCGTGAAATAGACATGGTCGAGGCCCTGGGGGCTGAGGTCCACCAGCTTTTCCGCCAGCCGCACGGCGGGCTCGGACCCGAAATGGAAATAGCCCGTCGCATAGGGCAGGCGACGCATCTGCTCCGCCGCAGCCTCGACGATGCTGTCCTGGCCATAGCCGACATTGACGCACCACAGGCCCGCAAAGGCGTCCAGCAGCTCGTTTCCGTCCAGATCGGTCAGCCACATGCCCTTGCCGCTTTGCAGCAGCGTCGCACCGCGCGCTTCATGGCCGCGGAAGGAAGTGACGGGGTGGATCAGGTGATCGCGGTCGATGTCGATCAGGGACCGGTTGGGAGTCAGCGTCATCAGGGAACTCGCGGTGTTGGTTATGAGGGAGAGACTATCCCCCGTCCGCGGTCGGATGCGCCAATTTGCAGAGGTGGATGAAAGGCTCGCGGCTTTTTGGGGAAGCGGCGCAGCATTTTCTGCTGCGCCGCCCGAAGGCTTCAGGACAGGGCGTCGGCAATCGCCTTGCCGCACTCGACGGTGTTGGCCTTGCCCTTGAGATCGCCGGTGCGCAGGGACGGTTCCGCCAGCACGGTTTCGATGGCGCGCATGATCCCGGCTGCGGCTTCCGCTTCGCCCAGATGTTCCAGCATCATCGCCGCCGACCAGATCTGGCCGACCGGATTGGCAATGCCCTTGCCCGCGATGTCCGGCGCCGAGCCATGGACCGGCTCGAACAGCGAAGGCGCGGTGCGGTCCGGGTTGATATTGCCCGAAGGCGCAACCCCGATGGTGCCGGTGCAGGCCGGGCCAAGGTCCGACAAAATATCCCCGAACAGGTTGGATGCCACCACCACATCGAAGCGATCCGGGTTCAGCACGAACTGCGCCGTCAGGATATCGATATGATATTTGTCATGGGTGACGGTGGGATAGTTTTTCGCCATCTCCTCCACCCGCTCGTCCCACCAGGGCATGGTGATGGCGATGCCGTTGGACTTGGTGGCAGAGGTGACATGCTTGCGATCCCGCGTCGCCGCCAGCTCGAAGGCGTAGCGCAGAACCCGGTCGGTGCCGTGGCGAGTCATCACCGTTTCCTGGATCACGACTTCGCGGTCCGTGCCGGGGAATATCTTGCCGCCGACCGCGCTATATTCGCCTTCGGTATTCTCGCGCACGACCCAGAAGTCGATATCGCCCGGCTCACGGCCCACGAGCGGGCAGGGGACGCCGGGCATCAGCCGCACCGGGCGCAGATTGACATATTGGTCATATTCGCGCCGGAACTGGAGCAGCGACCCCCAGAGCGAGACATGATCCGGCACCGTGTCGGGCCAGCCGACCGCGCCGAAGAAGATTGCGTCGGGACTGCCGATCTGCGCCTTCCAGTCGTCCGGCATCATCTGGCCATGCCGGGCATAGTAGTCGCAGCAGGCGAAATCGTGCCACTTCTGATCGATGGTGAAGCCGTAGAGGCTGGCGGCGCGTTCAAGGACTCGGATCCCCTCCGGCATGACTTCCTTGCCGATGCCGTCGCCGGGAATGATGGAGATGGAATAGTTGCGGTTGGCGGACATAGCCTACTCCCGTTCGCCCTGAGCCTGTCGAAGGGCTGTTCTTCTTGAGGTAAAGTGCAGGGCTTCGACAGGCTCAGCCCGAACGGAGGAGGGAGAGGGCTAGGACGGATCGACATTCAGCCCTGACGGCCTGAAAATGGCGCTTTTCCGTGCTTCCGGTACTCACCTACTTTTAGTAGGCTGCGCTCCGGGTCACGGAAAACCGCCATTTTCGGCGCGTCATCATCTGAATGTCGATCCGTCCTAAAGCTTCAGCCCGCCGACATGGAAAGCCTTCGTCTCCAGATATTCCTCGATCCCCAGATGCGCGCCTTCGCGGCCGAGACCGGACATCTTGATGCCGCCAAAGGGCGCCATTTCCATCGAGAGGCCGCCAGTGTTGAGCGCGACCATGCCCGCTTCCAGCCGCTCCGCCACGCGAAAGGCGCGGTGGAGATTTTCGGTGTAGAAATAGCTGGCGAGGCCGTAGCTGGTGGCGTTGGCGAGTTCGATGCCTTCCTCCTCATGGGTGAAGCGGAACAGCGGCGCGACGGGGCCGAAGGTTTCCTCTTCGGCCAGCCGCATCTCGCGCGTCACGCCGGTCAGCACGACAGGCGTGGCGAAACGTTCGCCGGTCGCGCCTTCGGGCGCCTTTGCGAAGATTTTGGCGCCGTGCGACAGGGCGTCCTCGACATGGGCGTTCACTTTGTGGACAGCGGCGGCATTGATCAGCGGGCCGATGGTGCTGCCCGGCTGGTCGCCCGGCGCGACCTTCAGCGCGGACACGGCCCTGGCGAGCTTTTCGGCAAAGGCTTCGTATACGCCGTCCTGCACCAATATGCGGTTGGCGCAGACGCAGGTCTGCCCGGCGTTGCGGAACTTGCTGGCCATGGTGCTGGCGACGGCAAGATCGAGATCGGCATCGTCGAACACGACCAGCGGCGCATTGCCGCCCAGTTCCAGGCTGAGCCGCTTGATGGTGTCGGCGGACTGCCGCATCAGCAGCGCGCCGACGCGGGTGGAGCCGGTGAAGGACAGTTTGCGCACGACGGGGCTGCCGGTCATCACGCCGCCGATGGCGGCCGCGTCGCCGTTGAGCATGTTGATGACGCCCGCCGGGAAGCCTGCTTCCTCCGCGAGCTTGATCAGCGCCAGCGCGGTAAAGGGAGTCAGTTCCGATGGCTTGATGACCACGGTGCAGCCTGCCGCCAAAGCGGGCGCGCATTTGCGGGTGATCATCGCCGCCGGGAAGTTCCAGGGAGTGATCGCGGCGGAGACGCCGACCGGCTCCTTCATCACCAGGATGCGGCGGTTGGATTCGGGGGCGGGAACGATGCCGCCCTCGACGCGGCGGGCTTCCTCCGCAAACCATTTGATGAAGCTGGCGGCGTAGCGGATTTCGCCTTCCGATTCCGCGATCGGCTTGCCCTGCTCGGCGGTCATGATGCGGGCGAGATCTGTGATATTGTCCAGGACCAGCGCATGCCAGCGTTCGAGCAGGGCTGCGCGCTCCGCGGCGGTTTTCGCGCGCCAGGCGGGAAAGGCGGCTTGTGCTGCGGCGATGGCGGCCTGCGTGTCGGCCTCGCGGCAGTCGGGTACGGTGCCGATGATCGCGCCGGTAGCGGGATTGTCGACCGGCAGGGTTCCGCCGGCCTGAGCGCCGACCCATTCGCCCCCGATAAAGGCGCGTTCGATAAGCAGCGAGGGGTTGTTGAGCGAGAGTGTCATCCGAGAGCCTGTGTCGTGAGAGAAAAGGTCTTGACCGGGGCATTAGCACCGATGGGCTTGCCGCGCACCATGCGTATGACGCGGCCGACACAGGGCAGGCCCAGTTCGTCGAGCCATCCGCTCAATCCGCTTTCCTCCGGCACGTCGAGCCGACAGAACATGCCGCTGTTCGATCCGAGCCAATGCGAGATCAGGGCCTTCGCCCCGCCCGTGTCGGGAGCGATGGTTGGCCCGATCACATAGCCGCGGCCGAAGCGGCGGAAGAGGGCGAAGCCGACCGGCTCATTGCCGCGGGTCAGCACCACCCCCTGCGCGCCGGGGACCAGTACGTCCAACAGTGCGTCGCGGTTCATGCCCGTCGCCTGTCGGGCGAGATCGCGCAACACAACCATGTCCTTGCTTCCGAGCGGACGGACGCGTTCGTCGGGGATGAGTTGCGCCATCGGAACCGCGAAGGCGGCGCCCTGATGCTGGAACACCGGCCCGACCGGTTCGAAACCCAGCTTGCGGTAGAGCGGCGCGCCTTCGTCGGTGGCGTTCAGCATCACCGTGCGATCGCCCAGATCGTGCAGCACCGCATCCATCAGACGACGGCCGATCCCCATGCCCTGCGCTCTGGGGGAGACGATCACCATGCCCAGCGTCGCGGCGTCATCGCCGTAAAGCCAGGCCATGGCCGTGCCGATCACTTCCCGTTGATGGTTCGGGCCATCGAGTTCCGCGACATAACCGAAGCCGAGCTGGAACAGCATCTCCCAATCCTCGATCCGGTGCGGCCATTTCTGTTCGTGGGAAAGGTCGTGGGCGGCGGCCAGATCCTCTGCGGTCATGCGCCGCAGGTCCACCATTGCCTCTATGCCTGTCGCCATGCGTCTTGCTCCTTGGCGGGAAGGGAAACCGCCCTTGGTCATGAATCAGTGGTCGGGACATTAGGGCGCGTCGCCAAGCATTGGCTGCCGCCTTCGCATTTTTTTTGGAAGAATATCGCGCAGTCTTTCCGGTACAACTGCGACAAATGCCGCCGCATCACCCTATTTTACTGTGCAGGCGCGTAGCAGGAGATTATGCCGTGGACGGTTTCAACCCCGATCTCATCAGTCTGGCAAAGGCCAATAACTTCATCGGCGGCCGCCGGGTCGAAGGGCGGGGGCAGGCGATCACCGTGCGGCGTCCCTCGGATGGGCGGGTTCAGGCGGAACTGGACAGCGTGGATGCGGGGCAGCTCGTCGAAGCGGTGGAAAATGCGCAGGCCGCTTACAAGACCAGCGGCTGGGCGCGGACCGATCCGCGCGGGCGGATGAAGGTATTGCGGCGCTGGGCCGACCTGATCGAGGCGGATGCGGCCAATCTGGCGCCGTTGGAAGCGCTGGGGTCTACGCGCACGATCGGTGAGATCAACGCCTGGGACTTGAGCTATACCGCCGAGACGATCCGTTTCTTTGCGGAATGGGCGGACAAGGTTGGCGGCGAAGTGGCGGCTACGACGCCGGACAAGCTGGGGCTGACCATCGCGGAACCCTATGGCGTGGTGGCGGCGATAAGCCCATGGAATTTGCCGCTGGTGATGGCGGGATGGAAGATCGCGCCGGCCATCGCGGCGGGCAACAGCGTCGTCCTGAAGCCTTCGGAAATGACGCCTTTCAGCATCGTGCGCCTGGCGGAACTGGCGGTCGAGGCGGGCCTGCCCGCGGGGGTGTTCAACATCGTGCAGGGCGATGGGCGATCGGTGGGCGATCCGCTGGTGCGGCGGCCGGAGGTGGCGAAAGTGACCTTCACCGGGTCCACCCGGACAGGGGCTGCGATCATGGCGGCTTGCGCGGAAACGGGCCCCAAGCCGGTGACGCTGGAACTGGGCGGCAAGAGTCCGCAGATCGTCTTTGCCGATGCAGGGTTGGACAAGGCGGCGGCCATCGTGGCGCGGGCGATTACGCTGAATGCCGGGCAGGTCTGCGTCGCAGGGTCGCGGCTGCTGGTGCAGGAAAAGGTGGCGGATCAGGTGATCGACCGGGTGGTCGCCGCCTTCAACGCGCATAAGGCGGGGCCGACCTGGCGCACGGATACGACTTTGGGGCCGATCATTTCCGAAGGTCAGTTCGACCGGATGGACGCTATCGTGAAGCGGGCCATATCCGAAGGCGCCGAAGTGCTGGCGGGCGGTGGACGGGCGACTTCGCCGCAGGAGGGCAGCTATTTCGCGCCGACGCTGCTTGGGCGTGTCGAGCAGAGGAGCGAAGCCGTGCAGGGCGAGATTTTCGGGCCGGTGCTGACGGTGCAGACCTTTGCCGATGAGGAAGAAGCCTATGCGCTCGCCAATGACAGCGATTACGGACTCGCGGCGGGCGTGCATACCGGCGATGTGGCCCGGGCGCTGAGGGCTACGCGGTCGCTGGAGGCGGGGACGGTGTGGGTCAACCGCTACGGGCGGAGCAATGACTTCATCCTGCCGACCGGGGGATATAAGCAGTCTGGGATCGGGAAGGATCTGGGGAAGGAGGCCTATATGGCCAACCTCAAGACCAAGACGGCCTTGATCGAGTTTTGATCGGGCTGCACCATGCTCCTGCGCTGGCAGGAGCATGGTGAGTCATTCGGCAAAGCGGCTGATCTGATACGGCTCCATCGGAATGTCCGTCGCGCCCCTGGCGATGATTTCCGCCATCGTTTCGCCCACGCCGGGACCGATCTGGAATCCGGCGCCTGAAAAACCGAAGGCATAGTAAAGCCCGCTGGTCGTGGCGCTGGGTCCCATGACGGGCTGGCTGTCGGGCATATAGCCCTCGATCCCCGACCATACGCGGATGATGTTGAGCTTGCCCAGAGCGGGCGCGAGGCGGCGGATTTGCTTGAGCTGACTCATCGTATTCTGCGGCAGCACAAAGGCGCGATACGCATCCGGATAGGACGGTCCGCGTGTCGAGCCGCCCAGCACGATATTGCCGCGCGCGACTTGCCGGAAATAGACCGTTTCCTCCTCCAGCGGCGTCATTACGCCGACGGCGGGGTGGATCGCATAGGGCACCGGCTCGGTGACGCTCATATTGGGCCCACGCGGGACGATGGGCACCGGCTCGCCAAATTGCGAGGACAGCGCATTGCCCCAGGCGCCCGCCGTGATCAGCAATATCGGTGCGCGGAAGGTGCGGCCATCCTGCGCGGTGACGAGGAAATCCTCACCCACCTTCTGCGCATCGACGATCCTGGTGTTTTCATGGATGTTGGCGCCCATGCGCTGCGCTGCACGGGCGAAGGCAGGGGCGGCGAGGCGGGGATTGGCATGACCGTCCATCGCGGAATAGGAACCCGCCAGCACATCGGCGCCGAAAAAGGGAAATTTCGAACGCAGCGCATTGCCGGTCAGCAGTTCGAGGTCGAGGCCTTCAAGCCGGGCCTTTTCGGCATAATCCTCCATCGCGCCGACCAGTTCGGGCCGGTCGCGATAGCAGACGCGGATATGCCCTGACTGGAGATATTCCACGTCCGCGCCCAGCAATTCCCGCGACTTGCGCCAGATGGCGATGGCGCGATTGGCGAGGGGGAGCTGATGCAGCGCGCGCCCCTGACGGCGAACATTGCCGAAATTGGTGCCGCTCGCCTGCCGCCCGATCAGATCGGTTTCCAGCAGCGTGACAGACAGCCCATGGCCGCGCAGGAACAGCGCCGCCGAAGAACCCATGAGGCCACCGCCCACGATGATGATGTCGCTGGCCGCGCTCATTTCTCTTCTCCGATGGCGATGGGCAGGGGTTTGACCGGCGCTTGCCCACGCAGACGGCCGACCTGTTCGACCGGAATCCTGGCTTCGGCGGCGATGAGTTCCGCCGCCGCGAGGCCGCAATAACGCCCCTGACAACGCCCCATGCCGACGCGGCTGAAGGCTTTGGCGCGGTTGGCTTCGATGGCGCCGGTTTCGCGCATGACGGAACGGATATCGCCCGCGCTGACTGCTTCGCAGCGGCAGATGATGGCTTCGTCGGGCAAGGCGGCGGCGTGATCGGCGGGCCAGGGGAATGCCTTGGCCAACCCCCGCGCAAACCTGGCATAGTTCGCCACATCGCGCCGCAGCGCCGTCGTCTCGCCGCTGTCCACCGGCAAGCCAAGATCGGAAAGCGCCGCCAGGGCAGCCAGCTTCCCGCTCGCCTCAGCCGACCGGGCGCCGAGGATTTTTGCGCCGTCGCCTGCCAGATAGACGCCCGCTGTGCTGGCTCGCCCATCCTGGTCGCGCCTGGGGAGCCATTGATGCGTCCCCGCGTCGAAGGCGAACTCGCAGCGGGCCAGATCGGCCAATTGGGTTTCGGGACGGAGGTGATAGCCGACCGCCACCGCATCGCAGGCTATCGTCTTTTCCTGGCCCGAAGGCGTACGGAAACGGACTCCATTCACGCCGGTGTCTGCTCCGCCGATGATCTCCACCGGCGTAACGCCATGGTGTATCGGCACCCCGGCTTTGCCCAATGCGCGTGTGAGCTGGACGCCGTTCCACAACATGCCCGGCAAAGCGAGCAGATCGGGAAGCGCCTTGATTCGCGCTCCCTTGGGCGAGGTGTCGAGCACGGCTGCGACCTTCGCGCCCGCCTGCACATATTGCGAGGCGACCAGATAGAGCAGCGGCCCGGACCCCATGAACACCACTTCATGCCCGATCGACACGGCCTGCGACTTGAGCGCCACCTGCGATCCGCCAAGGCTGTAGGTGCCCGCCAGGTTCCAGCCCTTGACCGGCATCAGCCGATCCGTCGCGCCCGTGCAGAGGATCAGCGCATCGTAGCGCAGCGCCTCCTGCGCGTTGCCGCAAGCCGTCCAGACGTGGCCGTCGGCAATGTTCCACACCAGCGTTTCCGGCCGATAGTCGATCTGCCCCTTCAGCGCATCGAAACTGTCATGCAGCGCCTTCGCCCGGCCCGCCTCGGTGCCGTAGAGCTTCTCATAGGACCGGGTGAAATTGTCGGGTTGGCGGCGGTAGATCTGGCCGCCGTCGCGTCGTCCTTCGTCGATCAGTATGGGACGGATGCCTGCCTTCGCCAAAGCCTCCGCCGCCCGCGTGCCGGACGGTCCCGCGCCGACGACGATTATGCTTGGGCAGGCCATGTCGCCTCCGGCTGGCTGGTGAGGATGCGCTGGCCCGCAGCCGCGAGCGTAGAGCAGGCGCGCAGGCGGTCGCCGCCTTCGGTCCACACCCAGCAATCCTGACAGGCGCCCATCAGGCAGAATCCTGCGCGGCGGCCGTCACCGAATTCCGACTGGCGCAGCGTGCCGCCGCTGCTGAGCATCGCGACCATCAGCGTGTCGCCCTCCAGCGCCGTCACCGGCTGGCCGTCGACATGCAGGGTGACTGGGGGGCGTTGCGTTTCCCCCAGGCGAACGAAGCGCCCGCTCATGCGGCGACGCCCTGGACTTGCGTCAAAGTTTCTTCTCCATGGTGGCACAATATGCTGTTGCCCTTGGACAGTTTGTGGCGCGGCGGTGGCGTGACGTTGCACAGCCCGTCGATCCGCGCCGGGCAGCGGGGCAGGAAACGGCAGAGGTCCGGTTCGTCGGCTGATGCGCCGATCGGGGGAACCGAACGGCCTGCGCCGCTTTCCTCCAGCCAGCCAGCGCGCATTTCCGGGACGGAGCCGATCAGCAGGTCGGTATAGGGGTGGAAGGGCGCGGCGCGGAACGCCTCCCGCTTGCCCATGTCCACCATCGTGCCCGAATAGAGGACGAGGATGTCGTCGCAGATCGCGCGCACGGTCGAGATGTCGTGGCTGATGAACATATAGGCGACGCCCAGTTCCTTGCGCAGTTCCGCCATCAGGTCGAGGATCGCCGCGCCCACGACCGTATCGAGCGCCGACGTCACCTCATCGCAAAGGATCAGTTCGGGATCGGCCGCCAGGGCGCGGGCGAGGTTGATGCGCTGCTTCTGCCCGCCCGACAACTCGCCGCAGCGCCGGTCGATCACCGAAGCGGGCAGGCGGATCAGGTCGAGCAGTTCCAGCACCCGAAGCCGCGCCGCATTCCCTTTCAGGCCATGATAGAAAGTCAGCGGGCGGGACAGGATATTGCCCACCGAATGGGCCGGGTTGAGCGCGGTGTCGGCATTCTGGAACACCAGTTGGATGCGCCGGAACTGGTCGCGAGTGCGCCCTTTGAGGCCCGGCGGCAAAGGCCGGCCGTTCAGCAGAACTTCGCCCTGAGCGGGGGGCAGCAGGCCCGCGATGACGCGCGCCATGGTGGATTTGCCCGATCCGGATTCTCCGATCACGCCCAGAGTGGCTCCGCATTCCATGCGCAAGTTGATGTCGCGCAACACCGGAATGCGCGGGCGGCCGTCCCTGCCGATCTTGCCATAGCCCGCCGTCAGCCCACGGATTTCGAGCAAGGGCGCGGCGGGCAGGTCCACCTGGCTGGGCGCCGGGCGCGCGGCGGGCCGGGCGGCAGCCATCAGCGTTTTGGTATAGTCGTCGGCGGGGCGGTGCAGCACCTGGTCCGCCGCGCCCTTTTCCCGGATGCGGCCCTGGTTCAGCACCACGATCTGGTCCGCCATCTGCGCGACCACGGCCAGATCGTGCGATACATAGATGGCGCTCGCGCCGCGTTCCAGCACCACGGCCTTGAAGGCGCGCAGCACCTCGATCTGGGTGGTGACGTCGAGCGCGGTGGTCGGTTCGTCCAGGATCACCAGTTCGGGATCGGTGACGAGCGCCATCGCCGCCATCAGCCGCTGCAACTGCCCGCCCGAAAGCTGGTGCGGATAGCGCGAGCCGATGGTGTCGGGGAAGGGCAAGGCCAATGCGCGGAACAGCTCGATCGCCTTTGTCTCCGCCTCTGCGCGGGGCATGAGATGGTGGATCAGCGCCGGTTCGACCACCTGATCCATGATCGTGCGGGAGGGGTTGAAGGCAGAGGCGGCCGACTGGGCGATATAGGCGATGCGGTTGCCGCGCAGGGCGGCAAGGCCCCTGGCGTCGAGCGAGAGGATCTCGGCCTCTCCTACCCGGATGGTGCCGCCAGCGATCTTCGCGCCGGGCCGGGCATGGCCGAGCAGGGTCAACGCTATGGTCGTCTTGCCCGATCCGGATTCCCCGATCAGCGCCAGCACCTCGCCCCGCTTCAGGGCAAAGTCGATCTCGCTGACGATGGGGAATGGCTCGCCCGCGGCATTGCGGGCGGTGACGCACAGGCCTTTGACTTCGACATGAGCGGTCATGGGGGCGGTCATGAACCTCTCCTCTTCAGCCCGTCGATCAGCAGGTTGACGCCCACCGTCAGCGTCGCGATGGCAATGGCGGGCACCAATATGGCGGGGGCGCCTTCGCCAAGGCCCGAGATATTCTCACGCACCAGCGAACCCAGGTCCGCATCCGGCGGCTGCACGCCCAGGCCCAGGAAGGACAGGCCCGACAGCAGCAGCACGATGAACACGAAGCGCAGCCCGAAATCGGCCAGCAGCGGGTGGATCATGTTCGGCAGAATCTCGGACAGGGCGAGGTGGAAGCGGCCTTCGCCTCTGGCGCGGGCGACCTGCACATAGTCCATCTGGGCGAGGTTCACCGCCAGCGCGCGGGCGATGCGGTAATTGCCCGGCACATAGGTCACTGCCGCGATCAGCAGCAGCAGCGCCAGCGAGGAGCCGAAAGCCGCCACCAGCACCAGCGAGAAGATCTTGGACGGGATCGAGATCAGCGTGTCCATGAAACGGGACAGCGGCTCGTCGACCTTCGGCCCGCCGACGGCTGCGGTCAGCGCAAGGGCGGTCCCGGTAGCGCTCGCCAGCATCGCAGCGGCGGCGGCAAGGCCCACGGTATAGCGCGCGCCCGACAGCAGGCGGCTCAGCACATCGCGGCCCAGATAATCGCTGCCCAGCCAATGCTGTGCCGACATGCCGTCGAACACGTCATAGGCGACGAAGGCGCCGACCGGATAGGGCGCCAGCATCGGGCCGGCAATCGCCACGGCCAGCCAGAAGAGGACGAAGATCAGCCCGATCCTGGCGGACAGCGGAAGGGCCTTCGCCCAGCGGAGGGAGGAAGCGGTCATTGGGCTCTCAGCCTGGGGTTGGCGAGGATGGCGGTGACGTCCGCGATCAGCATGAGGATGAGGTAAGCCGCGCAGAAGATCATGGCGCAGGCTTGCAGCAGCGGCATGTCGCGGCTGGTGACGGCGTTCACCATCAGGCTCGCGAGGCCGGGATAATTGAAGATCGTCTCGACGATGATCGCGCCGCCCAGCAGATAGGAGAGGCTGAGCGCCATCGCGTTGACGATCGGCGCGACCGCATTGGGCATGATGTGCCGCAGCACCACGCGCACCGGAGCCACGCCCTTCAGCACTGCCATCTCCACATAGGGCCGGTCCATCTGGTCGATCACGGCGGCGCGGGTCATGCGGGCCATCTGCGCGATGACGACGATGGAGAGGCACAGGATCGGCATCGCCGCGCCGCGCAGATAGTCGCCCCAGCTCATATCGTCAGAGACCATGGCGATGGAGGGCAGCCAGCGCAGCTTCACCGAGAAGATCAGAACCGCCAGCGTCGCCACCAGAAATTCCGGCACGGCGACCATGGAGAGCGTCGAGATATTGAGCGCCCGGTCGAGCTTGCCGCCCCGGTTCATCGCGGAAGCGATGCCGATTAAAAGCGCCACCGGCACCGCGACCAGGGCGCTGAGCGCCGCCAGCAGCAGGCTGTTGGGCAGGCGGCTGGAGATGACTTCGGACACGGGCAGATTGGCGACCAGCGACTGGCCGGGATCGCCGCTCACCATGCCGGTGAGCCAATTCGCATAGCGTTCATGCGCGGGCCGATCGAGGCCCATTTCATGGCGCAGCGCGGCGACCTGCTCGGCGGTGGCGCTTTGGCCCAGCGCCTCCTGCGCGGCGTCGCCGGGCAGGAGTTGGGCGATGGCGAAGACCACCAGCGACACCAGGAACAGCGTCAGCAGCGACGAGGCAAGGCGCTTGCCGATCAGCGAGAAGGCCGCCTTCGCGCCGGAAGAGGAGGATGCGCCCGCCATCAGCCTTCCCACCACACATTTTCGGCAAATTGATAGCCCATGAGGCCGCCTGTCGACATGGATTGCAGCCCCTTCAAGCGCCGGTCGTAACCGTCGATCAGACTGATGAAGACGGGGATGGCGACGCCGCAGCGATCATGCACCAGCCCCTGCATTTCGCCGTAAAGCTGCTTGCGGCGGGCCTGATCCGCTTCGCCCCGCGCTTCGACGAGCAGCCTGTCGAACTGCGGGTTCTTCCAGCCGGACTCGTTCCAGTCCGCATCGGACTTGTAGAAGAGGCTGAAGATGAGGTCGGCGGTCGGGCGCGGGTTGGTGTTGCCGAAGGTCAGCGGGTGCTTCATCCAGTGGGTCGACCAGTATCCGTCGCCCGGCACCCGGTTCACCGCAAGGTTAAGCCCGACGCGCGAGCCATATTCCTGCATGATCGATGCCATGTCGACGGAGCCATCCGCCGCCGGGGAGGCATAGACGGGCAATCGCACACCGCGAAGCCCTGCGCGCTGGAGGTGCCATTTCGCCTTGTCGAGATCGAGCGAAGTCTGCGGCAGGTCGGCGCGATAATAGGGGTGGAAGGGCGGGATCGGATGATCGTTGGCGATCGTCGCATAGTCGCGATAGAGCGCCCGCTTGATGAGCGGCCGGTCGAGGAGATATTTCATCGCCGCGACGAAATGCGGATTGTTCGTCGGCGCGCCGTCCTGCCGCATGATGAGATTGGTGTAGAGACCGGACTTGCTTTCCAGCAGCGCATGGCGGCGGGAGGCGCGGATGCGCTTGGTCGAGCGCGGATTGACCGCGATGATGAGGTGCACGTCGCCCGAAAGCAGCGCGTTGACCCGGCTGACCTCGTCGGGAATGCCGATCAGTTCGATCTCTTCCAGATAGGGCCTGCCGTTGCGCCAGTAATTCGGGTTGCGCTGCGCCAGCGTGCGCACGCCGGGGCGGAACTGGGCGCAGCGATAGGGGCCGGTGCCGTTGGCGCTGTGGAAATCCTTCGTGCCTGCGCGCAGGATCAGAAAATGCGACTGGGCGAGGATGGTCGGCAAGTCGGCATTAGGCCCGGTCAGGCGGATCGTCAGGTCCAGCGGGCCGGTCGCTTTCACTTCCGCGAACTGTTCGGCGATGGTCGCCATTTTGGAGCCGGTCGCCGGGTCCTTGTGCCGTTGGAGCGACCAGGCGACATCCTTTGCGCTCAGCGTCGCGCCGTCATGGAAAGTCACGCCCCGGCGCAGGCGGACGTGCCAGTTTTGCTGGTCCTTGCTCTCGATCCGCTCGGCCAGGGCGGGGCGGGGGACCAGATTGCGGTCGAGCTGGGTCAGCCCGTTGTAGAACATGTAGTGCCGCACATAGTCGGTCGACAGCGCGCCCTTGGCAGGATCGAGCGTGTCGGCAGTGGAGCTGGACAGGCTCGCCACGCGGATGCGCCCGCCGATGCGCGGCCGGGGCGCCGCGAGCGCGGTTTCGGGCAGCAGCAATCCTGCCCCTAGCGCGCCCAGCATGTTCCGCCGGGAAAAGGAGAAATCGTCCATCAATGGATCACGTCCTGCCATTTATACCACAGGCCGACGATCGGCAGGAACCAGGGCTTGCCGAAATGGCCGGGGACGCTCGGCCAGGCGAGGCCGTCCCACGGATTGGCGGATTTCTCGCCAGCCATCACCCGGGCCATCATCTGGCCCATATAGGTCGCCATCTGCACGCCATGGCCGCTATAGCCCATGGAATAGAAAAGCCCGTCCTGCTCGCCCGCGCGGGGCAGGCGGTCGGCGGTCAGGTCCACCATCCCGCCCCAGACATGATCGACGCCCACGCCCTTCAGCGCGGGGAAAATCTCTGCCATGGTCTGTTCAAGGATGCGCCCGCTTTTCAGGTCGGAACGCGGGTCGCTGATCGCAAAGCGCGCCCGCCCGCCGAAGATCAGCCGGCCGTCGGCGGTCAGGCGGAAATAATTGCCGATATTCTTGCTGGTCACATAGTTGCGCCGTCCGGGAAGCAGCCGGTCGATCAACCCGTTGTCGAGCGGCTGCGTTGCGATGATGAAGCTGCCCACCGACACGATCCGCCGCCGGAAGAAGCCGAAGGGCGCCGCCGCCGGAGCGCCCCCAGTCGCGACCAACACTTGATCAGCGGTGACTTGGCCCTTGGGCGTCGTCACCTTCCAGCCGCTCGCCAGTCGATCGAGGCCGGTGACTTCGGCGCCTTCATAAATCTTCGCGCTCGCCCGCGCTGCCGCTTCCGCCAGGCCGACGCCGAAGCGCGCCGGGTTGAGCTGCGCGCTGGTCGTCTGGATCAGCGCGCCGTGAAAGGCGTCCGATCCCACTTCCTCGCGGATGCGCTCCGGGGGCACGAGGCGGACATTCTTATCCACCTCAGCGATCAGCAGGTCATGGGCGCGGACGAGCTTTTCATAATGTTTCGGCTTGGCGGCGAGCTTTACCCGGCCGCAGCGGTTGAAGGCGCAATCGATGCCTTCCTCCGCCACGATTCGCTCGACCATATCCACTGCGTCGCAATGGGCGCGATAATAGGCCTTGGCGATGTCCTTCCCGAAGCGGGCGGAGAGGGCGCCATAGTCATGGGCCGTGCCATTGTTGCACTGGCCGCCATTGCGTCCCGAAGCCTCTCCGACAACATGCCCCGCCTCCAGCAGCACGACATTCGCGCCGCGTTTCGCCAGCGCCAGCGCGGCCGAAAGCCCGGTAAAGCCGCCGCCGATAATGGCGACGTCGGCCCTGCCTGCAAAGGCTTCTTCGACCGCCCCTTGCGCCCCGCCGGTGAAGGCAGGCGCGCTTGCGAGCCAGTAGGAGAGGGGGGATGCGCTCATCGCTGGGATCAGAGACCCACGACCGCCGGCAGAGCGCCGATATGCGGGATTTCGACGTCGCGATAGAAGGGGTTGGACGGCTCATGCCCGCGGCCCACGAAGACGCGGCAGCCGAAATGCAGGTCGGTCGCGGTGTTCTGGTCGTAACGGAAGCTGGAGGAGACGTGCATCATCTCCTCGGGCTTGGCGCCGAGCTGGTCGAACATATATTCGAACGCCTGCATCCGGGGCTTGTAGGCCTGCGCCATCTGCGCGGTGTAGACGGCGTGGAAGGGCGCGCCCAGCATGGCGACATTGCGATGGATCTGGTCGTTCATCGCATTGGACAGGATGACGAGCGGAATCTTGTCCCCGATCTTCGACAGACCGCCCGGCACATCCTCATGCGGACCCCAGGTCGGCACGGCATTGTAGACCGCGTCGGCATCCGCCTCGCGATATTCCACGCCCCAGCGCTTGCAGGTGCGGCGCAGCGAGTTGCGGATGATCTCCTGATAGGGTTCCCATGGCCCCAATACCTGATCGAGCCGATAGGCGCCCCAATCCTTGCAGAAGGCGGGCAGGTCTTCCGCCGCGACGCGATCGGCCATGAAGGCGGTCGCCATCTCCGTCATGCGGAAACGGGTCAACGTGCCGTAGCAGTCGAAGCTGATATATTTGGGCCGGAAATTGGGCATGGGCTTGATCCCCCTTGGTTGGCATCTGGTGGCCGGCGGGCCGTCTCTTGATGAAGCCATTACGACACGGACTGTCCGGAACATGTCTCCGATTGGTTCGGGGCGAGGGGCAGATTTGGACCTTTTACATGCACGCTTTCGGCATAGTTTGCCGTGGGTGGATGAGGAGGGCAATCGGGCTGGTGGAGGGGGTGGTTCGCGCGGGTCCGGAGGCGTTCGGGCGGCAGATAATATCGCTGTTCCGAATCCCTTGTTCGTCATTCCCGCCTTCGCGGGAATGACGAAAGCGGGAGGTTAATAGCCCCGGTCGCGGCTTACTTCGCCCTCCATGGCCTGGCCCTCTTGCAATCGCCGGATATTCGCGATCAACGCTCGCGCTGCAGTGTCGGCCCGCGTCATGCTGGCGATATGGGGGGTCAGCATGATGCGCGGATGATCCCAGAAGGGATGCTCCGCCGGCAGCGGTTCAGGCTCCGTCACATCCAGAATCGCAGCGGAAAGATGCCCCTCATCGAGCAGAGGCAGCAGATCATGCTCCACCAGATGGCCGCCCCGCCCGACATTGATGAGCGCAGCGCCACGCGGCAGTTTCGACAGAGTCTCCCGGCACAAAATGCCGCGAGTCTCCGCCGTCAACGGCATAAGGCAGATGAGGATGTCGCAACGCGCCAGAAACCCGTCCAACTCCGCCTTGCCCGCATGGCAGGCGACGCCCTCGATCTCATGCCGGGACCGGCTCCAGCCCGAAAGCGCGAAGCCGAAGGGGCGCAGCGCCTTTAGCGCCGCCTGGCCCAATTGCCCCAGCCCCATCACGCCTACCCGGCGCTCGGCGGCGGGCACCAGCTTGACCGGCGCCCAGCGATGTTCCCTTTGCGCCAGGCCATAGTCGATGAAGCCCCGATGCAATGTCAGCACCGCCCCGCAGGCATATTCGACCATGCCCTCGACGATCCCCGGCTCGATCATGCGCACCAGCCGGACGTGGGGCGGCAGCTTGCTCATGTCGAACTGGTCGATCCCGGCGCCGACCGAGAACAGCGCTTGCAGGCCGGTCAGCCGCTTCAGCAATTCGCGCGACGGGTCCCAGGCCGCAAGATAGCGGATCGCCGCCGGATCGTTCATTTCGTCCGGCGTCGCAAAGGCGATGTCCGGCGCTTCGGCGGCGAAGATTTCCCGCCAGATGCGCCCGCGTTCGGGATCGGATGTATAGAGCAAGGTCATGCCATCTGCTTTCTTGCGGCGGACCGGCGGCGGACGGCGCGAGCCTGCCACCACATCAGCGGTCCGGAAAGGGAAAGGGTGAGCAACGCCAGCGCGACCGGCATCAACAGCATGGGACCGATCGTGCCGAAGCTGTTGCCCGCGTGGAGCGGCAGCACCGTCATCCAGAGCGCGTCATTATTCTCGGCCCGCGTCGCGCTGACGATATGCGGATCGGTCAGGGTCACAATGGCGCGATGCACGGCGCGGGGGTTGCGTTCGGGCGCGTGGAAATTGACGATCAGCCGCTCGTCGGTCAGGCGGAAATCGCGCAGGGCGCTGTCGGGGAAAGCGCTTTGCGCCAGCGCCAGCGCCCGGTCGATCGCGGCCGCGCTCGCGGCGGGTCGCTGAGGGGCGGGGGCATCCGCGCCGATCAGTTCCGGCACAACCAGCAGCAAGCCTGTCACCGCCATGAAACCCAGCAGGACGGACATCAGCACGCCCACCGTGCGATGCAACTGCCGCAGCACCAGCCGGAAGGCGAGATTCCAGCGGATCGAGAGCTGTTTCGATATGGAGCCTTTTTTGGGCCACCAATAGGCAAGGCCCGTCCCCGCCATCGCCAGCAGGGCCAGCGCATTGAGCAGCACGAACGCCATTCCGGCCTTGCCCGCCATCAGCCGGTAATGGAGTTGAAGCGCGGCTTCGACCGGAAAGGCCCAGACCGACCCCTTGCGCAGCACGCCGCCCCCTGCCGGATCGACTGACGCATAGCGCGTCGCTCCGCGTGCATCGGTCAGTTCCGCAAGATAAGTCGCCTCGTCCTCATCGGGCGCGAAGAGGCGCGCGACGGCAAAGCCGGGCAATGCCCGCTCCGCGCTGGACACCGCTGTCCCGGCCGCAATGGCGGGCGCCGTGCCATGGCTGACCAGCCCGGCCGGATCGATCCAGCGCGCCACCGGCCCGCGATAGAGCAGCAGCATGCCGGTCACGGCCTGCACCAGCAGCAGCAGCGCCATGGCAAGGCCGATATATTTGTGAAGGCGAAGCCATCGCGCCCGGTTCATGGTCTTTTCCTAACATGGAAAGACCGCCGGCGACCCTTCAGGCTTGGAGGGCGGGTCGCCGGCGGCCAACCGGAACCGAGGGTTCCGAATGTCAGCAGATCAGAAATCGAACGTCGCGCGGACCGTGAAGGAGCGCGGCGCACCCGGCTGGACCCACAGCGCCGCATAGGAGCTGGCGTAATATTTCTTGTCGAGCAGGTTGTTGACGTCGGCCGACAGCTTGATCTGGTCGGTGATGTTGAACGAACCGATGACCTTCACCAGCGTATAGCTGGGGAGGAAGAAGGTCGTCGCCGTTTCGCCCAGGCGGCGGCCGACATAATTCACGCCCGCGCCCAGCATCGCTTCATGCCCGCCGATCGAGAAATTCTTGAACAGCAGGGCGTTGCCCTGATGCTTGGGAATGTTGATCAGCGGATCGCCGGGAAGGATCGGCTGGTTGAAATTGGGATCGCCAACGGCGGTGTCCCAGCCCGCATCGGTATAGGCGTAGGTCAGGAACGCTTCGAACCCGGCGGGCAGCTTGGCGTTCAGGTCGAACTCAATGCCCTTGCTCTTGGCGGAACCCACAGGCTTCGAGAAGTTTGCGTTGCCCGGGTCGGTACTCAGCACGTTGGTCTTCTTCATCGTGTACAGTGACAAAGTGCTGGTGATCCTGCCGTCCGGCGTCACGAACTTTGCACCCACTTCATAGGATTTGCTGAGTTCCGGAGCGAAGGGCTGTTGATCGGCGCCGATGCCGCTGTTGGGGCGGAAGCCCTTGCCGTAGCTGGCATAGAGCGAAATGCTGCGGGTCGGCTCGAACACCAGTCCGGCCATGGGGCTGAACTTGGTATAGGCTTTGCGCGGGTTGGGATTGGTCGCGCCCGGCAGCCGGATATGGATATTCTGGCTGAAATCATCGTAGCGCCCGCCGAAGCGGACCTTGAACTGCTCGGTGATCTCGATCTGATCCTGGGCGTAGATGCCCCAGGCCTTCTGGATCTCGGTCGAGTTTTGAATCTGCTGCGTCGGAATTGGCGCTGGGATGTTGTAGTTCGGATTGAAAATGTTGATCGAATAGGACTGATCCGTGGCGCTTGGACGATAGCGGGTCTGGAAGGTGTTGATCTTGAACTTGTCCCAATCAGCGCCGATGCGGATATTGTGCACGATCGATCCGGTCTCCAGCTTGCCGCTGATTTCACCACGGAACACCATATGGGTCGTGCTGTAGTCGCGGAAGCGGCGCTGGCGGGACAAGGTCTGGCCGTCGGCGTAAATCCTTTGCCGTCCGGCTAACGGATTGGCCTTGTTGAACGCCAATTCCGGATCGCTGGAATAGCCGACGAAAGTCGTATCCTTGTAGCCCGCGCCCAGCATCAGCGTCCAATCGTCGCTGAAATCATGCTGATATTGCGCCTGATGACCCAGCACCTCGACCTTGGTCTGGCCGTCATTGGGATTGCCCAGGAAGCGCGAATTGGGAATGGCGCCCAGATTATAGCTGATCGTCCCGTTGGCATTGACGGTCGGCACCGCTACAACGCCGCGCTCGAACGGCACTTCCTGGTTCACATATTCCAGTTCGTAGGTGAAGATGTCCGTGTCGGAGAATTTCGCGATGAAGGACGGCGTCAGCACATATTTGCGGGTGTGGACCGTGTCGCGGAAACTGTCGGCATCTTCCACCGCGCCGTTCAGGCGCACCGCGAACATGTCGTTGAGCGGCAGGTTGAAGTCGCCCTCGACCCGATAGGTGTTCCAGCTTCCACCGGACACGCCGAAGCTGCCGAATATTTTGTTCAACAAGGGTTTCTTGGTGACGATGTTGATCGTGCCGCCCGGTTCGCCGCGTCCGAAAAGCGCTGAGTTCGGACCCTTGAGCACTTCGATCCGCTCGACATTGGATGCATCGCGCGGGCCGCCATAGCCACGGCCGCCGTTGAAGCCGTTGACCAGGAATCCGCTCGGAAAATTCTCGTCCCCGGCAAAGCCGCGAATGGCGAAGCTGTCCCACAGGCCGCCGAAATTATTCTGTTTAGACACGCCGCTCGCCAGTTCCAATGCGGTGTCGAGGCGGGTGATGTTGAGATCGTCGAGCAGCTTGCCTTCCAGGAACTGCACCGCTTGCGGGATTTCCTTGACCGGCGTGTCCCCGAAATATTGACGCTTGAGGCCCGTGACGACGATCGTCTCGCCGGCGGCATCTCCTGCCGTTTGCGCCTGCGCGCCCGGCGCAAGTGCAATGGCGGCGGCACTGGCAGTCAAGGCCAGACGAAAAGCCGAAAAATTGCGCATATTTTTACCCCTTGTGAAATCGCTGTTCCCATTTGTCCTGCGAAACGGGGTGAGCCGGCCTGTTCTTATCTTCTCTCCAGTCGGACATTCTTGTCGTCCTTTTTTCCGGGGGCCGGTCACGGGGCGTTTTGTCGCCTCTTGTTGAGATCAGGCTATGTCTGCATTGCAGAAATATTACGTCAAACTTGATGGCTCCGACGGTGAATAATTGTGAAAAGGGGGTCTGGACGGCAGGATTCACCGGGCCGTTTTCCGGCGTTCCCGCGCCCTGAAATCCCAACAAAAAGGCCGCCTTCCGTCGGGAAGGCGGCCAGGCAACCCGCAGGCACTCGGGATCAGAGATATTTGAGCCACCAGATGTCCTTGCGCCGCTGCTTGAGCTGCGCGAACCAGCGGGTGGGGAAGTAAAGCACCGGGACCAGGATGAAGACCCAGATCCACACCCAGCGCAGATGATCTACGCCGAACACCGTGCCCTTGGTCGGGCCGTACATCAGCATGGCGATGTTGTAGATGACCTTCAGCGTATAGAGGTGCAGCACATAATAGAACATCGGCGCGCCCCCCAGCAGGGCGAGGTGCGGCATGGCCTTGCTGTCCTGCCAGGCTTCGAACGCCGCCAGCAGCAGGCAGCCGGCGCCGATCGTCGGCATCAGGAACAGCAGCGAGGGAGGATATTTGGTGAGCGCCAGGAAGCTCATCACCGTGCGCAGCGGCGTTTCCGCAATGAACCAGGGCTTGTCGCCATAGACGTTCAGATAGCGGATGACGACGAAGCCGATGACGAGGCCAAGGCCCAGCATGGTAAGGCGCCTGATGCGGCGTTCCGGATCGCTTCCTTTCGCGAACCACGGGCCGCAGGCATAGCCGAGCAGGATGACGCCGATCCACGGCAGCACCGGATAGGTGGTCTTGAAGGCCATTCCCGCAATCTCGAACTTGTCGCGCTGATGCAGGATCGCCCAAGGGATGAAGAAGGGCGATTGCGCCGTCAGCCGGATCGGGTCGAGCAGATTGTGCAGGCAGACGATGGCAAGGCCCAGGGCGAACTGCGCCGGGCGGGGGAGATGGATGAGTGCCGCAAGGCAGATCATGCTGAGGCCGATGGTCCAGATCACCTGCATCCAGAGGACCGGCGGCGGGAATATGTTCGCCTGGGTGGGCCATGCATAGCAGACCACGGTGAATTCCAGGAACAGCAGGAACAGGCCGCGCTTGAACAGGAATTCGGACACCTGGCGCTTGCTGTGCGACTGGCCGTAGAGCCAGGCCGAAAGACCCGTCAGCGCCACGAAGGTCGGCGCGCAGAAGGTGGAGAGCAGGCGGGTGAAGAACAGGCCCGGATCGGTCGTGTTCGCGTTGACCGGATCGGTCACCTGCAAATGCAGGAACCAGGTCTCGCGCACATGGTCGACCAGCATGAACAGCATGACGAGCCCGCGCAGCGCATCGATGGCGATCAGCCGGGTGCGCGCCTTCGCTGCGTCCATGGGGGTTGCCGTGGCCCGCAGGCCGATTGGGGGCGCTTGGCCCGCGATACTGCTCATGGCATCTGTCCTCTTATGCCTTATACTTCATTTGAGAGCTGTCCCATCCCTCATTTCAGCATGACGGGGATTGATGGGCCAACCTTCCTTGTCGTGGCGAATATCCGTTCTTACTCAGCCTTGGGCCGATAGAGATCCTTGTAGAAGCCGACCGTCTTGACTGTGACCGTCACGGGCGTTTCGCCCTTGTTGCGGAAATACCAGCCATGGATGCCGCCGAAGGGCGCGGTGAAGTCGCCCTGTCCGCCGCTGATCTCCAGTTCCTTCCAATAGTCGGTGAAGGCGTCGTCGGCCGCATTCAGCTCTTCGCCATGCATCTCCGCCTTGATCGGACCGCTCGACTTCCATTCGAAGATGAAGCTGTCGCCCTTTTGCATATGCGCCTTCACCTCCTGGCCGCTGTGCGGAGGCAGGGTGATGGTCATTTCATCCTGCCGCCAGGGCGTGGACCGGGAAATGCTGGCCTTGGTGGGCGTGGCGATCCCTGCCGTCGCGGGAGCCGGAGCGGCAGGCGCGCTCTCCTTCGCCCCGCCCGATACCATGCCGGTGAGGCCCAGTGCCGTGCCGACGCCGGTCGGGTCGACGCCATATTCGGCGGGCAGCACGAACAGCGTCAGGATCGCGGCGGCGGCGATTGCGGCGCCGCCGGTCGCCTTGGCCAGCGCCGAGGGGGAGGGGGAAATTTGGGCAGGAAGCGCGGAAATGGCTTGCGTGTTCATGTCAGGCCCCTTGGGTGAAATAGCCGGCCAACTGATAGCCGATCAGGACGAAGCCGGCGGTCATCAGCGCGGCATTGGCGAGGATGGCGCTGCGGCGGAAACTGTCGCTCATGCGCCATAGGTTCATCAGCAGCAGGATGACGGTCAGCGCCATGAACTGGCCCATTTCGACGCCGATATTGAAGCTGATGAGGTTGGGGATCATCCCGTCCCCGGCCAGCGTCAGTTCCTGCAACTTGGTGGCCAGGCCAAAGCCGTGGAAGAAGCCGAAGATCAGCACCGCCGCCTTGGGATTGGGCGAAAAGCCCAGCCAGGTGCGGAACCCGTCCAGATTGTCGATCGCCTTGTACACCACCGACAGGCCGATGATCGCGTCGATGATGAAGGGATTGGCGCGGATGTCGAAGATCACGCCCAGCAGCAGCGTCGTGCTGTGCCCGATGGCGAACAGCGTCACATAGGCGCCGACATCCTTGAGCCGGTAGAGGAAGAAGATGACTCCGGCCAGGAACAGCAGATGGTCGTAGCCGGTGACCATATGCTTGGCGCCCAGATACATATAGGGGATGATGTTGACGCCCGACGCGCCTTCGATGAAGGCCTTGTCGTTTTCGTTGACGCCATGCGCCCAGAGCGTGGAACTCATAAGCGCGAGCATCAGTCCCAGAGCCAGCAGCGCGACCCGCCGCATCGTGGGATTGAGTAGCGGGGAGAGGGGCGCGCTGTGCATGGCCGTCCTTACTTGGTCTGGAAGGTGGCGAAGCTCTTGGCGCCGCTCTTGTCGATCAGCGCGACGACGATCTTCGCGCCCTTGGCTGCCTTGAAGCCCGGCGCGCTGAGCTTGTTGCCGCCCGCGGCCTTCAGCGCCGCTTCGGTCTTCTTGCCGGCCGCGGTCTGGGTCAGCTTGGCGGTGTAGCCAGCGGCGGGGATCGGCTCATCCTCCTCGCTCAGGTACACGTCGATGCCCTTGGGGCCGGTGACCAGCTCGAACATGGTTTCGCCCGTCATCTGGACCATCCCGCCATGCTGCGGCTTCATGCTGCCATGGGCGTGAACGGCCGCCGGGACGGCGATCAGGGCGAGGGCGGCGATGGCGCTGCGGAAAAGATCGATCTTCATGGGAAGTCTCCGTGAAAAAAGGGGGGGAAGGGCTTATTCCGGCAGATGCGGCAGGACGAAGGAGAGCGAGGCGCGATATTCCTCATGATCGACCTTCTTGTCGGTGGTCTGGCCGACATAGATCGCCATCAGCACGTTGATGCCCTGGTTGCGCAGCTTGATCGTCGCGGTGCCGTCCGGGCCGGTCTTGGCAGGGGCGGCTTCGTCGGGATCGTTCACATAATCCTGCATGACGGTCGCGCCGGCCACGGGCTTGCCCTTGTAATAGACGCGCACCTTCATCGGCTCGCCCATCTTCTGCGGGATGGCGATGTCGGCGGGCACCAGTTGGAGCGTGTGACCCTCCAGCAGCGGAACCGGCTTGGTCGGCATCTGGGTCAGATGCACGGCATATTTGAAATTATGCTCGGCCAGCGTGGCGTTAGGCACTTCGTCGCGGCCCTTATTGTGCCATTCGCCGTCGGGCGTCTTGCTCCAATAGCCATAGTCCATGATCGCGGCGACGGCGGCCACCGGCTCGTCGCTGTCGACGACGGGGATTGCGCCCGCCGCCCGCAGCGAGGTGTTCACCGGCGCCCAGTCGCTGTCGTAGCCGGTCACGGTCTTGACCAGCGGCAGGCGCTTCACCGCGTCCAGATCGTCCGCGCCCACGCCATAGATCAGCGCAAGCTGCCGGGCGCGCTGCGCGAACCAGATGCCGTGCGCGCTCAGCGGCGCGGCGGCGGCAACGGCGACGCCCGCGATCAGGGTCGCGCTCATCAGACGGGTGAATTTCATGGGGCAGGCCTCCAATAGGTCAAAATGTCCTCTTGAAGGTGCAGGCTATGGCAGCCGCCAGCCGTTTGATGCCGAATTGCCGTTATGGGGAAGCAGAATATTTCAAATGAGTGACGCAAATAGATGATAGCGCGCATCGGCCCAGGACGTTGCAACTTCGCAGAAGCGGCGCTCGCTGGAACCTGCTGCCTTGCCATCCGTTGGAAAGCACAGGTCTTTCAACGGCCAAATCTTTCAACGCAAGGAGTGTTGCATGATCCGTCTGGCCATCATTTCACTCGTGATCGCCGCCGTGCTGGCCATATTGGGCTTTGGCGGCGCGGCGGGCACATTTGTCGGCATCGCCAAGTTCCTGTTCGTGCTGGCGATCGCGCTGTTCGTGATCTTCCTCGTCCTCGGCCTATTGGCTGGCAAGGGAATCAAGAACGCGATAGATTGACGAACTATGACTGATATTGGCGCTGGAGTGGACGAAACCGGTCGATTGATACGCGATGAGGCCGGATTCCTGCTCCAGCGCGATCTGGGCGGCAGTTTCCGGCTGGTGCTGCTGCGCGTTCCCGTCGATCATGTCGAAAAACGAGTGCGGGTGCAGGGTTATTATGCCGGGGATGGCATAGTGGAGGTGGAAGGGGTGGCCGCGGCCTGACGACCGACGGCCTTCTTCCTGTCAGGGATTGATCGAGTCGCGGGGTTCGTAGGACGTCATGACGTCATGCGTGCTCACAAAGCGCGCGCAGGCGCCAAAGCCCCGATTATTCTCCAGCGGAAGCGCTGTTTCGCAATAGGCGCATTCCGCCATCAGCCGGCCGACCATCCACTGGCTGCGGCCGCAACTGGGGCAATGATTGGCTTCCCCCGGATGATAATGAATGATGTAACCCCTTATGGCCGGGTCAAAAGACTTGCCGGTCGCGAGGTTGGACACTGGGCGCATCGTCTCTTCCTCCTCAGACACATATCACGGCATCGACGCAAAAATCGGAAATACCCCCGAACTTTACATCGGCTTCGATGCAACGACGAACGTCAGAGCGAGCGACCTTATCATCTCTGCTGAGCCCGCTCCTTGCATCAGAACGCGGCTGCAACTCAATGTATCCCGGCCCGGACGACCGCGTCTACAAGAAAGATTTCAGCCGCTGTCCCATTTTCGCGCCTTCGCATTTGACTTGAGGCGTGCAGGCGCTATGGCGGCGCGCATCGGGACATACCCGCTTCGGCCGTGAGTTGGGGCGCATCCCGCCACCTTTCCGTTCGGTAGTTTTCCGCCGTCCGGCGAGCTTCTGGTGGAACTGCGTCATCCTTCCTTCGCATGGTCGGGGCTATGCGAGGAGACGCACGACTCATGACCGCCATCGGACAGGACACACTCGGCACGCGCGACATTTTGAAGGTCGGCGGCAAGGACATTGCCTATTATTCGCTGAAAAAGGCCGCTGCGAAGCTTGGAGACGTTTCGCGCCTGCCTTTCTCGATGAAGGTGCTGCTGGAAAACCTGCTCCGTTTCGAGGATGGCGTCACCGTCACCACCGACGACATCAAGGCGATCGTCGCATGGCAGAATGACAAGGGCAAGGCCGAGCGCGAGATCCAGTATCGTCCCGCCCGCGTGCTGATGCAGGACTTCACCGGCGTTCCCTGCGTGGTCGACCTGGCCGCCATGCGCGACGCGATGACCGCGCTGGGCGCCGACGCCGGCAAGATCAACCCGCAGGTTCCCGTCCACCTCGTCATCGACCACTCGGTCATGGTCGATGAATTCGGCACGCCCAAGGCGTTCGAGCAGAATGTGGAAATCGAATATCAGCGCAACATGGAGCGCTACGACTTCCTTAAGTGGGGCAGCAAATCGCTCGCCAATTTCTATGCCGTTCCCCCGGGCACCGGCATCTGCCATCAGGTGAACCTGGAAAATATCGCGCAGGCCGTGTGGTCGAGCGAAGGCCCTGACGGCGTCACTGTCGCTTATCCCGACACCTGCGTCGGCACCGACAGCCACACCACCATGATCAACGGCCTGGGCGTACTGGGCTGGGGCGTGGGCGGCATCGAAGCCGAAGCCGCGATGCTCGGCCAGCCCGTCTCCATGCTCATCCCCGAAGTCGTCGGCTTCAAGCTGACCGGCGAACTGAAGGAAGGCGTGACCGCCACCGACCTGGTGCTGACCGCCACGCAGATGCTGCGCGCCAAGGGCGTGGTCGGCCGCTTCGTCGAATATTTCGGCCCCGGCCTCGCCTCGCTGTCGCTGGCCGACCGCGCGACGCTCGCCAACATGGCGCCGGAATATGGAGCGACCTGCGGCTTCTTTGGAATCGACGACAAGACTCTGGACTATATGCGCCTGACCGGCCGCACCGAGGAGAATATCGCGCTGGTCGAAGCCTATGCCAAGGAGCAGGGTTTCTGGATCGACCCCACCGCCGATCTGGTCTTCACCGACACGCTGGAACTGGACCTCGCTACCGTCGTCCCCAGCCTCGCCGGTCCCAAGCGCCCGCAGGACCGCGTCGCGCTGCCGGAAGTCGATGACGTGTTCAACGCCGACATGGCGAACGTCTACAAGAAGGCGCAGCAGCGCGTGCCGGTCGAGGGCAAGGATTTCGACATTGGCGATGGCGACGTCACCATTGCCGCGATCACAAGCTGCACCAACACGTCGAACCCCGGCGTTCTGGTCGCCGCCGGCCTCGTCGCCAAGAAGGCGAACGAGCTGGGCCTGAAGCCCAAGCCCTGGGTCAAGACTTCGCTCGCGCCGGGTTCGCAGGTCGTCACCGACTATCTGGAAAAGGCCGGTCTTCAGTCGCATCTCGACGCCGTCGGCTTCAACCTGGTCGGCTATGGCTGCACCACCTGCATCGGCAATAGCGGCCCGCTGGCCGAGCCGATCAGCAAGGCGATCAACGAAAACGGCCTGGTCGCCGCTGCGGTGATCTCCGGCAACCGCAACTTCGAAGGCCGCGTGTCGCCCGACGTGCGCGCCAACTTCCTCGCCAGCCCGCCGCTGGTGGTGGCCTATGCGCTCAAGGGCACGGTGATCGAAGACTTCATCACCACCCCGATCGGCCAGGGTACGGATGGTCAGGACGTGTATCTCAAGGACATCTGGCCGACCAATGACGAGGTCGCCTCGACCATGGCAGGCTGCATGGACCGTCAGATGTTCCAGGCGCGCTACGCCAACGTCTACAAGGGCGACGCGCACTGGCAGGCGATCGACGTCACGGGTTCGGACACCTACGCATGGCGCGCCGGTTCGACCTATGTCGCCAACCCGCCTTATTTCGAGGGTCTGACCATGACCCCGGCGCCGGTCACCGACATCATCGAGGCCAAGCCGCTCGCCATCTTCGGCGACTCGATCACCACCGACCATATTTCGCCGGCCGGTTCGATCAAGGCGACCTCGCCCGCGGGCAAGTGGCTGTCGGAGCATCAGGTCGCGCAGGCCGACTTCAACAGCTACGGCGCGCGCCGTGGTCACCACGAAGTCATGATGCGCGGCACCTTCGCCAATATCCGCATCAAGAACCTGATGCTGGACGGCGTCGAAGGCGGCATGACCCGCTATGATGGCGAAGTCCTGCCGATCTATGACGCGGCGATGAAGCACAAGGCCGACGGCACGCCGCTGGTCGTCATCGGCGGCAAGGAATATGGCACCGGATCGTCGCGCGACTGGGCGGCAAAGGGCACCAACCTGCTGGGCGTCCGTTCGGTCATCGTCGAAAGCTTCGAGCGCATCCACCGTTCGAACCTGGTCGGCATGGGCGTGCTGCCGCTCCAGTTCAAGGACGGCCAGAACAAGGACACGCTGGGCCTGACGGGCGACGAAACCTTCACCATCCAGAATGTCTCGGGTTTGAAGCCCCGCCAGGATGTGGACGTGATCGTGAAGCGCGCCGACGGCTCGACCTTCACCTTCACCGCGCTATGCCGCATCGATACCATCAACGAACTGGATTACTTCCTGAACGGCGGCATTCTTCAGTATGTTCTGCGCAAGCTGGCTGCTTGATCGGCTGAGGCGCTGAGATAAGGAAGGGGCTCTCTCCGCGAGGAGGGAGCCCCTTTGCCATGGCGTTGTCCGGCACGCTGAAAAAGGGAGGGCGCAGTGACATTCTTCATCGAGCTTGTCGGCTGGCTCGGCGCGGTCCTCGTGCTTGGCGCCTATATCCTTGTCTCGACCGGCCGTCTTTCCAGCGAATCGTCGGCTTTCCAGGGGATGAACGCGCTTGGCGCGGCCTTCTTCGTCCTCAACACCTGGTGGCATGGCGCCATCCCCTCGATGGTGCTCAACATCATCTGGAGCGGCATCGGCTTTGCGGCGCTCTGGCGCATCCGCCGGGTCGCGCGCCCATAGCAGTTATTTCGCAAAGCCAAGAAAGGCTGGGGTAGCGGCCGGCAATTCATTTGGCTACCAAGTCGGTAGAGATGAAAAAAGCGCTGATCGTCCGTCATGTGCCGCGCGAAGGAGCGGCTGGCTATCTCCAGCCGATCGAGGCCGCCGGCTATGAGATCGAACGGATCGACGTCGCCAGCCCCGATTTCTTCGATGCCGACCTGTGCATGCCCGACCTGCTGATCATGATGGGTGGCCCGATGGGCGTCTATGAGCATGACATTCACCCCTGGATACCCCACCAGATCGAAAAGCTCGCCGCCCGGCTGGAGCAGGATCTGCCGACGCTTGGCGTCTGCCTCGGCAGCCAGATGATCGCCGCAGCGCTGGGCGCACGCGTTTATCCCGGCGGGCGTATGGAACTGGGTTTCGCGCCGGTTACGCTGAACGGGGCAGGGGTCGATTCACCGCTTCGCCATCTGCAGGAAGTGCCCGTTCTGCACTGGCACAGCGACACATTCGATCTGCCCGTGGGCGTCGACCTGCTCGCTTCGACCGAAGATTATGCCCATCAGGCCTTTCGCCGCGGGCGCAACCTGCTCGCGCTGCAATTCCATGCAGAAATGGGCGAAGACCCGCGCTTCGAAGATTGGCTGACGCATTTCTGGGCCGATCTCGACATAGCGAAGCAATGCGGCATCGCCCTGCGGCAGGACCATGCCGACCATGGCCCCGGCGCCGTCGCCGCCGGTCGCGCCATGATTGCCGAATGGTTGAGCGGGATCGAGAGCTAGGCTGTAGTGACATTTTAGGGATTTCGATATTGTTGGATTTGTGATTCACCACTGGCTTTTGGAGGCTGGTGTGGAAGGCGAGGTACTGAGGGACGATCAGTGGGAGCGGCTGCGGGAGTTTGT
>Ga0255338_1001805_pt1 | contig 36902 bp, 35 predicted proteins | sample MeOH1_35cm_T4_19_FD_203715 | JGI IMG/M metagenome (GOLD analysis project Ga0255338, IMG submission 203715) | Sandy soil microbial communities from University of British Columbia, Vancouver, Canada - MeOH1_35cm_T4_195 | ecosystem: Engineered > Artificial ecosystem > Sand microcosm > Unclassified ...
GCTCACGAACATCGAGATCAGCACCGCCGCGACGATGGTGACGCCGAACTCGTGGAAGAACTTGCCGATGATGCCGCCCATGAAGCCGATCGGCAGGAACACCGCGACGATCGAGAACGTGGTGGCCAGCACGGCCAGGCCGATCTCCTGCGTGCCGTCCATGGCCGCCTGGTAGGGCGGCTTGCCCATCTGCACGTGGCGCACGATGTTCTCGCGCACCACGATGGCGTCGTCGATCAGCAGGCCCACGCACAGCGACAGCGCCATCAGCGTGATCATGTTGATCGTGAAGCCGAACAGGTTCATGAACAGGAACGTGCCGACGATGGAGATCGGCAGCGTGAGGCCGGTGATGACGGTGGAGCGCCACGAGTTCAGGAACAGGAACACGATCAGCACCGTCAGCAGCGCGCCCTCGATCAGCGTGCGCCGCACGTTCTCGACCGAGACGCGGATCGGCCGCGAGTTGTCGGTGATCTGCTCCAGCCGCACGCCCGGCGGCAGCTGCGCCGCCATCTCGGCGACGGTCTTCTTCAGCCCGTCGACGACCTCGATCGTGTTCTCGTCCTGCGACTTCTGCACCGTCAGCAGCAGCGTGCGCCCGCCGTTGTAGAGCGCCAGGCTGTCGATTTCCTGCGCGCCATCGGCGATGCGGGCGACCTGCTCGACGCGCACCGGCGCACCGTTCTTGCGGGCCACGATGATCTTGCCGAAGTCTTCGGGGCGCTGCATGCGCGCGTCGATCTGCACCACGCGTTCCTGCGCCAGCGAGCGGATCGCGCCGACCGGCAGGTCCTGGTTTTCGTTGCGCACGGCCGCCACGACCTGGTCGGCGGTGATGCCCAGCGCTTCCATGGCGACCGGGTTCAGGTAGACGTTGATCTCGCGCTTGGTGCCGCCGACCAGGGTCACCGAGCCGACGCCGCGCACGTTCTCCAGCCGCTTCTTGAGCACCTGGTCGGACCAGTTGGTCAGCTCCACGGCGCTCATCGGCTTGACCTGGGCGCCGCGCGCCGCGCCCGACCGCTCCAAGCAAGCGCGCGCCCCCTCGGGGGGCAGCGCAGCGCACGCAGTGCCCAGCGTGGGGGCCTCATCTGTCGGCAGGACGGCCAGCGACCAGATGGCGCGGGCCGAGGGGTCGAACCGCAGCACGCGCGGCTCCTTCACCTCGGTGCGGAAATTCGGCCGGATCGACGCCACCTTCTCGCGCACATCCTCGGCCGCCTTGCGCCCGTCGATGTGCAGCTGGAACTCGATGATGACGACCGACTGGTTCTCGTAGCTGCGCGAGGTGAGGGCGTTGATGCCCGCGATCGAGTTGACGCCTTCCTCGATCTTCTTGGTGACTTCGCTCTCGACGATCTCCGGCGAGGCGCCGGGATACTCGGCCATCACCACGACCACCGGGAAATCGATGTTGGGGAACTGGTCGACCTTCAGGCGCTGCAACGAGAACAGGCCGAGCACGACGATGGCCAGCATGACCATCGTCGCGAAGACCGGGTTCTTCAGGCTGACGCGGGTGAACCACATATCACGGGCTCGGGGTCGTCTTGCTTCCGCCCCCGCCGGGAGAGGGCGGGGGAGCGGGCTGGGGTGGGGGCGCTGCGCCGCCGGTGAACCGCACCGCCGTGCCTTCGCGCAACTGGCCCACGCTGCCGGCGATCACCACGGCGCCGGGCGCGATGCCTTTCACCCCGACCATCACCTCGTTGTCGGCGTCTCCCCGCGCGCCCAGCTCGACGCCCTTGTGCACCACGCGGTTGTCCTCGACCACCTGCACGTAAGGCGCCGGCTTGTCGGTGCGCACGGCCGAGAGCGGCACCGCCAGTGCCGTCGCCCGGCCGGTGGCCAGCGTGCCCTGCGCGAACAGCCCTTGGCGCAAGCCGGCCGGGTTGTCGATGGCAAGGTAGGCGAGCACGCTGCGGCTGCCGGCCTGTGCGCTCGGGTTGATGCGGGCGACTTTCGCCAGCACGGGCTTCGGGCTGCCCTCGACCTGCAACGCCGCCTGCTGGCCGACGCGCACGTCCACCGAGTCGGCGGCGCTCAGCGTGGCTTCCAGTTCCAGCCGGCTCAGGTCGACGATCTCGACCACGCGCGCCTCCACGGCCACCCGTTCGCCCGGCTGCGCCAGGCGCTGCGACACCATCCCGGAAATCGGCGCGCGCAGCACGGTGTCGTCCAGCGTCTTGCGCGCCATTTCGGCGCCGGCGAGCGCGGCCTGGTGGTTGGCCCGCGCGGCGGCCAGGTTGTTCATGGACGTTTCCAGGGCGGTCCTGGAGATGAAGCCCTGGTCGACGAGCGCCTTGTTGTTGTCGAACTGGCGCTGCGCGATGTCGATCTGGGCCTTGGCCGAGTCGGCCTGCTGCTGCGCCTGGCGCACCCGCGCGTTGTACTCGGTGGCATCGACCCGCGCGATCACCTGGCCGGCCTTGACGGCGTCGCCTTCGCGCACGGTGAGGCCCTGGAGTTCGCCCGCCGCTCGCGCCTTCACGACGGCGGAGTTGAAGGCCTTGAGCGACCCGGAGATCGGCAGGCCCTGCGACAGTTCGCGGGACTGAGCCTTCACCACGTCGCTGGCGGCCAGTTCGACCACGGTCTGGGCCTTGGCCACGCTGGCTTGCGCCACCGCCTGCTGCTGCGCCTTGCGCGCGGACAAGGCGCGCATCACGCCGAAGCCGATCAGCACCACCACCAGCGCGAGGGCCAGCCACCTGTAATGACGCTTGCTCATTTTCGGGACCGCCCTTCGGGCTTGTCGTTGCGATCGCCCGGCCGGACCAGGAATCCCCTGAGCAGGGTTTCCGCCTGGGACGTCACGTAGCGCTCGGGGTCGACCAGGAAATCCCGGGGCACGCACGCGCCCATCGAATGCTTCATCATGATCAGGAACACCATCGGCGCGCTGATGCTGAACGTGGCGTACTCCATGTCGAACACCTGGAACTCGCCCCGGTCCACCCCGCGCTGCAGGATGCGGCGGATCAGGTTCTGGCCGGGCTCGATGACTTCCCGCTGGTAGAAGTCCGCGATCTCGGGGAAGTTGCGGGCCTCGCTGATGATCAGCTTGGTGATGCCCGAGGCGCGGGAGGCGCCGATGCGCTCCCACCACACCTTCATGCAGTAGCGCAGCATGTCGGGCGTATTGCCCTCGAACTTCTCGAATTCGTTGTTCCACTCCTGGAACCGGCCCGAGATGTTCTCGCGCACCACCGCCTTGAGCAGCTCTTCCTTGCTGGGGAAGTACAGGAACAGCGTCCCCTTGGACACGCCCGCGCGCGCGGCAACCTCTTCGGCGCGGGTCGCGGCGAATCCCTTTTCGACGAACAGGTCGAGCGCGGCGTCGAGCAGCTCGCCGGGCCGGGCCTCCTTGCGGCGCTCGCGCTTGGCGTGCACCTCGTCGCCGCGCACGGCGATCAATTTGGACAGGGACATGGGAAATATTAATGACTGACTGGTTAGTAATGTATCTTTTGGGCCAACCGCCGTCAACCGCAAAGGTAATGAATTCGTCGCAAGGGCCTTGTTTATCGGGCGTAAACCTGCGGTAAATCAACTGTGGGCGGGCGGACCGGCGAAAAGGGAACATGATCGGGCATCCCCCTTGACGGAGAACCTTATCAATCCCTTCATCTGGTGTGCCGTGGGCGCGCTCGTCGGCTGGCTGGCCTGGGTGCTCGCGCAAAGCGGCGGCCGGACCCTGCTGATCGAGAACATCCTGGTCGGCGTCTTCGGCGCCTTCGTCGGCGGCGATTTCCTCGTCGCGCTCCTGAACAACGGGGTGGTGGACGACAAGGTCTTCAAGATGGGGTCGCTCGTCTACGCCGTCGTGGCCGCCGTCGTCATGCTCCTCATCCTGAAGCTGCTTCGCCATGCCGTCGGTCCGATGAAGGCCGGCAAGAAAAAGGCCCGGGCGCGCGGCTGAGTGCACGGCGCATGGGCCCCGGGCGCAGCGTAAGATGGCGCCCGTCCTACCGACTCACCGCCTTTGAGCGGGGCTATCCATGTCTACTTCCACGCAAACCATCGTCCTGGGCGGCGGCTGCTTCTGGTGCACCGAGGCGGTCTATGTCAAGGTGCGCGGCGTCACCGACGTCGAGTCGGGCTACGGCAACGGCCAGGCCGAGCGGCCCACGTACGAGCAGGTCTGCACCGGCATGACCGGCCACAACGAGGTGGTCAAGCTCACGTACGACCCGGCGCAAGTCAGCGTGCGGCAGATCCTGGAGATCTTCTTCGTGATCCACGATCCCACCACCTTGAACCGCCAGGGCGCCGACAGCGGCACCCAGTACCGCAGCGGCATCTACTTCACCACCCCGGAGCAGAAGGAAGCGGCGGACGAGATCATCCGGCAGATGAGCCAGGACAAGACGTTCGGCCGTCCCATCGTCACCGAGGTGCTGCCCCTTTCCAATTACTGGCCGGCGGAGGAGTACCACCAGGACTTCTTCGAGAAGAACCCGAACCAGGGCTACTGCGTCGCGGTGGCGGGCCCCAAGGTGGCGAAGTTCCGCAAGACGTTCTCCGAGCTGGTGAAGGACTGACGCAACCGTGATCGAAACCCGCGCGCTGCGCTACGAATACCCGTCCGGCCCCTCCCTGTCCTTCCACGATGTCGACGTCCCGCAGGGCGCGACGCTGCTCCTGCGCGGCAATTCGGGCGCGGGCAAGTCCACCTGGCTCGCCCTCGCCGCCGGGCTGCTGACGCCCACGGCGGGCGAGGTCGTGATCGCCGGGCAGCCGCTCTCGCGGTTGTCGCGCACCGGCCGTGACGCCTGGCGGGCGCGGCACCTCGGCTTTCTGCCGCAGAAGCTGCACCTGAGCGACGCGCTCTCGGTCGAGCGCAACCTCGCGCTCGCCTTCTATGCCGCCGGTGTCCCGGAAAACCGCGTGACGCTGCGCCGCGCGCTCGACCTGCTCGGCGTGGGCGACCTCGCGGGCCGCCGGCCTTCGCAGCTCTCGGGCGGGCAGGCGCAACGCGTCGCGCTGGCGCGCACGATCCTGATGGAGCCCAAGGTGATCCTGGCCGACGAACCGACGGCGAGCCTGGACGACGAGGCCGCGCTGACGGGCCTGCGCCTGCTGGAGAACTGCGCGTTCCAGTGCAATGCCACGCTGGTGATCGCCACGCACGACAGGCGGGTGCAGGAGGCGCTGCCGGCGGCGATGGTGCACCTGATCGGCCGCCAGTCGGCGGTTGCCGCGGGCGCCGCGGCATGAAGACGATCGCGCTGGCCTTGCGCTACCTCTGGTCGCGGCCCCTGCCGGCCGTGCTCAACCTGCTGCTGCTGACGCTGGGGCTGGCATCCATCTCGTTCGTGCTGCTGGCCAGCGAGCAGATCGACCGCGCCTTCCAGCGCGACCTCGCGGGGATCGACCTCGTCGTGGGCGCCAAGGGCAGCCCGATGCAGCTGATCCTGGCCGGCGTGTTCCACATCGACGTGCCGCCGGGCAACATCCCGCTGGAAGACGTGCAGGAACTGCGCAAGCAGCCGCAGGTGGCCAAGCTCATCCCGCTGAGCCTGGGCGACAGCTTCCGCGGCTTCCGGATCGTCGGCACCACGGCCGATTACCTCACCCATTACAGGATGGAGCTCGCGCAGGGGCAGGCGTGGACCCGGCCAATGGAGGCGGTGCTCGGCGCGCAGGTGGCTCGCGCCACCGGCATGGTCACGGGCGACAGTTTCCTGGGCAGCCACGGCCTGGGCGGCGGCGGGCACGAGCATGGCGACAACACCTTTCGCGTCAAGGGCGTGCTGGCGCCGTGCGGCTGCGTGGTCGACCGGCTGGTCCTGACGGCGACCGAATCCGTCTGGCAGGTGCACGAGAAAGCCACGGCGGTGGACGAGGCCGACCGCAAGGCGCTGGAGGCCGGGCGCGAGATCACGATCGCCCTGATCACCTACACGAGCCCGCTGGCCGCAGTCACCTTCCCGCGCTACGTCAACGGCAGCACCGGCATGCAGGCCGCGGCGCCGGCGGTCGAAGTGTCGCGGCTGCTGCGCCTGCTGGGCGTGGGCTCCGAAGTGCTGCGCGGCGTCGGTGCCGTGCTGCTGTTCACGGCGGCGCTGAGCGTGTTCATCGCGTTCTGGAACGCGGTGCGCGAGCGGCGCGCCGACCTCGCGATGCTCCGCATGCTGGGCGCCACGCCCGCCAAGGTCGCTGCGCTGCTGCTGTGCGAGGCGCTGTGGCTGGCCGTCCTGGCCTCGGTGCTGGGGCTGGCCGCCGGCCACGGCTTGACGGCGCTGGCAGGCTACTTGCTGGAGACACAGCGCTCGCTGCCCGTGACCGGCCGCATCTGGGTGCCGGCCGAGGCCTGGATCCCGGTGGCCGCGGTGGCTGTGGCGACGCTCGCGGCGCTGATTCCCGCCGTGACCGCCTCCCGGGTCGACGTGGCCCAATTGCTCAATTCGAGGTGAAGACGATGAAGAGACTGCTCCTGCTGGCCGCCTGGCTGCCGCTGTTGGCGCTGGCTGCCGAAAGCCCGGAAGACATCAAGAAGGACGCACTGCGCCACCGGGCGATGGCCGCCGCCCACGAGGCGGCCGCGAAATGCCTGGAATCCGGCAAGAACCCGGACGAGTGCCAGAAAGCCCTGCAGGCCGCCTGCAAGGGCCTGGCCATAGGAAAATACTGCGGCATGAAGCACGAGCACTAGGAGCCGCGCCATGAAGAGAACAGCTGTCTTGTGGGCCTTCCTCGCCGCCGCTTCGGCCGGCGCGCAACCGAGCCCTCCTGTGCCCATGGGAACGGGCCCGGGCGTGCACAGCCCGAACAGCCCGTTCGCGCCGCTGCCCGAGCGCGCCGACGTCGTGCCCTGGTCGTTGCTGACGGCCGTGAAGACCCGCGCCGAGAAGAACAAGCTGCTGCCGAACTTCGAGCCGGCGCAACTCGCCCTGAACCAGAAAACCCAGCGCGTCCAGGGCTTCATGATGCCGCTGGAGCCGGGCGAAAAGCAGACGCACTTCCTGCTGAGCTCGGTGCCGCTCACGTGCGGATTCTGCGTGCCCGGCGGGCCGGAAAGCATGGTCGAGGTCAAGACGAAGACGCCGGTGCGCTACACGCTGGACCCGGTGACGGTCGAAGGCAGGTTCGCCGTGCTCGCCGACGACCCGTACGGGCTCTACTACCGCATCACCGAAGCCGTCGGCGTGAAGTAGCCGTGACCGGGACGGGGGCCCGGCCGCTTTCGCAGCGCGCCCCCTCAGCCGTCCCCCGCCGACCCACCGTCGACAGCGCACACTATTCTTACGGGGCGAGCCGCTCGCGCACCCAGGCGCCATCGCGCAAGGTGTAGCGCAACCGGTCGTGCAACCGGCTCTTGCGGCCCTGCCAGAACTCCCACTGGTCCGGCACCAGCCGGAAGCCGCCCCAGTGCGGCGGCCGCGGCGGGTTCAGCATGTACTGCGCCCCGTACCTGGCTGCGTTGGCGACCAGCACGGCGCGGTTGGCGATCACCTGGCTTTGCGGGCTGGCCCAGGCGCCGATGCGCGAATCCAGCGGGCGCGTGGCGAAGTAGGCATCGCTCTCCTCCGGCGTCGTCTTGACGACCCGGCCCTCGATGCGCACCACCCGCTCCAGCTCCACCCAGTGGAACTGCAGGGCCGCGAATGGGTTGCCGGCGAGCTGCTGGCCCTTGCGGCTGTCGTAATTGGTGTACCAGCAGATCCCGCGCTCGTCGTAGCCCTTGATCAGCACGATGCGGGTGCTGGGGCGCAGGTCGCTGCCGACGGTGGCCACCGTCATGGCGTTGGGCTCGGGGATTTCGGCGCCGATGGCCTCGCCGAGCCAATGGTCGAACTGGCGCAAAGGCTCGGCGTGGGAAGCGTCCTCGCTCAATTCGGCGCGCTCGTAGCTCTTGCGCAGCTCGGCAAGGCGGGAGGAAGTCGTGCTCATCCTGGGATTGTCTCATCGCCAGTTAAGAATCCACCGGCTACATTCCGCCTTTCCCCCAACTCCGGGAGTTTCGATGGCCACGCTGAACGTCAACGGCAAGGACCTCGCGGTCGACGCCGATCCCTCCACCCCCCTCCTTTGGGCCCTGCGCGACACGCTCGGCATGAGCGGCACCAAGTTCGGCTGCGGCCAGGGCTTGTGCGGGGCCTGCACGGTGCACCTGGACGGCAAGCCGGTGCGCAGCTGCGTCACGCCGGTGTCCGCCGCCGCCGGGCAGAAGATCACCACCATCGAAGCGGTCTCCGCCGACCGCGCCGGCAAAGCCGTGCAGGACGCCTGGGTCAGGCACGACGTGGTGCAGTGCGGCTACTGCCAGAGCGGGCAGGTGATGAGCGCCACGGCGCTGCTCAAGGCCAACCGCAAGCCCACGGATGCGGACATCGATGCCGCCATGGCCGGCAACATCTGCCGCTGCGGCACTTATGCGCGCATCCGCAGCGCCATCAAGGACGCGGCTTCGCAGCTGGCGGCTTGAGGGGACCGACATGAACTTCGACACCACCACTTTCGAGTTGCCGCAGATGCTGCGCCGCCGCGGCGATGACGCGGACCATGGACTGCAGACCGCGGGCGACGACATGCCGCGCCGCACCTTCCTCAAGGTCGCGACCGCGGCGGGCTTCGCGCTCGGCGCGTTCCCGCTCGCGGCGACCGCGCAGAGCACCGCGCCCCCGGCTGGCGGCCTGAAGCCGACGCAACAACCCTCCGCCTTCGTGCGCATCGAGCGCGACGGCACCGTCGTGGTCACCATCAACCGGCTCGACTTCGGGCAGGGCGTGCAGACCGGGCTGCCGATGATCCTGGCCGAGGAGCTGGACGCCGACTGGTCCAGCGTGCGCAGCGAACACGGCAACGCCGGCCCGGCGTACGTCGACCCGGCTTTCGGGATGCACCTGACCGGTGGGTCCAATTCGATCAAGAACTCCTATACGCAGTACCGCGAGCTGGGCGCGCGCACCCGCGCGATGCTGGTCTCGGCCGCCGCGGCCCAGTGGGGCGTGGCCGCCGACACCCTGCGCACGGAGCAAGGCAGCGTGATCGGCCCCGGCGGAAAGAAGCTGGGCTACGGCGAGCTGGCCGACGCCGCCATGAAGCTGCCGGTGCCCGAGAAAGTCGCGCTGAAGGACCCGAAGCAGTTCCGCATCATCGGCAAGCGGACGGTGCGCCTCGACGCACGCGCCAAGTCCACCGGCCAGCAAGGCTATGGCATCGACATCCGGTTGCCGGGCATGCTCACGGCCTTGGTGGCACGGCCGCCCGTGTTCGCCGCGAAGCTCAAGTCGGTGGACGACACGGCTGCCAGGGCCGTGAAGGGCGTCAAGGCGGTGCTGCGCGTGCCCGTGGACCGCGGTGGTGAAGGCGTGGCGGTGATCGCCGACGGCTACTGGGCCGCCAAGCAGGGGCGCGACGCGCTGAAATTGGAATGGGACACCGCCAACGTCGAGAAGGCCGATACCGCGAAGCTGCTGGCCAGCTACCGGGAACTCGCGAAGAAGCCCGGCGCGATGAAGTACAACGCGGACGTCTCGAAGCTCGCCTCGGCGCCGAAGAAGATCAGCGCCGAGTACACCTTCCCCTACCTCGCGCACGCGCCGATGGAGCCGCTCAACTGCACCGTGGCCATCACGGGCAGTGCCGCCGAGCTGTGGATGGGCACGCAGATGCCGGGCATCGACGCCATGGCGGCGTCCAAGGTGCTGGGCATGCCGCCGGCCGCGATCAAGGTCAACACGCAGATGGCCGGCGGCGGCTTCGGCCGGCGCGCCATTCCCACCAGCGACTACGTGGTCGAGGCTTGCCAGGTCGCCAGGGCGGCGCGCGCCGCCGGCCTCGACGCGCCGGTGCGCACACTGTGGAGCCGCGAGGACGACATCAAGGGCGGCTACTACCGGCCGATGCACGTGCACCGAGCCGAGATCGGCTTCGACGGCAAGGGCAACATCCTGGCCTGGGACCACGTGATCGTCGGCCAGTCCATCCTCAAGGGCTCGCCCTTCGAATCATTCATGGTCAAGGACGGTATCGACTCGACGATGGTCGAAGGCATGAAGGAGCCGTACGACGTGCCGATGCGCCTGTCGGTGCACCACCCGCAGGTGAACGTGCCGGTGCTGTGGTGGCGCAGCGTGGGCTCCACGCACACTGCCTACGCGATGGAGACGCTGCTCGACGAGATTGCGCGCGCCACGAAGCAGGACCCGGTGGCCTACCGCATGAGCCTCATGGGCGACAAGCACCCACGCCACAAGGCGGCCTTGCAGCTCGCCGTCGACAGATCGGGCTACGGCAAGCGCAAGCTCGCGGCCGGCCGCGCCTGGGGCGTGGCGGTGCACGAGTCGTTCCAGTCGGTGGTGGCCTATGTCGTCGAAGCCTCGATCGACAAGGGCGCGCCGAAACTGCACAACGTCACGGCCGGCGTGCACTGCAACCTGGCCGTGAACCCGGCCAGCGTCGAGGCGCAGGTGCAGGGGGCGGCGCTCATGGGCCTGTCGATGTGCCTGCCGGGCGCGGCGATCACGCTCAAGGACGGCGTGGTCGAGCAAAGCAATTTCGGCGACTTCATGGTGCCGCGCATCGCCGACATGCCGCGGATCGCCGTGCACATCGTGCCCAGCGCCGAGCCGCCCACCGGCATGGGTGAGCCGGGCCTGCCGCCATTGGCGCCGGCATTCGCCAATGCCATTGCGCGGCTCACGGGAAGCACGCCGCGCGAATTGCCCTTCAAGTTGGCTTGACGGACAATGGCCGGAAAGGGATGACTTCCCTGCGAAGGACCTGATGGAAAGCCTCGATCTGCGCGTCCTGCGCGATGCCCTGGCGTGGCGCCGCGCCGGCCACGCGGTGACCCTTGTCACGGTGGTGGAGACCTGGGGCAGCGCGCCGCGCCCGCCCGGGGCGTTGCTGGCCGTGCGCGACGACGGCGCGGTGAGCGGCTCGGTGTCGGGGGGCTGCGTCGAGGACGACCTGATCGCGCGCGTCAAGGCCGGCGAGCGCCATGCGGCGCCGGCGATGATCGCCTACGGCGTCAGCAAGGAAGAAGCCGCGCGGTTCGGCCTGCCCTGCGGCGGCACGCTGCGGCTGGTGCAGGAGCCGCTGGTGGACACGCACTGGGTGGAAGCAGTGCTCGCGCGCACGGCGGCGCACGAACTCGTGTCCCGCACGCTCACGCTGGGCAGCGGGGAGATCACCCTCGCCGCCGCTGCACGCGACGAGCGCATGCAGTTCGACGGCCTGAAGCTCACCACGCTGTTCGGCCCCAAGTGGCGCCTGCTGCTGGTGGGCGCCGGCCAGCTCTCGCAGGCGGTTGCGCAGATGGCGAACATGCTGGACTTCGAAGTGCTGGTGTGCGACCCGCGCGAGGAGTACTCGGGCACGATGGGCATCACCGGCGCGACGCACCTGCCCGGCATGCCGGACGACGTCGTGCGCGAACTGCGGCCCGACGCGCACACGGCCATCGTCGCACTCACGCACGACCCGAAGCTCGACGACATGGCGCTGCTGGAGGCGCTGCGATCCGACGCCTTCTATGTGGGCGCCCTCGGCTCCTCGCGCAACCAGGCCGCCCGCAAGGCGCGGCTGGCCGAGCATTTCGATTTGACCGAGGCCGAACTCGCGCGCCTGCACGGGCCGGTGGGCCTGCGCATCGGCGCCAGGACCCCCGCCGAGATTGCGGTGTCGGTCGTCGCCCAGATCGTCGAGCGCAAGAACCAGCCTGAACAGGGCGTCAAGCCGGCCGCGGGCTGCGCCGTTTCGCAGTGAACCGGCCGGTCGTGCTCGTCCTGGCCTCCGGCCGGGGTGAGCGCTTCATCGCGTCGGGCGGCGCCGGCTCCAAACTGCAGGCGCCGCTGGGCGGCAAGCCGGTTCTCGAGCGCACGCTGGACGCAGTCCGCGCGAGCGGCCTGCAGTGGCACCTCGAGAATGGCGGGCACGAAGGCATGGGCGATTCCATCGCGGCCGCGGTGCGCGCGACGCGGCAAGCATCGGGCTGGCTCGTGCTGCCGGGGGATTTGCCGCTGGTGCGGCCCGAAAGCCTGCAAGCCGTCGCGGCCGCGCTGGCGACGCACGCCATCGCGGTGCCGCACTACCACGGCGAGCGCGGCCACCCGGTGGGGTTTGCCGCATCGTGCCGCGATGCGTTGCTGATGCTGACAGGCGCTCAAGGCGCGGCCCCGATCGTGCGAGCCCAGCCGCCCCAAGCCGTCATCCATCTCGAGCTCGACGATCCGGGCATCGTCACCGACATCGACACCATCGCGGACCTCGCCGCGGCGCAGCGGCTGCTGTCTGCGCAGTGAGTTTCCGGCGTCGTTCTCGCGTCGCGCCAGGCGGTGCCCGGCAGCGGCTCATACTGTGACGGTCATCGCTGATCGCGCCGCCTCCGCTCGTGAACTGACTCGTCGCATCTGTCCGAGCGAAGTCGGCCTCAGGGCGCGCAGAGAGAGTTGTCCGGCGCGGCCGCAAGACCGGCCATCGCAGGTTCAGTCGGCGAAGCCGACCGCCTTGTCGCGCGGCAGGCCCATCCGTACGCGGGTTTGCCGCGAGACGAAGCGTGGGACACACGCGCGGGACGATGGCGGTCGAGTCCGGTAGGGCAGCCCTGTGCCCGCGCGGCGGGACCGATCAGCTGCGAGCGATCACCGCACAAGCCAGCCGCGGGCCGGCATTGCCCGTGGGCTGGGTCTTGAAATCGTCGGGGTCGCGGTGGACGATCAGGCCCTTGCCGACCACGTCGGTCGCGCCGCTGCCCACGCTGATCGTGGACGACTCGAAGTTGAAAGTGGCCACGCCTTGGGCATTGGCCTTCAGCGGCGGGAGGTCGCCGGCATGGTGGGCGCCCGCGTCGTGGTTGCCGTGCGGCGCGCCGGTGGGATTGAAGTGGCCGCCGGTGCTCATGCCGTCGGGGCTCGAGCAGTCGCCTTTTTCGTGAACGTGGAAACCATGCTCGGCGTTGGGCTTCAGGCCGCGGACCTCGCCGGAGACCTGCACTTTGCCGCCCGACTGCACGAAGCGGACAGAACCCGCCGCGGTGTTGCCCGCGGTCGGCGCGAGCGTGGCGACGGCGCGCGGTCCGGACACGGTGGCGCAGCCGGCCAGCGCTGAAAGGGCCGCGAAAGTCAGGAGTGCGATGTTGCGATGTTGCATGGCGATGAACCTTTTTATAGTTGGAAAAACGCTCACTATAGTGGGCAAGCGCGACGTCCCGCAATCCCCCGCGACTAACGCTCGAGCAGCCTGAGCAGGCGCTCGAGATGCCGGTCGCGGATGTTGTGGCGGCGCAGCTCTTCCAGCGTGCGGTGCGCGTACTCCAGGGTCGTGCCGTAGATGCCCGTGGCGTGGCTGAAGATGCGGCGGTACTCCTCCTCGCTCAGCGTGCCCGTGTGGCTGGGACTCTTGCGCGACAGCGTGAAGGCGAGCGCCTTCACCGGGCCGTGCGTGGTGTGGCAGTTGAGCCACTTCGGGTCGTAGACGGCAGTGGCCATCTCGCGCGACCAGAGCTGCGCGAGCGTCTCGCGCCCGGCCTGCTTCGGGATGCGGAACACCATGCCCTGGCAACAGCCGCCGGACAGCATGCCGAACACCAGGCCCGGCCGCTCGGGGGTGCCGCGGTTGATGCGGCTCCACATCTTCAGCGCGCGATGCCAGCCGTGCACCTTGGCGGGCCGGCGCTCGGCAAAGTCGAAGTCGGGCCGCCAGATCAGCGAGCCGTAGCCGAAGACCCACAGATCCTGGTGGCCACCCCATTCCCGCAGCACCTCGTCCAGCATCGGCGCCGGGTCGCGCAGCGGCTTCAATTCGCTCATGGCCGAACTTTAGCGCCCGGCCATTGCCCCCGTACTTTGGTAACCCGTTCGTAACGGCGGCACACACGCGGCGAAGTGTTCCGGGGTAGGATGGGTTTTGTAATTTTGTTACCAAACCAGATGAAACTCCACCCCGATGTTGCAGCCGTGACGGACCGCATCCGGCGGCGCAGCGCGCCTGGGCGCACCGCCTACCTGCGCCAGGTCGACGAGGCGGCCGCGCGCGGCCGGGGCGCGGACCGGATGGGCTGCGCCAACGTGGCCCACGCCTTCGCCGGCCTGCCGGCCAACGACAAGTTCAAGGTCGTCGCCGAGAAGGCCCCGAACATCGGCATCGTCAACGCCTACAACGACATGTTGTCGGCCCATGCGCCGCTGGGTCGCTACCCCGACATCATCAAGGAAGAGGCGCGCCGCCACGGCGCCACGGCCCAGGTGGCCGGCGGCGTCCCGGCGATGTGCGACGGCGTGACACAGGGCACGCCCGGCATGGAGCTGAGCCTGTTCTCGCGCGACGTGATCGCGATGGCCACGGCGGTCTCCCTCAGCCACGACGTGTTCGACGCCGCGCTGATGCTCGGCATCTGCGACAAGATCGTGCCGGGCCTGCTGATCGGCGCGCTGCAGTTCGGCCACCTGCCGACCGTGTTCGTGCCCGGCGGCCCGATGCCCAGTGGCCTGTCCAACAGCGAGAAGGCCGAAGTGCGCGAACAGGCGGCGCAGGGGCTGGTGGGGCGCGCCGAGCTGCTCGACGCGGAATTGCGGGCTTACCATTCCCCGGGGACCTGCACCTTCTACGGCACGGCCAACAGCAACCAGATGCTGATGGAAGCGATGGGCCTGCACGTACCGGGTACGGCGTTCGTGAACCCGGGCAACGAGCTGCGCGACGAGCTCACGCGCGAAGCCGTGCGCACCGTGCTGGGCATCGTCAAGGCGAAACGGTTTGCGCCGATCGGCCGCCTGGTGGACGAGCGCGCGATCGTGAACGCGATGGCCGCGCTGCTGGCGACGGGCGGATCCACCAATCACCTGATCCACTGGGTCGCGGTGGCGCGCGCGGCCGGCATCACCATCGACTGGGACGATTTCGCGCGGCTGTCGGCCGTCGTGCCGCTGCTGGCGCGCGTGTACCCGAACGGCGCGGCCGACGTCAACCAGTTCCAGGCCGCGGGCGGGCCGGGGTTCGTGATCCGCGAGCTGCTCGATGCCGGGCTGATGCACGAGGATGTGCTGACGGTGCGGGGCGGCGGGATCCGCGAGTACACGCGCGAGCCGGCCCTGGAAAAGGGCATCGAATGGCACGACATCGGACCCTCCCGCGCCCTGGACATCGTCCGGCCCGTGAACGAACCCTTCAGCGCCCACGGTGGCCTGACGCTGCTCACCGGCAACCTCGGGCGCAGCGTGATCAAGGTCTCCGCCGTGCCCCATGATCGCCACGTGATCGAGGCGCCGGCTCGCGTCTTCAATGCGCAGGACGAACTGCTGCGCGCCTTCAACGGCGGCGAGCTGGAGCACGACGTGGTCTGCGTCGTGCGCTGGCAGGGCCCGCAAGCCAACGGCATGCCGGAGCTGCACAAGCTGACGCCCCCGCTGGCCGTGTTGCAGGGGCGGGGTTTTCGCGTCGCCCTGGTCACCGACGGGCGCATGAGTGGCGCCTCCGGCAAGGTGCCGGCCGCGATCCACGTGTCGCCCGAAGCGGCGGCCGGCGGCCCGCTCGCCAAAGTGCGCGACGGCGACATCCTGCGCCTGGACGCGGACGCAGGGACGCTGCAGGCGCAGGTTCCCGCCGGGGAGTGGGCTGCGCGCGAGTCCGCCGCCATGCCCGAGAATCTGAAAACCGCCAACGGCATCGGCGTGGGCCGCGAAATGTTCGCCGCCTTCCGCCGCAACGCGCTGCTGGCCGAGGAAGGTGCGTGCACATGGCTGTAGGAAGCGGGGCAACCGCCAAGCTGACACCCTTGCAGGTGATGTCCGATGCGCCGGTGATCCCGGTGATTGTGCTGTCCGATGTGACGCATGCCGTGCCGCTGGCACGCGCGCTCGTCGCCGGCGGCATTCGCATGCTGGAAGTGACGTTGCGCACGCCGGCCGCGCTGGCCTGCATCGCGGCCATCGCGCGGGAGGTTCCGCAGGCGGTGGCGGGCGCCGGCACGGTGCGCAGCGCAGCCGACGCGCAGGCCGCCGCCAAGGCCGGCGCGCGCTTCGCCGTGAGCCCCGGCTACACGCGGGCCGTCGGCAAGGCGTGCCGGGAGCTCGGCCTGCCGCTCCTGCCCGGCGTGGCCACCGGCAGCGAGATCATGAAGGCGCAGGAGGATGGCTACACCGAGCTCAAGTTCTTTCCCGCCTTGCAGGCGGGCGGTCTCGCGATGCTCAAGGCGTGGCAGGGACCTTTCGGCGACGCGAAGTTCTGCCCGACGGGCGGCATCACCGCGGCCCATGCCGCGGAGTTCCTCGGCCTGTCGAATGTCGTGTGCGTGGGCGGCTCGTGGCTGACGCCGGCCGATGCGGTCGCGCAAGGCGACTGGGCGCGGATCACGCGACTGGCTCGCGAAGCGGTGGCTCTGCGCGCCTAGCTAGGTTCGCCCGAGCCCCGTGCTTCGCCCCGTGCGGCAGGGCGAGGTGTTGGGCGGCCCCGGTGCCCATGGGTGCGTCGGCTCCAGACTTCTATTTTCCAGATATCTGAATTCAGGAAATGCCGCTGGCTCCCGTGAGGGCCGCGCCGTATCGTTCGCGCCAATCTGACGGGAACGATTCTTGAAAAACCTTACGACATCCGTGAACATCCAGGGGCCCACGCTCTTCGTCGCCGACGCCGACGTCGAAGTGCTTGCGCAGTGGCCGGTGGCGGTGGAGTCCCTGCGCAAAGCCTATGCGAGCCCAATGACGGCGGAGATGGTTCCTCCGCGCACCATGGCCCGGGGCGAGGGCTTCTGGTTGCGCAGCCTCTGCGCCGTGTCGCCATCGGGCGAATACATGGGATGCAAGCTGATCGCGGCGTCCCCGATGATCCATCGCGCCAGCTACCTGATCTCCCTGTTCGACCAGCGGACGATGGACTTGGCCGCCCTGATCGACGGCAGCCGGGTGACCGGCATCCGGACGGCTGCCACGGCCGCCGTCGCCGTGGACCTCCTGGCCCATACCCGTCCCCTGGCTGTTGCAGTGATCGGCTCGGGCTTCGAGGCCCGAGGCCTGCTGCAGGCACTCATGGCCACGCGCGCCGTCGCGTCGGTCCGCGTCTTCAGCCCGACGCCGGCGAGCCGGGCCCGATTCGCCGATTCGTTCCGGGCAGGCCATCCCGAGCTGGACATCTCCGCGGCAGACAGCGCGCAGGCTGCAGTGGATGCCGCCGATGTCGTGCTCTGCGCCGCGCGCAGCCGCGACGAATCCCCCGTGCTCCACGGCGACTGGCTGTCCGCGGGGGCGACCGTTGTTTCCATCGGCTCCACCTTGCCCGAGCAGCGTGAGGTCGACGAGGCGACGATGGCGCGGGCCGGCCGTATCGTGGCCGACATGCCGGAGGAGTTCGCGCACGACACGGGCGATGCCATTGCCGCAGCCAAGGCCGGCATCGACATCGCGGGCAAGCTCGTGTCGCTGGCCGACGTAGCCTGCGGGCGCGCAGCCGGTCGCCGTACCGCCGAAGAAATCATCCTCTACAAGTCCGTGGGTTCCGCGCTGCAGGACGTCGTCATCGCCGAGATGCTGCTGCACCGCGCGCAAGAGGCGGGGCGCTACACCGTGCTGCCTTCGACCGCGCTCACGATCGACAAGTAATCCTCAAGGCAGGCTTCCCATGAAAAAGTACCAGAAGAAAGACGCACGTGCCTGGGCACGAGAAAACCTCGTCGGCTGCTCGTCGGTCACCATTCCCAGCTATAGCGCCGACCTCAAGCGGCTGAACGAACGCGGTATCCGCCACGACGTCCAGCGCGTCGTCGACCTCGGCTTCAAGTACACGCTGCTGTGCGCCGAGGTGGCGATCACACCCGAGGAGAACGCGCAGTTCACCGCCATGGCGCGCGAGACCGCGGGCGACAGGATGGGCCTGTTCTTCCATGCGGCCTTCGGCACGCTGGCCGAGAACATCGAGGCCGTGAAGCTGGCCGAAAAGGCCGGTGCCGACATCGTGCTGCTGTCGTACCCGCCGAACTTCTGGCCGACCAGCGAACAGGAGATCTTCGACTACACCAAGGCCTTCTGCGACGCGACCGATCTCGCGGTGATGCTGTTCCCGATCCCGCTGTGGGGCTTCGAGCGCGTGAATCCCGCCGGCATGAACGTCGCGTTCGTGCGCCGCTTGCTCGACGCCTGCCCCAACATCGTCTCGGTCAAGTCCGAGCAGGGCTTCCCGCTGCCGGCGGGCCTGTGCGAGATGTACCACCACTTCCGCAACGAGGTGGTGATCAGCAGCCCGATCGAGGGCGACTGCATTCCGCTGATGAGCCTGATGGAACTGCAGTTCTCGGGCACCAGCTACACGCAATGGATGGGCGACTACTTCCCGAAGGCCTTCGACCTCGCGCGCAAGGGCCGATGGGAGGAGGCGATGAAGCTGTACTGGCGGGTCCACCCGGCGCGCCAGGCCTCGAGCGCGGCGACCGCGGCGTACATGCCCGGCGTCAACGTCATCAACCGCACCAACTGGAAGTACATGGACTGGCTGGCCGGCTTCAACGGCGGGCCGATGCGCGCGCCGTCGCAGCGTATTCCCGACCGCTGGATGAAGACGCTGCGCCAGGGACTGATCGCTTCGAAGTGCGAATGCACCACCGACCCCGACAGCGAATTTGTCGTTGGCCGTTTTCCCTGCTGACATCATGATGAACCTGCTCAAGGACAAGGCCCTCTGGCGCACCGGCGCGCTGATCGACGGGCGCTGGGTCACCGAGACGCCCCACGGCAAGTACGCCTTGCACAACCCGGCGACGGGCGAGCTGCTCGTGGAACTGCCGCGCTGCAAGGAGGCCGAAACCATCGCCGCCGTCGAAGCAGCCGACCGCGCGTTCCGCCAATGGCGCGCCACGACAGCGAAGCACCGCTCCGAAGTGCTGAGCCGCTGGTACCAGTTGACCCTGGAGCACCGCGAGGACCTGGCGTTGCTGATCACGCTCGAGGAAGGCAAGCCGCTCGCCGAGGCCCGCGGCGAGGTGGACTATGCCGCCTCCTTCCTGCAGTGGTTTTCCGAGGAAGCCAAGCGGGTGCGCGGTGACGTGATCCAGGCGCCGAAGGAAAGCCAGCGCATCGTCGTGCTCAAGCAGCCGATCGGCGTCTGCGCGGCGATCACGCCCTGGAACTTCCCGGCGGCGATGATCACGCGCAAGGCCGGCCCCGCGCTCGCCGCAGGCTGCTCGATGGTCGTGAAGCCTGCCAGCCAGACGCCGATGACCGCGTTGGCGCTGGCCGAGCTGGCGCTGCGCGCGGGCGTGCCTGCCGGCGTGTTCAGCGTGGTGACCGGCAACGACACGCGCGCCATCGGTGGCGTGCTGACGGGCCATGCCCTGGTGCGCAAGGTGACCTTCACCGGCTCGACCGAAGTGGGCCGCGTGCTGCTGCAGCAGTCCGCCGCCACCATCAAGAAGTGCTCGATGGAACTGGGCGGCAACGCCCCGTGCATCGTCTTCGACGACGCCGACCTCGACGCCGCGGTCGAAGGTGTCCTGGCCGCCAAGTTCCGCAACACCGGCCAGTCCTGTATCGCGGCGAACCGCGTGCTGGTGCAGGACGGCATCTACGACGCGCTGGCCGGGCGCCTGGCACAGCGAGCCGGCGCCTTGAAGGTCGGCAACGGCCTCGAGGCCGGCGTGCAGATCGGTCCGCTGATCGACGCCGCCGCGGTCGCCAAGGTCGAAGAGCAACTGGGCAACGCCGTGACGGGCGGCGCCAGGGTGCTCACCGGTGGGCACCGGCACGCGCTCGGCGGCTCCTTCTTCGAGCCTACGGTCGTGGCCGGTGTGAAGCCAGGCATGGCGCTCGCCCGCGAGGAGACCTTCGGCCCGGTGCTGCCGCTGGTGCGTTTCCACGCCGACGCCGAGGCGATCGCCATGGCCAACGACACCGAGTTCGGCCTTGCGGCGTACCTGTTCAGCAGGGAAGCGGCTCGCATCTGGCGCGTAGCCGAAGGACTGGAGGCCGGGATGGTCGGCATCAACTGCGGGCTGATTTCCAACGAAGTCGCGCCGTTCGGCGGCGTGAAGCAGAGCGGTCTGGGGCGGGAAGGATCGCAGTACGGGATCGAAGAGTTCCTGGAGATCAAGTACCTGTGTTGGGACGGCGTGACGCCGGCCTGACCGGCGGAGGTTTCGGTTTCGACAACGAAAGGACAGGAGACAACAATGGCCAAGAAGATTTCGAGAGTTCTGGGCGGCGGCCTTCGCGCAAGCAGCGCGGCGGTGCTCGTCGCCTTGGGTTTGCCCGGTTACGCGGCCGGCGCGGAGGACGGCGGGGACGGGGTTCGGCTGACCTGGAACAACTCCGTGCGCTATGGTTTGGCGGCGCGCACACGGGGGCAGGATCCGGCGCTGACGCGCAACCCGAATGCCGACGACGGCAACCGCAACTTCGGCAAGGGGCTGATCGTCAACCGCATCGAGCTGTTCAGCGAGCTCGACGCGGAGCTGCGCCCCGGCACGGGCGCGCGCATCAGCGGACAGGCCTGGTATGACACCGTCTACAACAGGAGCAACGACAACCCGGGCTTCGCCGGCGGTGCGGTGCCGAACCACTTTTCGGCGCCCGCCAACGAGTTCACCGCGACCACCCGGCGCCTGCACGGGCGCGACGCGCAACTGCGCGACGCCTTCATCTTTCACAAGTTCGACGCCGCGGGCAGGCCGGTGACGGTACGCCTCGGCCAGCACGCGCTGGTCTGGGGCGAATCGCTCTTTTTCGCCGGTAACGCCATTGCCGGCGCCCAAAGTCCCTTCGACATCGCCCGGCTCCAGGCCGACCCGACGGCGCAGGCCAAGGAGTTCGTGCTGCCGGTGCCGCAGATTTCCGGGCAAGTGCAGCTCACGCCGACCACGACGGTGGCGGCCTATTACCAGTTCGATTGGAAGCCCAACCGCTTTCCGGCCGTCGGCAGCTATTTCTCGACCAGCGACGTGTTCGGCCCCGGGGCCGAGAACATGTGGGTGGGCCCTGGTGCGTCCGTCGGGCGCGCCCCTGATCTGGAGCCGAAGAAAAGCGGGCAGGGCGGCGTGCAGCTTCGCTGGAGCGCGCTCGAGACCGACTTCGGGCTGTACGCCGTGCGCTTCCACGACAAGACACCGCAACTCGTGACGCAGGTGGGCATGGGCCCGACCGGGCCGCGCCCGATTGGCTTTCGCCACGCCTACCACGAGGGAACGACGGCCCTCGGCTTCAGCGCCAGCCGCACGTTCGGCGACGCCAACATTGCGGTGGAGGCGTCGGTGCGCCGCAACCAGGTGCTCGCCTCGTCGGGCGGAACGGCCGACGCGTCCGCGCTGCTGTCCGTCATCACGGGCTTCCCCATTCCCGCATCGGACAACACGGATCATCCCGCGTACGCGGTCGGCAAGACGGCGCACCTCAACGTCTCCACCATCTGGACGCTGCAGCCCTCGGCGCTGTGGAGGGAAGCCATGCTGGTTGGCGAGGTCGCCTGGAACCGCATGCTCAGCTGCGACAAGAACTGCGTTTCGCCGGCGCCCGGCGCGGCGCCGGCGCTGGACCCGAACGGCAAGCGCGACGCGCTCGGCCTGCGGCTGGTGTTCAGCCCGATGTACCGCCAGGTGGCGCCCGGTCTGGACGTCGCGGTACCGATCGGGTTGGGGTGGTCGCCCCGCGGGTCGCGTTCGCTGGCCATGGGGCCCGGCATCCTGCCGCCGGACCACGGCGGGGACGTCACGCTGGGCCTGGCAGCGGTCTACAACAACACCTGGAACATCAACCTCGCCTATACCCATTTCCTCGGCCGCGCCGACACGACGCTCAGCTCGGATCCGGCCCGCGCGAGCGCGCCACCCTTCACCTACGGCCAGTCGCTGAAGGACCGCAACTTCGTCTCGCTGACCGTGCGGCGCAGCTTCTGACCCAAACCCCAAGGAGACAACGTCCATGAAGACGATCTTGAAGAATGCATGTATTGCAGTCGCCCTGTCCGCGGCGCTGCCCGCCATGGCCGGCGTGAGCGCGGCCGAAGCGGCCAGGCTCAAGGGCGAACTCACGCCGCTGGGCGGCGAGAAGGCCGGCAACAAGGACGGCACCATTCCGGCCTGGACGGGAGGGCACACGACGCCGATCCCGGGCGACAAGCCTGGCGGCCGGCGCGGCGACCCGTTCAAGGACGAAAAGCCGCTGTTCTCGGTGACCGCGAAAAATGCCGCCCAGTACGCGGACAAGCTCACCGATGGCACCAAGGCGATGCTGCAGAAGTACCCGGACAGCTTCCGCATCGACGTCTACAAGACGCACCGGACGATGGCGGCGCCGCAGTGGGTCTACGACAACACGATGAAGAACGCCACCCGCGGCAAGCTCGAGAACGGCGTGCCGCGCGGCGTGTACGGCGGCACGCCGTTCCCGATTCCCAAGACCGGCGAGGAGGTGATGTGGAACCACATCCTCCACTGGCGCGGCAGCTCATGGAGCTTCTCGAACACCTGGTACCAGATGACCTCCGACGGCCGGCCGGTGCTGGTGTCCGACACCGACGGCGACCAGCAGTTCCCGTACTACTACCAGGATGGATCGGTCGAGGAGTTCGAAAAGGGCGACGGCAACTTCTGGTTCGTGCGCATCCGCAACAGCGGGCCGCCGCTGCGCGCCGGCGAGGCGCTGCTGGCGCACGAAAACATCGACCCCAACAAGCTGCAGACCTGGGTCTACCTCACGGGCCAGCGGCGGGTGCGAAAGCTGCCCAACGCCTGCTGCGACGTGCCGACGCCCGCGGCGGCGGGTGTGATGACGTTCGACGAAATCTACACGTGGACCGGCCGGCTCGATCGCTTCGACTGGAAGGTGCTGGGCAAGAAGGAGATGTTCATCCCTTACAACGCGAACAGCTTCCTTCAGCCCAAGACCGACGCCGAGGTGCTGTCCAAGCACCACTACAACCCGGACAGCATGCGCTGGGAACTGCACCGCGTCTGGGTCGTCGAGGCCACGCTCAAATCCGGCCAGCGCCACCAGGCACCGAAGAGCCGCTACTACTGCGACGAGGACAGCTGGATCTGCGTGCTCGGGGACCGCTGGGACGCCAATGGCCAGCTGTGGAAGACGCTGTGGTCTCAGGTATTCGTCGCGCCCGACATGCCGGCGCTGGTGCTCGGCTCGAACGGCTTCAACGACCTGGTTTCGGGCGCGGCCTTCGCCGGCCAGCTTTTCAACGGCAAGTCGTCGCAGATTGCCCTGAAGGCGCGCCGGCCGGCGAGCTACTTCTCGCCCGACGCATTGGCCGGCGACAGCGTCCGCTGAACGCACGATGGTCATGACCCCGCACACCACCCTGTCCCGGCGGGCGTTGCTGGCCCTGGCACTGCCGTGCCCGGCGGTGTTCGCCGCGGGCAGCCGACCCGAGACCGAGGCGCTCGCGCGCCCGGCTCTCAAGGCCCGCCATGCCGAGCGCGCACTGCTGCTCGGCGTGGCCCTGGCCGGCCAGCGGCTGGTGGCGGTGGGCGAGCGCGGCCTGGTGGTGGTCTCCGACGACGGCGGCCGCGCCTGGGCCCAGGTGCCGGCACCGGTGAGTGTTTCGCTCACGGCGGTGCGCTTCGCCGACGCCCGGCACGGCGTTGCCGTGGGCCATGGCGGCGTGGTCCTGACCACGGCCGATGGCGGGCTGACCTGGACCCAGCGCATGGACGGCAGGCGCGCCGCCGCGCTGGTGCTGGAGGGGGCCAGGGCCGCGCAGAGTTCAGCGGCGCAGGCGAACGCCGAGCGCCTGGTGACCGAGGGCCCCGACAAGCCGTTCCTCGACGTCCACATGGCCGGCGCGCAGCGTGTGCAGGTCGTGGGCGCCTACGGACTGGCGCTGGCGTCGAACGACGGCGGCCAGCGCTGGACTTCCTGGGCGGACCGGCTGGACAACCCGAAGGCGCTGCATTACTACGCGCTGCGCCAGCGTGGCGACGTCGTCGTCCTGGCCGGCGAGCAGGGCCTGCTGCTGCGCTCGGAAGACGGCGGCAAGAGCTTCCGCCGCCTCGAGACGCCCTATCGAGGCAGTTTCTTCACGGCCGAACTGCCGGCCGACCACGAGATCGTGGTGGCGGGCCTGCGCGGCAACACCTGGCGCAGCGCGGACGATGGCCGCAATTGGTCGCAGATCGCCTCGCCGGTGGCGGCCACGATCACGTCGTCGTTGCTCTCGCCGGATGGCGAGCTGCTATTCACCGACCAGGCCGGCTTCGTTCTCAAGGTCGCGGGCAACCGGCTCGATCCCATCAACAAGAGCCCGCTGGCACCGCTGACCGGCGTCGTGCGTACCGATGGCCGCCTGCTGGCGCTGACCGCCCAGGGTGTGGTGTTCGTGAATGCGCACTAGCCACCTGAAGTGACGGACCTCATGATTTCCTCTCCCGCCGGTGCAGCTATCGTTGCCGAATTCGACCCGCGCTCCGGGTCGATCGTCGAACGGCTGTTTTTCAACAATCGGCTGGTCGTGGTGCTGCTGTGCGCGGTCGTCACCGTGCTGCTCGGGCTGCAGGCGAGCCGCCTGGAGCTGAATGCCAGCTTCGAGAAGACCATCCCGCAACAGCACGAATACATCCGCAACTACCAGGCGCACCAGGCGGACCTGGTGGGCCTGGGCAACGCCGTGCGCATCGCCGTGGCCAATCCGCGCGGAACGATCTACGACGCCGCCTACCTGGAGACGCTGCGCAAGCTGAGCGATGAAGTATTCCTGCTGCCCGGCGTCAACCGCGCGCAGATGAAGTCGCTGTGGACGCCTTCCACGCGCTGGGTCGGAGTGACGGAAGACGGTCTCGAGGGTGGCCCGGTGATCCCGGACGGCTACAACGGCGCGCCGGCCAGCCTGCGCCAGCTCACGGCCAACATCGCCCGCTCCGGCGAGACCGGGCAGCTGGTGGCGCTGGATGCGCGCTCCAGCGTGATCTATGTGCCGCTGCTGGCCACGGACAGCGCCGGCAAGGCGATGAATTACGCGGAATTCGCAGGGCGGCTGGAGGGCTTGCGCGCCCGGTACGAGCAGCAGGGCGTGCAACTGCACATCACGGGCTTCGCGAAGATCGTCGGCGACCTGCTCGACGGCGTGCGCGCGGTGCTGGCTTTCTTCGCCGTCGCGGTGCTGATCGCGACGGCCATGGTCTACTGGTACACACGCTGCGTGCGTTCCACGCTGCTGGTGGTGACCGTCTCGCTGGTCGCGGTCGTCTGGCAGCTCGGGCTGCTGCCGACGCTGGGCTACGCACTCGATCCCTATTCGATCCTCGTGCCCTTCCTGGTGTTCGCCATCGGCATGAGCCATGGCGCGCAAAAGATGAACGGGGTCATGCAGGACGTGGGCCGCGGCACACACAAGCTGCTGGCGGCCCGCCTCACGTTCCGACGCCTGTTCCTGGCCGGGCTCACGGCCCTGGTGGCCGACGCGGTGGGCTTCGCCGTGCTGTTGGTCATCGACATCCAGTCCATCCGTGAGCTGGCGGTGGCGGCTTCGACCGGCGTGGCCATGCTGATCTTCACCAACCTCATCCTGCTGCCGATTCTCCTGAGTTACACGGGGGTCAGCGCCAGCGCCGCGCAGCGCAGCCTTCGCGCCGAGGCGGAGGAGGCGGCTGGGGGCGGCAAGCATTGGCTGTGGGCGCTGCTCGACCGCTTCACGCAGCGCCGCTGGGCCCTCGCCGCGGTGGTCTCCAGCCTGCTGCTGGCGGCGGCCGGCGTGCTCATGGCCAGCCAGCTGAAGATCGGCGACCTCGATCCCGGCGCGCCCGAGTTGCGCGCGGACAGCCGCTACAACCGCGACGTCGCGTTCATCAACCAGGCCTACGGCGCTTCCAGCGACGTGCTGGCCGTCATGGTGCAGACGCCGGACGGGCAGTGCTCGCAGTACGAAACCCTCAACAAGGTCGATGCGCTGGAGTGGCGGCTGCGCCAGCTCGAAGGCGTGGAGAGCACCAACACGCTGGCCCTGCTGAACCGGAGGGTGCTCTCGGGCCTGAATGAGGGCAGCCCCAAGTGGTATGAATTCCTGCCGAACCAGAACATGCTCAACATGGTGACGGCCGGCGCGCCGCGGGGCCTCTACAACGACAGCTGCTCGCTGCTGACGCTGTACGTCTACCTGCGAGACCACAAGGCCGACACGCTCAACCGCGTCGTGGGGGAGGTCGAGAGCTTCGCCCAGGCGAACAACACCAGGGACGTGACCTTCCAGCTGGCGGCGGGCTCGGCCGGGATCGAGGCGGCCACCAACATCGTGGTGCGCGACGCCTGGCGCCGGATGCTGTTCCTGGTGTACGGCGCCGTCGTCCTCCTTTGCTTCCTCACTTTCCGCAGCTGGCGCGCCGTCCTGGTGGCCGTGCTGCCGCTGGTGCTGACCTCGGTGCTGGCCGAAGCGCTGATGGTGGCCCTGGGCATCGGCGTCAAGGTGTCGACGCTGCCGGTGATCGCACTGGGGGTGGGCATCGGCGTGGACTATGCGCTTTACATCCTCTCGGTGACGCTGGCGCAGCTGCGCCAGGGCAAGACCCTTTCCGAAGCGTACTACCGCGCGTTGCTGTTCACCGGCAAGGTGGTGATGCTGACCGGCACCACGCTCGCCATCGGCGTCGTCACGTGGGTGCTGAGCCCCATCAAGTTCCAGGCGGACATGGGGTTGCTGCTCGCGTTCATGTTCCTGTGGAACATGCTGGGCGCGCTGGTCCTGCTGCCCGCGCTCGCGCACTTCCTGTTGCATCCGGTCCGGCGCCAGGCGGTCGAGGCCGAGGCCTTCGGCGCCATGCAGCCGCAAGCGTAACGGAGCCATCATGTACAAGCACCTGCTCGTTCCCATCGACGGCACCCCGCTGGCTTCGCTCACTGTCGAGCAGGCGGTCGAGTTCGCGCGCGGCATCGGCGCCCGCATCACCTTTGTGCATGTGTTGGCCGACCTGGCCGCCACCGGCGAGGGTTCGTTGCTGCGCACCATGAGCCCGGAAGAGTTCGCGCCGGCGGCGGCGGGCGAGTCGAATGCCTGGCTGGCCCGGGCAGCCGCATCGGCCAGGGCGGCGGAAGTCAGCTGCGACACCATGGCCGTGGCCAGCGACCGCCCGCACGAGGCGATCCACGAGGCCGCCCGTTCGCGCGGCTGCGACCTGATCTACATGTCCAGCCACCGGCGGCGCGACCTGGCGGGCCGCCTGGCCGGTTCCATCACCGCCAGGCTTCTCGACCACACGACCCTGCCGGTGCTGGTGGCGCGGGTCGAATCCAACGTCCTCCTGACGCCGGAACAGCGCGCTGTCACCGTCATCCGTGACGAGCATCGCTCGCTGGCGGCGGTCATCCAGGCGTTGCAGGCCAATGTCGTGGACGGCTCCCCGCCCGCCGACTTCCGGATGCTGCGCGCCGCCGTGTTCTACCTGGGGGCATTCCCCGAGCGCCTGCATCACCCGCGAGAGGAGCAGACGCTGTTCCGGGTGCTGCGCCAGAAGGCCCCCGAAAGCGCTGCCGTGCTGGAAACGCTGGAGCAGCAGCACCGCGAGGGCGCGCGCGTGTTCAACCAATTGCGAACGGCCTTGGCCGATTTCGAGGCCGCGGGTGCCGAAGGCCGTCCCGTCTTCGAGCAGTCGGTCCGCGAGTACGCGCAGTTGCAGTGGCAGCACATGGCGCTGGAGGAGACGCAGGTGCTGCCGATGGCGAGCCGCCACCTGGCGCCGCAAGACTGGCTTTCGATCGCAACCGCCTTCGAGGCACATCAGGACCCGTGCCTCGACCTGGAAACCGAGGCGGGCTTCTCGCTCGTCTTCAAGCGGCTGATGGACTTCGCGGCAGCTGCCGGCGAGGGCCGGGCGCAGACAGAACATCCCAATCAAGGAGAACCCACATCATGAACATCATCGGACCCGACGCACTGGTCTTCGGCGTCGACGACGTGGCCGCGACGACGCAGTACCTCACGGACTATGGCCTCACTCCCGCGGGCCGCGACGTTTATGGCCAACGCTTCGAAGCCCTCGACGGCACGGCCATCGTGGTCGCGCACAAGGATGACGCCGCGCTGCCCGCGGCGCTGGAAACCGGCAACATGCTCCGCAAGACGATCTATGGTGTCGCGGATGCGCAGGCTATCGCGGCCATCGCCGCCGAACTGGGCAAGGACCGCGAAGTGCGCAGCCTGCCCGACGGCTCGATCGAGTCGGTGGACGACGCCGGCTTCGTGCTGGGATTCCAGGTGACCGCGCGCAAGCCGATCACGATGGCGGGCGAGGCGGTGAATGCGCCGGGTGCGAAGCCGCAACGCGCGCCCAACCAGCTGGGCGTGGACGAGCGGCTGGAGCCCAGGCCGCGCACGCTGTCGCACTTCGCCCTCTTCGTGCCCGATGCGGCGAAGGGAGAAGCCTTTTACGTCGATCGCCTGGGCTTTCGCTGCACCGACCGCCTGGTCGGCGCCGGGCCCTTCCTGCAGCCGGGCGGCACGATCGAACACCACACGCTGTTCCTGATCAATACGCCGCCGCACATGAAGGGCATGGAACACGTTGCCTTTCACCTGGGCGGCCCGCATGAGGTGATGCTCGCCGGAACGCGCTTCACCAACAAGGGCTACCAGAGCTTCTGGGGGCCGGGGCGGCACACCTTTGGCTCGAACTGGTTCTGGTACTTCAACAGCCCGCTCGGTTGCCGCTTCGAGTTCGACGCCGACATGGACCAGATGGACAAGACCTGGATGCCGCGCGAGAAGCCCGCGGTCGCCGATTCGACGCAGGTCTACCTGTTGCAGGCGCGCGAGAAGTGGGCGCCGGTCGGCGGCCCGCCGCCGGGCGCCGGTCGCCACTGAACCGGCCGTATCGACAACGCACGCAGAACGCACGCATGAATACGCTGATGACGCTGGGCCGGATCGACGACATCCCCGATGGGGGTGCGCGCGGCTTCGACCCGGGCGGAACCGGGCGCGACACGCTGTTCGTCGTGCGCCGCGGTACAGCGTTGCACGGCTGGCAGGACCGCTGTCCGCACGAAGGCGCCACGCCGTTGCCGTACCGCCGCCATGCCTACCTGAATGCCAATGGCACGCGCATCGTCTGCTTCGCCCACGGCGCGCAGTTCGACATCGCCAGCGGCGAATGCCTGATCGGCCCCTGCAAGGGCGATGCCCTGACGAAGGTGCCGCTGACGGTCACCGGGAACGGCGAGCTTCACGCGGTGCTGCCCTGCGCGCCGGCGGCTTCAATGTCCGGGAGCACCTCATGAGCAAGCCGGTGATCCGTAACGCCCTCATCGTCGGCGGCGGGTTCTCCGGCATGTCGGCCGCCATCGAGCTGCGCAAGCGCGGCGTCGCGGTCGACCTGGTCGAGATCGATCCCGCGTGGCGCCAATACGGGGCGGGCATCAGCATCGGCGGGGCGACGCTGCGCGCGTTCCGCACCTTGGGCATCCTCGAGCGCTTTCTCGAAGAGGGCTATGCCTGCGACGGCGTGGACGTGATGACGGCGAGCGGCCAGTTCCTGGCGCGCCTGCCCACGCCGCGCATCGCCGGCGACGGCATCCCGGGCAGTGGCGCCGTGATGCGGCCCGTGCTGGCGAATATTCTCGCAGACGCCACCCTGGCCGCGGGCGCGCAGGTGAGGCTGGGCTGCACCGTCGAATCCCTCAGGCAGGACGTCGACGGCGTGGAGGTCGTGTTCACCGACGGCGGGGCCAGCCGGTACGACCTGGTCATCGGCGCCGACGGCCTGAACTCCCGGATGCGCCAGTCGGTGTTGAGCGACGCACCCCGACCCCGCTACAGCGGCCAGGGCACGTGGCGGGCCGTGCTGCCGCGGCCGGCGGAGATCACCTGCACCAAGCTCTGGGTCGGCGAGCAGCTCAAGGCCGGCGTCAACCCCGTGTCGCACAGCGAGATGTACCTGTTCGTCAACGAGGTCCGTCCAACCCAGGCGCACGTGCCGCCGGAGCGCTTCGTTCCGATGCTGCGGGACGTGCTTGCCCAGTTCCCGGCGACGGCAGTGCAGGCCATGCGCGAACAGATCAATGACACCTCGCGGGTCGTGTATCGCCCGCTCGAAGGCCTGCTGGTGCCACCGCCCTGGCACAGCGGCCGTGTCGTGCTCATCGGCGACGCCGTGCATGCCACCACGCCGCACCTGGCCTCTGGCGCCTGCATCGGCATCGAGGATGCGATCGTCCTGGCCGAGGAGCTCGCGGGCCGGTCGTCGGTGGAAGAGTCACTTCAGCACTTCCAGCGTCGCCGGTGGGAGCGCTGCCGGATGGTGGTGGAGAACTCGGCCCGCTTGGGCGAGATCGAGATCACGGGCGGCAGCAAGGACGAGCACGCACGCATCATGCGTGACTCGTTCATGGCCCTGGCCGAGCCCATCTGAGCGAGCGAGAGAGACCATGAGACTTCTTCAAGACCATGTCGTGCTCATCACCGGAGGCGGTTCCGGCCTGGGATTGGGGGTGGCCAGGCACTGCGCCGGCGAGGGCGCCGCGCTCGCGATCCTGGACAACTCGCCCGAGAAGGTCCGCGCCTTGGGCGAGGAATTCGGCGACAGCGCGCTGGTGCTGCGTGGCGACGTCACGCGGGTCGAGGATCTGCAGGCCTGCCGCCAGGCGATCCTGGAGCGGCACGGCCGCCTCGACGCCCTGATCGGCGTGCAAGGCATCTTCGACGGCCATGTGCCGCTGATGCAGACGCCGCTGGACCGCCTGGAGACGCTGTTCGACGAGATCTTCCACGTCAACGTCAAGGGCTACATGCTCTCGGCGCGCGTGTTCGGTGACCTGCTGATGCAGAGCAAGGGCGCCATCGTGCTGACCACCTCCACCGCAGCCTATGCCGCCGACGGCGGCGGTGCCACCTACACCGCCAGCAAGGGCGCGATCCGCAGCCTGGTGAGCCAGCTGGCCTTCGAGATGGCACCCCACGTGCGCGTGAATGGCGTGGCGCCTGCCGGCATCGCGAACAGCCAGCTGCGCGGCCCGCGCGCGCTGGGGCTGGAGGGCCAGAAGCAGTCCGACATCCCGAAGGACGCCTTCCTGGGCATGTTCAGGTCGCTGAGCCTGTTGCAGGAACTGCCCAGCCCCGAGGACCACGGGCCCCTGTATGCACTGCTGGCGTCCAGGCACAACAAGATCATGACGGGGCAAACCGTCGTGGCCGACCAGGGCCTTCTGAATCGCGCCGTCCTCACCCAGGGCCGGGACTGACGGCGGACTTCCCATCAACGGAGACAAAGACGATGTACAAATTCATACCGATCAAGCCGGGCACCGCCAGCGATGCCGTCGGCGACCTGGTGCAGCGCGTCGACAAGAGCATGGACCAGGGGCTGCTGCCCGTGGAGGTGTTCTGCGACGACCAGGTGTTCCGCGCCGAGATGCAGCGCATCTTCGGCAAGACCTGGGTCTTCGTGGCTCACGACAGCGAGATCCCGAAGCCCGGCGACTTCGCCCTGCGCAAGATCGGCATCGACACGGTGATCGTTGCGCGCGACGATGAAGGCAAGGTGGGCGTCATGCTCAATCACTGCCGCCATCGCGGCAGCGAGGTCTGCCACGAGGACCAGGGCAACACGAAGCACTTCAAGTGCCCCTACCACGGCTGGACCTACAACATCAAGGGCGAGTTCGCCGGCGCGCCGCACTTCGCCGACGCCTATGGCAAGCCGCTGGACAAGAAGGCCTGGGGCCTGCGCCGCGCGCCCCAGGTCGACAGCATCCACGGGTTCATCTTCGCCTGCCTGAGCGAGGAGACGCCGCCGCTGCGCGAATCCCTGGGCGACGCCGTCCAGGTGCTGGACGCCATCTTCGGCCTGCACCCGAAGGGCATGCGCGCGATCGCACCGCCCGAGCGCTTTACCGTGCGCGCCGACTGGAAGAGCGGGGCCGAGAACTTCTGCGGCGACGCCTACCACGTCAGCACCGCGCACGTGTCGGCGGGCCTGTCGGAGTTCATCCCCGACGTGCGCCAGGTCAGCGTCATCGCCCGCGGCCTGGACCTGGGCAACGCCAACAGCTTCATCGCCCACGAGATCACGCAGTGGGGCCCGATGTTCGAGTACTGGGCCTACCCGAAGGAAATCGTCGAGCAGTTCGATTTCTCACACCTCGACCCGGCCATGCGCGAGTTGATCCGCAAGTCGCCGCCAACCATCGGCACGATCTTCCCGAACTTCAGCTACCTGCGCTTCCCGCAACCGGCCGTGGCCGGTGGCCGTCCCTACCCATTCACCAGCATCCGCATGTGGCAGCCGGTGGCGCCGGGCGTGATGGAACTGTGGAACTGGCAGTTCGAGTACGCCTGCGCCGACGAGGAGACGACCAAGGAGAGCTACCTGGCCGGCGTTTACGGCTTCGGTTCCGGCGGCATCTTCGAGCAGGACGACACGGCCGTGTGGGAGGGCATCGCCAAGGCGGCCAGCAGCCCCTGGAACCGCCGAGACGGCGTGATGCTGCACTACCAGCAAAAGCGCATCGAGCCCGACCCCGAATGGAAGGGGCCGGGAGAGTTCTACCGGAACATCTACGGCGAGCGGCTGCAGGAGGGCTTCTGGCGCCGCTGGGTCAAGGAGATGGTTGCCGGCGATGTCCAGCCGCTCTGCATCCACGACGAGCCGCACGCGGCCTGCGGAGGTGACCAGTGAACATGACCCTTCCCACCACGACACACGGCGTCTCGAAACTGGAACTGACGCTGATGGCCCAGGAGTTCCTGGCCACCGAGGCCAAGCTGCTGGACGAGCGCCGCTTCCGGGACTGGTACGCGCTGCTGGACGACGAGATCGCCTACCACGTGCCGCTGCGCCAGGCGCGGCTGGCGTTCGAAGACGAGGTGCCGGCCGGCGCTTATCGACTCCTCGACAGCAAGAAGCACATCGAGACCCGCATCAAGCGCCTGGAGACGGGCGCCGCGTGGGCGGAAACGCCGCCGTCGCGCACGCTGCGGCTGGTGGGCAGCCTGATGGTCGAGACAACCGACAGGCCCGATGTGCTGGTCGTGGAAAGCGCGATGCTCATGTACCGGCAGCGTGGCCACGACGCGCCCGGCGACGTGATCCCGGTACGCCGCCGCGACGAGCTGCGGCTGACCTCCGCCGGCCTGAGGCTGCTGCGCCGCGATGCCCTGATCACCGAGGCCGTGCTGCAGACGCCGAACCTGGGTGTGTTCCTCTGAATCGCCCCCCCGGAACCCGACGAGAGAGTACGACATGGAAAACGCATTGACAACCTGCCTGGGCCGCCAGTTCGACCAGATCTGCTTCGTGGTGAAGGACATCGACGCCGCCGTGGACTTCCACCGCAAGACCAACGGCATCACGGCCTGGAACATCGCGATCGACCTCGCCAAGGAGCAGACCGAGAAGGAATATTTCGGCAAGCCCGGCAACTTCCAGTTCAGCTGCGCCTACGGCTACGCCGGAGAAACTCTGATCGAACTGGCGCGCCACGACGGCGGCGACAGCGTGTACAAGGACTGGCTCGATGCGCACGGCCCCGGCCCGCACCACATCGGGTTTCGCCAGACCGACGCCGACGATTACGCCCGCGCTGAAGCGCTCTACCGCAACCTGGGCTTGAGGAAGGCGATGGCCGGGTTCTTCCAGGGCCCGTTCGGCAACTGCCGCTGGGCCTATTTCGACACGCGCGAGCAGATCGGCTGCTACACCGAGCTGTACTACGTCGACGGCGAGATCGCCGCCCGCATGGCGCGGTTGAAGCGCGGCGAGGCCGTGAGCATCACGTCGTAAGGATCTCCCATGCCCACGGCAGACAACAAGCGCGGGATTTTCGCGTTGATGGTGGCGCATTGCGCCGGCATGCTCGACCTGGTCGCCCTCCCGGTCTGGATCGGCACGCTCGTATCCCGCTACGCGTTCGATCCGCAGGAGGCGGGCGGCCTGGCGACGCTGTTCCTGGTCGGCGCGTCGCTGGCCAGCGTCTGGTTCTCGCCCCGCTTCACGCGCGTCAACGCCAAATGGGCGGCCGTCGGCGGCTTCGGCCTCTCGGCGCTGGCCTTCGTGCTGTCTTCAGTGCAGGCCTCGTTGCCGGTGCTCGCGGGGCTGCATCTGCTCGGAGGGCTGGCCGCGGGCACCGCGCTCAGTTTCACGCACGGCACGATGGGACACTCCGCCAACCCGCACCGGGTGTTTGCCTGGGCCGGCCTGGCGATCGGCATCTTCGGCATCCTGTTCATGGGGGCGACGCCCGGCATCGTCGCGAAGTCCGGCGGCCCCGCGCTGTTCCTGGTCTTCGCCGGGGTGATGGGGGCGGCCACGCTGGCGGCGCTTCTGTTCTTCCCCGCGCCCTCCCGCCACATCGCCTTGGACGAAGCCGGGGGGAAACGCGGCCTGCCGCCGCTGCGTCGCTCCGTCTGGTTCTGCATCGTCGCAGTCGCGCTGCTGGCCATGGCGCAGGCCATCACGCTCAGCTTCTTCGAACGGATCGGGATGGCGCGCGGCTTCGGCCGCGAGCTCGTGACGCTCGCGCTCGTGACTTACGGCATCGTCACCCTGTTTCCGGCGCCGCTGGCGGGCTTGCTCGAAAAGCGCATCGCGGCGACCACCGTCATTTGCACCGTGCCGCTCCTGCAGGCGGCGTTCGCCATGACCATCACGCACACGTCGAGCTATGTGCTCTACGCCGGCGCCGGAGCGCTGATGGCGTTCACGATCATCTTCACCCACACGTTCGCGTTCGGCCTCCTGGCCAGGCTGGACCCCAGCGGACGCGCCGTGGCCGCGACGCCGGCGATGCTGATGGTCGGCGCCGCGATTGCGCCGTTCCTGGGCGGCACCCTGGTGAAGTTCATCGGCTTCGAGGCGATCGGCTATGCCGCGCTGGTGATGGTGGCGATCGAGCTTGTGCTGTTCAACCTGGCGCGCAAGGACATCGTGCGCGGCAACCGCGCGGCGGCCCAGCGGCCGCAGGCGGCGTTTCCATGAGCAGGACCCTGCCTCCGCTCAGCCACCATGTTGCCGGCCCGGCCGGCGCGCCCTGGTTGACCTTCATTCCCGGCATCGGCAACGACGCCACGTTCTGGGGGGCGCAGGCCCGCGCGCTGTCCGATGCCTTCCGTGTGCTGACCTTCGATCCCTGGGGCCACGGCGCAAGCCCGGTGCCGCCGGCGGACTGCCACTTCCAGGATGTCCTGGATGGGGTGGTGCACCTATGGGACCGCCTGGACATCGAGCGCTCGCACGTCGCCGGCCTGGGGTTCGGCGGATCGGTGACGCTCGCGCTCGGGCTCGCCCAACCCCAACGCGTCGAGCGGCTGGTGGCGTGCTGCTGCCGCCCCAGGCAACCTGAGGAACGGCGGGACTTCTGGCGGGCCCGCCGCGAGACCGCGCTCACGCAGGGCATGAACCAGCTGGCCGACGCGACCGTGGATCGCTGGCTCGGCGCCGACTTTCGCGCCGCCCATCCCGATGTCGACGCGGACTTGCGGGCCATGATGAAACGCACCAGCGTCGAAGGCTATCGCGCCTATGTGCGCGCCTTCATCGAGATGGACTTCGAGGCGCGCCTGCCGAACCTCGCGGCGCCCACCTTGCTGGTGGCCGCCGAGTTGGACCATGGCGGCGGCCCGGTGGAGGACATGCGCCGGATGGCGGCCCGTATCCAGGGCGCGCGGCTGGAGGTCTTGCCGGGCAGTGGCCATATCTGCAGCCACGAAGCACCCGAGCGCGTGACCGCGCTGCTGCGGGCGTTCCTCCAGGGACACATGAAGGAAGCAACCCCATGACAATGAACAACCGTTTCCACATCACGGGCATCGAGCGGGTCAAGTTCGCCGTGACCGACCTCGATGCGGCCTGCCGCTTCGCCAGCGATTGGGGCCTCGCGCGAATGGTGTCGAGCGATTCGCCCGCTGTCCTGTTCCGCGCGCAGGACGGCTCCGAAGTGGAGGTGGCGCCGGCCGACGCGTCGGACCCCGCCCGCCGGCCGGTCGGCGCGAAGAGCGGCATCTGCGAGATCACGTGGGGCGTCTCCGATCCGGCCGCCCTGATCGAACTGCAGGCCGAGCTGCGCCAGGACCGCAACGCCGGACTCGGCCCCGACAGCGTGCTGCGCAGCGTCGATGACCTGGGCATCGCCCAGGCGTTTCGGGTGGCGCAGCGGCGCGCGGTACCGTGCGAGCCCACCCGCTTCAACAGCCCGCAACGCCCGGACCGCTTCAACCGGCGCGCGGTGCGCTACGAGCGCGCCGCGCCGCACGAGATCAGCCACCTGGCCATCGGCGTGGACGATGCCGAAGCGGCATCCAGGTTCTACCGCGAGCGCCTCGGCTTCATCGTGTCGGACCGCTACGCCAACCGAGGCCTGTTCCTGCGCTGCGCGCCCGCCGGCAACCACCATCACCTGTTCCTGATGAACGGCCGCGCGCCGGGCACGGCGTTCAATCACCTCGCCTTCAAGGTGCGCGACGTCCACGAGGTGATCGGTGGCGGGCAGTTCGTGGATGCCCAAGGCTGGAAGACTTTCGCGGGTCCGGGGCGGCACATGGTCTCGTCCGCCTGCTTCTGGTACTTCCAGAGCCCGTTCGGCGGCTCCTGGGAATACGCCGCCGACGAGGACGTGGTCGACGCCGACTGGGAGAGTACCGATTTCGCGGCCCAGGCACACATCTTTTCGGAGTGGACCTTCGGCCTGGAGAAGTCCGACGGCCGCCTGCGCGGCCCCATCGCCCAGAGCCAGGAGAAGTAGGCGCATGGAAAACACCTATTGGGTCGACCTGCTGCAGGCGCAGGTCCGGATCATCCAGGGCCGCTACCGTACCCGCATCGTCGAGGCCGGGCAGGGGCCGGCGCTGCTGCTCCTGCACGGCACGGGCGGCCACGCGGAGAACTACGCGCGCAACATCACCGCGCTGGCCGAGCGCTTCCACGTCGTCGCGCTCGATTTCCTGTGGCACGGCCGCTCGCAGACCGAGGGCTTCCGGCCCGACAACATCATTCCCGCGCTGGCGGACCAGGTGGGCGACGTGATGGACGTCCTCGGCATGGCGCGAGC
>Ga0255338_1001806_pt1 | contig 36879 bp, 29 predicted proteins | sample MeOH1_35cm_T4_19_FD_203715 | JGI IMG/M metagenome (GOLD analysis project Ga0255338, IMG submission 203715) | Sandy soil microbial communities from University of British Columbia, Vancouver, Canada - MeOH1_35cm_T4_195 | ecosystem: Engineered > Artificial ecosystem > Sand microcosm > Unclassified ...
GCCGCCTCGGCCTGCTTGGCGTACCACTGGTCGAACTGGGTGCGGATGATCGTGTAGCAGTTCGGGATGCCCTCGAGGAACTTCTTCGAGCGGTAGCCGACGGTGACGAAGGAGTCCTCGGTCGTGATGCAGGTCTTCTGCTCGACGATGGGGCGCTCGACGGGGGCGTCGGCGGCCTTCCAGAACTCGGGGACGATCTCGTGCAGCATCTTCGAGTACAGCACCGCGCCCTGCACGTTCTTGGCGCCGGGGTACTCGCCGCGCTCGAGGACGACGACCTTCAGGCCCGCGCGGGCCATCACGATGGCGGCGGAAAGGCCCGCCGGTCCGGCCCCGACTACGATCGCGTCAAAGGCGGGTTCTTCGGCCATGTCATCCTCACCCCGCGACTTTCGCGGAGGCGTCCTGCACCGTCTTCAGGAGCTCTTCCGTCTTGAAAGGCTTGGTCATGAAGCCCACGACCTGCGGGAACTTCTGAAAAAGGGTCTTCGACGGCTCGAGCGCCGTGAGGACGACGATGGGGAGGTCCTTCGTCGTGGGCTCGGCCGCGATCTTGAGCTGCAGCGAGTAGCCGTCGATGCCGGGGAGCATGACGTCGAGGATGAGGACGTCGGGCTTGACCTTGGCGATCTCGTCCCAAGCGTGGCGACCGTTGTCGCAGGTGTGCACCTCGAAGCCGCCGTGCTCCAGGGTGTACTTCACGAGCGCGAGCATCTCGGGTTCGTCGTCGATAACGAGGACTTTCTTGGCCATGGGCGGAATTTATCAATTCGGGCGCAGGAAGTCCATGGGGGGCTCGACGGCGCCCTCCCCGGCCTACTCGCCGAAAGGCCCGCCCATCTCCGACGACTGCCAATCCGAGACGGCCGCCGTCTTGACGACCGCCTCCGCGCGGATGCCCGCGAGCGTCGCGTGCACCACGGCGTGGACCTCCCGGGGAAGGACGGGCTCGATCGTGTCGAGCACCGACGGGCTGATGTGGCGGCACATCGCGGAGAGCACGGCCTTCAGGGCGGCCTCCGGCTCGACCCCGCTCTCGTCCTTGAGCCCGTGCCGGATGCTGGCGTTGAAGTCGGCGTGGTTCATCCGCGTCGGCTTCGGCGAGATCTTCCACCCGTCGAAGAACACCCCCTTGACCAGGAGCGGCATCTGGGCGGAGAACTTGACCGCCTCGGCGGGAGGGAGGCAGTCGCGCAGGGCGTGCAGCACGGAGCGGAGCGCGGCGTAGGCCTGGAAGCGGCTGCGCAGCTTGCCGGCCTGCTCGATGTCCTTGAGCCAGATGTTGCCCTTCTGCACGGCCGTGTCGAACGCGTCCGGCGTATGTCGTCTCATAGGAAACCCTCCGCCCTCATGTACACGGTACCCGGTGGGAAGGCGCGCGGCCATGGAGGAAAGGTAACTTTCCGATGAACCGGGGCGCGGGTGGGTTATAATAACGGGGTGAAGATCCTGCCCCGGCTCGTCGCGCTGATCCTCGCCCTGGCCGTCGGCGCGTCCGCGGCCCCCGACGCGGTCTTCGACGGCTCGCGCCTGTTCGGCGCCGGCGTCGCCGCCCCCGTCGCGGGAACCTGGCGCCAGGCCGCCCCGGTCCTTCCGCGCCCCGTCTTCGTCCCCGTCGCCGCCCAGGCGCCCGCCCCGGCCTCGGCCCCGGCGGAGTCCGTACGCCGCCTCACCAGCGGCTTCCTCGGCCTCTACCCCGAGGCGGACTTCGACCTCGGCACCGGACGCTGCGCCGCCTGCAACGGCCCGGTCGAGGGCAAGTGGTACTTCCTGGACGACGAGCTCGCCTTTCCCAAGTCCGGTCCCGCGGGCCTGGTCTGGCTCGGCTCGCGCGAGATGTTCGAGGGCGTGGCCTTGTCGGCCGACGGGCTCACCGCGCGGCTCAAGGACGGGACCGTGGTTCCCTTCATGCTCGCGGAGAAGATCGAGTCGAACCGTTCCTATTATGACGCCTCGAGCCTCGCGTATCTGCGCGGCCGCACCGTGCGCGTGCGCGGCGAGCTCATCGAGAAGGACGGCGTGAAGGTCCTGGTCGCGCGCACGATCTGGCCCGAGGACTACCGCATCGACGCCGCGAACCTGAAGGAAGCCGACGCGAAGAACGCGGCGGACATCGACGCGCTCCTCTCCGCCGACAAGGGCGGGGCCAGGAAGGAATTCCAGACGCGGCTCCTCTGGGAGCGTCCCGGCACTCATCGCGTCTGGGAAGGGCTGCCCGTCATGGGCTTCATGCTCAACGGCGCGCAGGGCGACGACGACGAGGCCCTCGCCGGACACTCGAGCCTCTTCACCGGGCGCTACGGCCCCGGCGGGAGCATGGCGGACTGGATCTTCGACAACTTCTACGACATGAACACCGTCAGCGAGAAGGGGATCGTCGCGAGCATGGTGCCGATGGACAAGTACATGACCGACCTGAACAGCGGCCAGAGCTGGTACCGGCCGTCGTACATGCTCGTCATGGTCATGAAGGACGCGCGCGTCCCCTTGAAGTTCCAGGAGGCGTTCACGGCGCAGTACGCGAAGTACTACTCGCAGGAGCTCAAGTACGACAAGACGAGCAAGAACTGCACCGCTCTGATCTCCGACCCGGTCCGCGAGCAGGGCTGGAAGTTCCCCGAGACCGGCAGGACGCCGACCATCATCGCCAAGCTCATCGCCAAGGCCGCGGGGATCAAGGACCCGGCCGCCGGCGAGCAGATCTACCGGTCGCTGCGCGAGGAGCCGACGCGCAGCTTCCCGCGGGCGTCCTTCATCGCCGTCGGCGGCGACCTGCTGACCATGGCCGGCGCGTTCGGCGCCGAGCCGTCGGGACGGGAGTACTCCCCGCTCGAGAACGAGATCCGCGAGGACCTCCTCGCCATCCTGTTCGTGCGCCTGCCCCAGATCCCCTCGAGCCGCAAGTTCGGCCGCGAGCCCGTCGGCGGCGTCGTGGACTACTTCCTGCGCGCGCCCCTCGACCGCTCGAAGTGGCAGACCGTCCCCTCCTACCCCCGCCCCTTCCCCCCGCCCCGTTAAATTGGTGTCAGGCCTGTCGTTCTTTGCATAACTCGGCTGAGTTATGCAAAGAACGACAGGCCTGACACCATTATAGGACGGGCGGGTCGACGAGGGAGCGGAAGGCGCCGACGAGCTCGGCGGCGGAGGAGAAGCGCCGCGAGGGCTCGGGGTCGAGGGCGCGGGCGAAGAAGGCGTCGATGCCGGCGGGCAGGCCCTTCGCCGTTTCGGACGCGGGAAGGTAGCGGCCCAGGGCGCGGTCCGTGCCGCGCGGGAAGGCGGGGCGGCCGGTGAGGCGGCGGTACAGGGCCTCGGCGAGCGCGAGGGAGTCGGGCGAGCCGGACCTGGCCGCGGCGTCCACCGCCGCGAGGGCCTCGCGGGCCGAGAGGCGGCCGTTCCCGGGGAGCAGCGGCGACGAGGCGGGCCCCTCCGGAGCCGCGCTTTCCTCGCCGGCCTTCGAGGCCTTGCCGAAGATCCAGCCGAACAAGGCCGACACCGCGAGGATGACGAGGATCGGGCCCAGGCGCGCTCCCGCCGGGGCGGCCGCGGGCGGGTTCAGGCGGCGCAGGGCCGCCTCGACCTCGGGCGCCTGCGTGGGGTCGAGCTCGGCGGCGCGGCGGTACTCGCCCGCGACCTCGGCCTTGGGGCGGCCGAGAAGCTCCAGCGCGACGGCCAAAGACAGGCGCGCCGGCCCGCTCCCGGGGGCCAGGGCGACGGCGCGCTGGGCGTCGGCGAGGCCGCCCTCGATGTTCCCGCCCGTGAGACGCGCGTTGGCGCGCAGCACGCGCCGCGACACGGTCTCGCCGGCGGCCAGGGCGCGATCGGCGGCGGCCTCCGCCGCCTTGGGATCGAGGCCGGCGAGAGCCACGTTGCCGAGCTGCTCCTGGGCGCGAGGGTCGCGCGGCGCCGCGGCGACGGCCTCCTCGGCCTTGGCCCGGGCGCCGGCGACGTCGCCGGCGGTCAGGCGCACGACGGATTCGCGGAGGATCTCGTCGACGCCGGCGCGCGCCGGGAGGGCCGCGGCCAGCAGGAGGAGCAGGGCCAGGGACTTCTGGAGGAGATGGACGTCGAGCACCTGGCCGAACTTCTCCCCGACCTGGCGCAGGCGCCCGGCCTCGAAGAAGCCGCGCTTGGCGTGCAGGCGCAGGCTCGCCTCGTTGCCGCCGGTGACGCGCGCGAGCACCTGCTTGAGGCCGGCCTTGCCGCCGGCGGCGAGCACCGCGTCGAGCAAGGCGCCGCCGTGGCCTCTGCCCCGCGCGCTCTCGTCGATGTAAACGGAGACCTCGGCGGTGCGGGCGTAGGCGCAGCGGTCGGAGTAGGGCGACAGGGAGGCCCAGCCGACGACCTTGCCGTCCTCCTCGGCGACGATCACCGGATGCCCGGCGCCGTGCGCCGCGAACCAGACGCGCTGCTGCTCGAGGGTCTTCGGCTCGGTGTCGAAGGTGCCGGTCGCGCGCAGGACCGCCTGGTTGTAGATCTCGGTGATCGCGGGGAGGTCGGTCTCGGTCGCGGGGCGAAGGACGGCCATGGCCAAGTCTAGCAGATGAGCCGCGGGGGCCTACCAGTGGCGCATCATGAAGACGAGAGCCAGCACCCACATCATGACGAGGGCGCCGCCGCCCAGGAGGACGGTCCCGGCGTGGTACGCGAGGCGCGGGTCCCGCTCGCGGTAGCGGCGGCGCAGCGCCCAGCCCCCGGCCATCGCGGCCAGCGGCGTCCCGAACAGGGCGGCGATCTCGAGCACGGCGAAGATCACGTGCTTGTTCACGGCTTGACCTCCTTGCCGTCGACGAAGCAGGCCTTGGAGCCCAGGATCGCGTCGCTGTTCGTGGCCTCGCGGCGGCCCATCAGGGAGCCCACGAGCGGCACGCGGTCGCCGACGAGGCCGAAGGTGCGCAGGCCGCACACCTTGACGCCGGGCAGGCCGCGGCTCGTGTCGCGCGCCAGGTCCGAGTCCCATTCGTTCTCGAGAGTCTCGCGCATCCCGGGGTCGCGGCCCTCCGACAGGTACGGGATGCTGAAATAGAGGACGCGCCGCGTCAGGCCGGACAGCCCGCGCCCGGGGTTCACGCTGGCCCCGCCGATCGAGGAGGTGTTGCAGCCCTTGATGTCGAGGGTCGAGCCGCGGGCCATCTTGCCCTTGAAGCGGAAGGCGATCTCGCCCGCGTCGCCGCTCCAGGAGCCGACCGTCATGAGGCCGGGCGCGCCGTGGCCGTACAGCGTGACCTTCGTGAACGCGCCGTCCTTCGCCTTCTTGACGTAGGCGAGGGCCGGGGCGTGGTCGCGGAAGGAGACCGGCTGGGGCTCCGGGCCCTCGAAGGTGAACCCGTAGGCGTCGGACATCGGGTTCTTGAACGAGTCCTTGACGCGCTCCCACGCGCTCATCGGCTTGGCGGGGACGACGCGCCCGTCGTTGGGGGCGCCGCCCTGGCCGCCCGCGCCGGACTGGCCGCCGCTCGTGCTCGTCGCCGACGCGGTCCCGCCCGCGCCCGGCGCCGGGACGACGATGCCGTCGGGCCGGCCCTGGGACTGGGGCAGTTGGACCGCGGGGGCGATGCCGCCGGTACCCCCGCGCGCGCCCGTGCCGGTCGCCGGGGACGCCGTCCTCCCGGAGCGGCCCTCCCCGCCGACCGCGTCGGCGCGACCGCCGCCGGCGGGAAGATCCTGGGCGGCGCGGTCCGGGCCGAACACGGCGGCGTTCCCGGAGCCGCGCCGCTCGCGAAGCTGGCGGGCCCGCTCGATCGCCGCGCCCGCGCCCGGGACCAAGGCGGCGGTCCGGTCGTTGGCCGCGATCGAGGCCTCGATCTCCCGGCGCATGCTCCGGTCGGCCAGGATCTGATCGGCCTTCTCGGATGCGTCGGCGAGGAACGCGACGCCGGAGGGCTTCTCGGAGTCCTTCCGGATCTGGGACGGCCCCGTCCAGGCCGCCAAGGCCGCGCGCAGGCGGGCCTCGCCGGCGGTGTTCGGAGCGGTCAGGAAGACGAGAGCGGCGAGGCGGCCGGCGTTCTCCTTGAGGGTCCACTCGCGCGCGACGGCGCCGAGGGCGGCGCGGTCGACGCCGGCGCCCACGAAGGTCCGGCCGGAGGAGTCGGGGTTGAGGAGGAAGGCCTCGAGGCGCTGCGCCGCCTCGGCGCGTTCCTTGGGGTCGTCGGCCAGCTTCTTGGCGAAGGCGTCGACGGGAGAACTCGTGGTCTGGGCACGGAGCGGCGACGCGCCGATCAAGCTCAGCGCGACGGCCGCGATCAGGGAGGGGAGGGGGTTCATCGAGGGCTCCATGACGGCTCTTACTGTTCCTAGGGTAGCCCCGGGACCTTGATTTGTCAATAGGAATAAGGCATCTTGCTCGTCGGAGATCCCCCCTTGAACCGCAAGGAATTCGCCGCCCGCGTCTGGTCCAAGCTGATGGCCTTCGAGGCCGGGCAGCGCTTCCTGACCCCGGGCCGCAGGGTCCTCGCCGCGGTGTCCGGCGGCCCGGATTCGGTGTGCCTGGCTCATTGGCTCTCGGTCCAGGCGCGCAAGAAAGGCCTCGCGGTGACCCTCGTGCACGTCCATCACGGCCTGCGCGGGCGCGCCGCCGACGCCGACGCCCGCTTCGTCGAGAAGCTGGGAGCGGCGCTCGGCCTCCCGGTCGCGGTCGTCCGCGCGCCGGTGCGGGCGCTCGCCGCAGCGCGCGGCCTCGGGCTCGAGGAGGCGGGGCGCAAGGCGCGCTACCGAGTCCTCGGAGAGAAGGCGCGGCGCGGGCGCTTCACGGCGGTCGCCACCGGCCACCAGCTCGACGACCAGGCCGAGACCGTCCTCCTCCACCTGCTGCGCGGCACGAGCCTCGAGGGCCTCGGCGGCATCCCGGCGCGGCGGCCGCTGCGTCCGGGCGTCGAGCTGATCCGCCCCCTCCTGCCGCTGACGCGCGCCGAGGTGCGCCTCTACCTCGAGGTCCACGGCCTGGCCTCGCGGGAGGACGCCAGCAACGCCGACCCGAAGTTCACGCGCAACTGGGTGCGGCGCGAGGTCCTGCCGCTCCTCGAGAAGCGCGCGCCGGGCGTGAAGGAGCGCCTGGCCGCGATCGCGGCCAAGGTCCGGGCCGCCACCGGCCGCGGCTAGGGCCGCCTTGCGCAAACCCGCCAGGTCTGCTATTTAAGGACTCATGGAAGAGAACGAAGCCGCCGTGCCCGCGCAGCCCGCCGCCTCCCCCGCCTACGAGCCGGACCGCGCCGGCTTCTGGGTGCGCGGCGGAGCCCTCGCCGTCGACACCGTGATCCTCGGGCTGTGCTTCTTCCTCCCGATCCACGGCCTCGGCTACCTCGTCGGCTTCGTCTACAAGGTCATCTTCACCTCCCAGGGCGGGCAGACGCCGGGCAAGATGGCGGCCGGCATCAAGGTCGTCACGCTCGACGGCGGGCCCGTGAGCGTCGGCCGCTCGATCGGCCGCGTGGCGGCGGAATGGCTCAGCGCCATGGTCCTCCTGCTCGGCTACTTCATCGCCGGCTTCTCCGACAAGCGCGCCCTGCACGACTACATCGCGGGCACGCGCGTCGTCTACGTCGAGGGCGTCGGCGCGGGGCGCAAGGCCGCGTTCGCCTGCCTCGGCGTGCTCGCGATCTTCATGTTCATCGGTTCGATCGGGGCGTTCTCCCTGGGCGCGATCGGCGGCTTCGGGAAGTTCAAGGAGCTGAAGGTCAAGTCCGGAGAGGGCGCCACGAAAGGCGCCCTCGGCTCGCTGCGCTCGGCGACCGCCGTCTACTACGGAGACCTGGAGGGCCAGTACCCCGCGACGCTCGACGCGCTCGTCCCCAAGCACATCCCGGCGATCCCGTCGACGAAGCTCGCCGACCACGCGGAGACCGCCGCCTGGACGGCCTACGGCGCCGAGGTCTGCACCGGCAAGTCGGAGTACGGCGCCGAGATCGACGTCCAGAAGCTCAAGGACACCGGCGGCTGGGGCTACGTCGCCGACCCCAAGGCCAAGTGCTGGGGCGCGGTGTTCGTGGACTGCACGCACCCGGACTCGAAGGGCCGGCCCTGGCCCGCGTACTGACCTAGGGCCTGGACAGCACGATCTTGAAGGACTTGAGCACCGGCGGGTCGTAGGGCCGGTCGATGCCGTCCTTGGTCTCGCGCGGCACCGCCGCGATCGCCTTGGCCACGTCGAGCCCCTCGATGACCTCTCCGAACATCGTGTGCAGGCCGTCGAGGTCGGGCGCGGGGCCGAGGGTGATGAAGAACTGGGTCTGGGAGGTCCCCGGGCCCCAGCTCGCCATGCCGAGCAGGCCGGGCTTGTCGAAGCGGTCGCCGGGGCGGATCTCGTCGGGGACCGGGAGCTTCGGGTCCCCGTGGCCGGTCCCCGTCGGATCGCCGGTCTGGATCAGGAAGCCGGGCGCCACGCGATGGAAGATGAGGCCGTTGTAGAAAGGCTTCGGGCGGCCGGCCAGCGCGCGCAGATGGGCGATCGTCTTCGGCGCGCGGTCCGGGTACAGGCGCGCGACCATGCGCCCCTTCGAGGTCTCGAGGACCGCGAACGGCCCGGCCGGCTTGCAGGCGGCGCCGAGCAGCAGCGCCGCGAGCGCCAGGGACCTCACTTGGCGGAGCGGCCCTTGAGCAGAGCCGCCGGGTAGCCGATGTCGAGGACCTTGAGCGCGCCGACCGAGGCCTTGGCGTGCGGGGCGAGCAGGCCGCGCTTGGGCAGGCCCAAGGTCAGGGTCAGGTCCGCGGTCACGTAGACGCCGCTGTGATAGCCGGTGTCGGGATGGATGCCCGAGGGGATGTCCACGGCGACGACCGGCTTCTTGGCCGCCGTCATCTCGCGGATCATGTGATGGATGGCGCCGGCGGGCTTGCCGGTCGCGCCGGTGCCGAGCAGGGCGTCGATCGCGAGGTGGCACCAGGCCAGAGCCTTGTCGAGGCCCGAGCCGGGGCCGGCCGAGGTGACCGTGACGCCGGCCGCCTGCGCGCGCGCGAGGTTCACGCTGACGAGCTCCGGGTATTTCCCCGCGCCGTCGTTCTTGGGCGGGCACAGGAACGCCGCGACCGTGGCGCCCCCTTCGGCCAGATAGCGCGCCGCGACGAGGCCGTCGCCGCCGTTGGCGCCGCGGCCGCAGCAGACGACGATCTTCGCCTGCTCGACCGACAGCCCCTTCTCGGCGAGGAAGGCCGCGCACTCGGCGGCGACGGCCTTGCCCGCGTTCTCCATCAGGTCGAGGGCCTTGATTCCGTGCTTCTCGGTCGCGGCGAGGTCGAGCTCGCGCATCGCCGCGGCGGTGACGACGGGCAGGCCTTCCCAGACCTCGGGGATGGGCTCCTTCATCAGCCCCAGGCGCGCAGCGCGGCGAGCACCCAGCCGAGCGTGGCGAGGAAGACCATCAGGAGCACGACGAGAACGCACGCGAGGTAGGGCAGGCCCAAGGTCAGCCACGCCCGCCCTCCGCTGATGCCGTACTCGTCGCGTATGCCCCGCGCCTTGTAGGACAGGGACCAGAGGCCGACGAAGAAGAAGACCAGGCGCAGGCTCCAGGCGGGGTTCGAGAACGCCGTCTGGCACACCAGCACGAGGGGCACGGCCGTCAGCCAGGCGAGCTCCGAGAGGCCGAGATGGACGAACAGGGCGCGGGCGTCGCCGTGGGCGCCGCCGAGCTCCAAGATGAGATGCAGGAGCGCCGTCGCCGTGAAGGTCATCACCGAATGCCAGAGCAGGGCCAGCGCGAGGCCCGGCCAGCCGAACGGGAAGCTCGTGCGGCCGGCGAGGGCGTGGGCGACGTACAGGCTGGCCGCGCCGAGCAGCAGCGCGAGCAGCCCCAGGGCCGCCGGGCGGCGCTGGCGGATCAGGGCCGAGGCGTGGGCCCGGTCCTCGAAATAGTCGTAGACGAGCTCGACGGCGTCCATCCTACCAGCCCCCGGACCAGGCGTAGAGCAGGCCGCGCGGGATCGCGGGGCCGGAGTTGACCGTCACGCCGGCGGCGCTCATGCCCAAGGTCAGGCGCGCGCGCGTCTCGAGCAGCTCGAAGATGTCGTTGAGCTTCTCGGCGTCGCGGCGCACGCGCGGCTTCTCGTCCTTGATGCCGCCGAGCTCGGCCGCGAGCTTGGTCGCGTCGAGAGAGTCGCCGAGCACGTCGACGAGCCCGAGCTCCTTGGCCTGGTTGCCCGAGTAGATCCGCCCGTCGGCGAGCGGCTTGACCTGCTCGACCGTCATCTTGCGCCCGTCGGCGACGGCCTGCACGAACTGGCCGTAGGCGTCGTCGATGAGGCTCTGGAGGATGGCCCGCTCCTCGGCCGTCATCGGCCGCGCCGGGGAGCCGATGTCCTTGTGCTTGCCGGACTTGATCGGGTCGGCCTTGTACCCGACTTTTTGAAAAAGGCCTTCCATGTTGGAGACGGAGAAGATCACGCCGATCGAGCCGGTCAGCGTCCCCGGATGCGCGACGATCTTGTCGCACGCCGCGCCGAGGTAGTAGCCGCCGGAGGCGGAGACGTCGCCGAACAGCGCCACGAAGGGGATCTTCTTCTCCTTCTTCACGCGCTGGATGCGCATGTAGATCTCCTGCACGGCGCCCACGCTGCCGCCGGGGGAGTTGATGTCGAGGACGATGGCCTTCACGCCCTTCGTCTCGGCGAGCTGCTCGATGCGGCGCGACCACTGCTCGGCGCCGCGCTCCCAGGGCTTGCCCGACTCCGAGGACATGATGGGCCCGCGGATGGAGACCCAGCCGACGGTGTCCTTGGGCTTCAGGTTCAGCAGGCTCTTCGCGCTGCCGTCGCGCGCCTTGGGCGCGTCGTTGCGGGCGCGCACGACGAGGGCCACCGCGGCCAGCAGCGAGGCGGCGTGCAAGGCGAGCAGCGCGACGACGAGGCGGCGCTTGACGCGGCGCGGGCTGAGCTGGTGCGGCTCGAGGGGCGCGCCGGGGTTCTCGGACATCGGATCCATGAAAGCTCCTTAACTCGACCGTCGCAGGGCGTCGCTGTCGACGACCCTGTTGCGTCCGCCCGCCTTGGCCGCGTACAGGGCCGCGTCGGCTCGGGCGATCAGTTCCTCGGGAGTCGACGCGTCGCGAGGGAAGTGCGACACCCCGATCGAGATCGTCACCCGAAGCTCCTCGAAGCCGACGGAGAACAGCTCGGCCTCGATCGCGGCCCGGATCGCCTCGGCCTTGCGCAGCGCGCCTGCCGGCTCGGCCCGCGGCAGGACGATAGCAAACTCCTCGCCGCCGTAGCGCGCCACGAAGTCGGTGTCGTAGACCAGGGAATTGAGGACCACCCCGATGCGCTTCAAGACCTGGTCGCCGAACGGGTGGCCGAACCGGTCGTTGAGGCTCTTGAAATGGTCGATGTCGAGGAGCATCAGGCCGAAGGTGGTCTTGAAGGTCTTGGCCCGGACGAGCTCCTCGGCGATCTTCTTGTCGAAGGCGCCCCGGCGGCGCACGCCGGTGAGGCCGTCGATCTCGGAGAGGCGCTCGACCTCCTGGAACAGCTTGACGCGCCGGAACGCCACGCCGAGCTCGCCGACGAACGACTGGGTCTTGGCCAGCCACGCGTCGGACGCGGCGCCCTCGGGGACGCGGGCGTACAGGTAGCCGAGCAGCTCCTGGCCCTCCTTGATCGGCACGCCGACGGACCGCTCCGGCTTCTCGAAGGCGCGGGGCGAGGCCGCGGAGGCGCCCTGCTCCTGCAGCAGGCGCTCGAGCGTGGACCACGCGGCGCCCGGGGAGGCGCGCAGGCCGCGGACGGCCAGCGGCCGGACCTCGCCCTCGCCGCGCAGGCCCGCGACGTACAGCGCGTACTCGACGCGCGGGCCGAAATACTGCTCGAGGGCCCCCTCCACTCGGGGCCGCGCCTCCTCCCACGACATCGCCTCGGAGAGGCTCTTGACCATGCCGTACAGGGCCGAGGCCTCGCGGTGCGCGAGCTCGGCGTTGAGGCCGCGGGCCTTGAGGCCCTTCAGCTCCTCGGCCATGCGTTCGCGCTGGACGCGCACGCCGGCCAGGCGCTCGGCGAGCGCCTGCCGCTCGCCCTCGCGGCTCCGGGCCAGCTGCCACGCGAGCGCCGAGCCCGCGATCCCCCACGCCGCGGCCAGCGCGGCGTGGGCTCGCCCGGCGTCGGAGGCGGACACGAGCAAGGCGGCGCCGGCGGCGAGCGACACGGCGCCGATGACGGCGGCCGCGGCGGTACGCCGCGGGTACGCGGCCCACAGCGCCAGCGGGGGCAGCAGCGCGACGGCGGCGGCGGCCCAGTCGAGGCTCATCCGACCACCTGGTTGCGCCCGCCGTGCTTGGCCTTGTACAGGCGCTCGTCGGCCACGCGGACGATCTGGGACGCGGTGGTGGCGTCGGTAGGGAACGACGCCACGCCGAGGCTCATCGTCGCGCGCGTCGGCGCGCCGTTGAAGACGAAGGGCTCGTCGGCGATCCGCTGGCGGATGCGCTCGGCGACCGAGACGGCCTCCGACCGGACGTAGTTCGGAAGGATCAAAGCGAACTCCTCGCCGCCGTAGCGCGCGGCGAAGTCCACCGGGCGCGCGAAGGAGGCGAGTATGGCCGCCAAGGTGCGCAGCAGCTGGTCGCCGGCCTGATGGCCGAAGGTGTCGTTGTACCGCTTGAAGTGGTCCACGTCGAGCATGATCAAGGACAGCGGCGTCTGGCTGCGGCCCGAGCGCAGGACCTCCTCCTGGAGCCGCTGCTGGAAGGCGCGATGGCTGTGGAGCTGGGTCAGGGCGTCGTGCGTCGCCTGCCGGTGCACGCTCTCGTAGAGCCGTATGTTCTCGAGCGAGAGGGAGGCCATCGTCGCGAACAGGTCGGCGGTGCGGACCTCGTCGGGGCCGAACGTCCCCGCCGCGTCGCTCTCGAGCTTGACGAAGCCGGCGGCCTGGCGCATGACCTTGAGCGGGATCGCGATGCCGGAGGCGAAGCGCGCTCCGGGGACGACCTGGGCCTCCTGACGGGCGTCCTTGATGAGGACGGGGCCCCGGCGGCGCTGCGCCGCGAGCAGGAGAGGGTCCTCGCCGGCGCCGCCGACCACCGAGACGCGGGCGGCCGGGAAGCGGTCCGACAGGATGGTGATCAGCCGGGTCTGCACCTCGCGCCCGTCGAGCGTGCCCGAGAGGCTCTTCGCCGCGTCGGACAGGTCGCGGCGCAGGCGGGTGTCCACGCCGACCGTCTCCTCGTAGGAGCGGTAGTACTTGAGGTCGCGCTCGTCGTCCCGGATCTGGTCCTGCAGGTTCATCTGCTCGAGCAGCATCTCGCGCTCGTCGCCGAACTGCCGGCCCCGGTGCGCGGCCTGCGCCCCGGCGAGCAGCCACAGGCCCCCGAGGCCCGCGGCGATCAGCGGCCGCTGCTCCGCCGAGCGGACCATCAGCACGGCGGCGACGAGGGTGGCCAGGAAGGTGAGCACGACCGGGGATTCGCCGTCCTGGCGCAGGTCGGACCAGAGCAGACAAAGGCCGAAGGCCGGAACGGCCGAAGGCCCGAGCTCGGGGCGGGCGACGACGAGCAGAGTCAGCCCCGCGAAGAGCCCGTACGACCCCATCAACGTCACGGCCCTTGAACGCGAGTCGCCCATGAAAATGGTGGAGGTGGCGGGATTTGCACCCGCGTCCAAACGGCGCCGACCGAGGTCACTACAGGCTTAGCCCATCCTCAATTTCGCCCAAGGAAAACCGATGGACGCGTGCTCCTTGGGCTAACCCCGTTCGGTCTTAGGCCCCCCGCCCACGGAATAACAGGGAAGGACCGCATCCTGCTCATTACACTGGCGACCCTCTAGCAGGCGTCAAGGACCAGCGTGTGCTCACTGCGGTTTAGGCAGTGGCCCAGGCCAACTGAGTGTTGGCAGTTGTTGTTTGGTCCGGTTTTTAAGGGGCCCTGACCAACCCCTGCCTGCGACCGACGGCTCAACGACATTTGTCGAAGCTAGATCACCCCCGACGGAGCTAGTATAACAGGGGAAGGGGACTTAGGCAAGGCCGGGAACGGCTATTCGGCCGAGGCGAGGGGCGGGTCTTGCGGGCTGAACATCGCGGCTCCCGCGACGGGCTCGCCGCCGGGGACGGGCTCGGGCACCTTGACCAGGCCCGCGCTCGTGTTGCCGACGAGGTCGCGGGCGACCACGCGGTAGGCCCCGGGCTCGTCGGGGACGGAGACCTTGAGCGACACCGGCGGCATGCCGGTCACCGGGGCCGACCATTCCTGGACCAAGGTCCCGGGCTTGCCCGCGGCGTCGAGCTTCCAGACGCGGATGTGGGCGAGGCCGAGCGCGTTCGTGTCCTTGACCTCGACCTGATCGCCGGCGCCGGCGGAGGCCACCATCCAGATCTGCGGCGGGACGTCGTCGGCGACGAGGCGCATCAGGAACTCCCGGGGCGTCACGGCCTGGCCGGGGAAGCGCGCGTCGAACGCGGGATAGGCCGCGCCCTCGAAGTACGGGCCGGGGTCCTGGTGCGCGCGCGGGATGCCGGCGTCGGCCTCGCCGTGCGTGAGGACGTGCGCGCGGTCGCGCGGCATGTCGGTCTCCTTGGCGATCGCCCGGATCAGCCAGGCCATGGACGCGTACATGCGCCAGTAGGCCTGGGGGTCCCAGTCCGCTTGGATGAAGGGGTTCGCGCCCGGCTGGCCGGACTCCGTCTCGATGCCGACCGACGCCGCGTCGATGACGGGGTTCTTCACGTGGTTGGCGATGTTCTCGATCTTGACCATGCGGATCACGCGGCCGTCGCGGCAGACCATGAAGTGCGCGGCGGTCTTCTGGCTGAGCAGCCAGGAGACGGTCCCCTCGCAGGCGCCGGGCTTGCCCGTCGCGCCGCCCGAGGCGTGCAGCACGATGTACTTGATCCCGCCGGCCTCGACGCGGTCGGCCGGGGTGACGCCGGTGTCCACTCGCCGCTTCTTCCGGTTGCGGCCGATCACGGTCCGGCTCAGCTTCTCCATCCGGTCGACCATCTCCGCGTAGTCGAAATTGACCTGGCCGTCGTCCTGCAGGAGCCCCTCGGGCGTCGGCGTCGAGATGTGGATGATGCTCGGGATGTCGATGCCGGACCCTTGCCCGAGGGCGAGGGCGCTCTCCTGAAGGACCCGGCGCATCTCGTCGTGACGGGCGTCCTGGGCCCGCGCGGCGGGGGCGCGGAGGAGCAGCGCCGCGGCCGGGAGGATGGCGAGGAGGAGGAGGCGGGCCATTAAGCGGAGGATACCCCGCTTCGCGAGCTCCGGACAAGGTCTTAGGGCCCACCGAGGGGCGGACCGATGGGCCTAGACGGTTTTGGAGCCCGCGCCGGCCGCGTCCGAGAGCGCCGTCACGAACTCGAGCGGCGTGCGGTAGCGCCGGTCGGGGTCGGCCTGGAAGGCCTTCACGAAGACCTCGTCGAGCGCCTCGGGCAGCCCCGCGATCGCGCGCGAGGGCGGGATGTAGCTCATGTTGATCTTGTTCATCAGCATGCCCGCGCCGATGCCGATGAACGGCATCTTCCCCGTGAGCATCTCGTAGGAGCAGACCGCGAGCGAGTACACGTCCGACTCCTTGCGCACCACGCCCTGCTCCTGCTCGGGCGCCATGTACGGCGGAGTGCCGACGACGGTGTTCGTCATCGAGTAGCGCGTCAGCGCGTCCTTGGCCATGCGCGCGATGCCGAAGTCCATCACCTTGATCTGCCCGCCGGCGGCCGCCATCACGTTCGAGGGCTTCATGTCGCGGTGGATCACCCCGCGCGAGTGCGCGTAGGTCAGCGCCTCGCCCATCGCCCGGGTCACGCGCACCGCCTCCGCGGCGTCGAGGCGGCCCTTGGTCTGCACCAGGTCGTGCACGGTCTTGCCGTCGACGTACTCGAACACGAGGTACACGTCCTCGCCTTCCTCGGCGATCGCGTAGATGTCGACGATGTTCGGATGATGGAGCGAGGCGACGGTCTTGGCCTCGATGATGAAGCGGTCGCGCTCGCGCGGGTTGACGCGCAGCTCGTCGCGCATCTTCTTGATCGCCACGCGCCGCCCCAGCGAGCGGTCGGTCCCTTCATAGACCGTGCCCATGCCGCCTTGGCCGATCTGACGGGAGATCTCGTACTGCCCGCGGATAAGGCCGCCGGCGTTCCCCGCGACGGACGCGGGCTGGGCCGTCGCGACGGCTGGCGTCGTCGCGGGCCCCGTCCGCTGCGCCTTCGTGAAGACCGAGACGACGGTGTTCTTCAAGGGCGCCAGCACCGTCGACAGCAGCCCCAGCGCGAGCAGCAGGCCGCCGACGAGCCCGGCGCCGACGACGACGCCGAAGCTCCTGCCGCGCCCCGCCGGCGCGGGGGCCGGCGCCGGGCGCGCGCCGCCCTCGCCCGGGAACAGGAACAGCACGTCGGAGCTGGACGGGAGCGTGAGCGCGGCGGCCTCGGCCGCCGCCCGCTGGAAGGCCGGGTCGAGCCTCGCCGCCATGCCGATGTCCGCCATCATGGCGGCCTTGTCGCCGAGGCCGCCGCGCGCGTACGCGCGGTTGGCGAAGGCCCACGGGTTGTTCGGGTCGGCCGCGAGCATGCGCTCGGACGTCGCGAGCGCGTCGCCGTAGCGGCGGGTCCGGTTCTGCGCGCGAGCCAGCGAGTTGAGCAGAGCGAGGGGCTCCCCCTTGCCGGCCCTGACCGCGATGGCGAGTCCCGCGGAGGCGTCCTTGAGCGCCTCCTCCCAGCGCCCCAGGTAGCCGTAGGTCTGAGAACGGAGGTTGAGCAGCGAGGGGTTGTTCGGGTCCTGGCTCAAGGCCTTGTTCACGATCTCGAGCGCGCTCTGCGCGTCGCCGAGCCTCATCGCGTTCTTCACGCCGTTGACGGCCTGCTCGGTGATGAGGCGCGAGGCGCCGGGCGAGACGAACGAGGCGGACGGCGCGGGCGCCGCGCCGCCCCCGCCGACGCCGCCCGGATCGTAGGCGGACGGAGCGAGCGCCGCGGCGCCGGCGTTGGCCGCGCCCACGCCCGCGGCGGTCGCCGCGGAGCCCGCGGTCCGGCCCTGGGCGCTGTACAGGACGCCCTTGGCGTCCCGATTATTGGGATTGAGCTGGAGCGCGAGCTGCGCGAGGTTCACCGCCTCGGCGTAGTTCCCGCCCTGCAAGGCCTGCACGCCTCCGTCGGCGAGCGCCTGGGGCGCGAGGTCGGGAACGTTGCCGCGGATGATGTCCGACCAGGAGGGACCGTCCGCGCCGCCCGGCGTCGTCCCGGCGTTGCCCGGATCCCCGTTCGGCGAGGCCCCCCCGTTTCCGGTACCGGCACCCGTTCCGGTCCCGGTCCCGGAGCCGCCGCCCGGGATGGGCGCGGGCGCGGGAACGGGCTCATCGGGCTTGGTCGCGGCGAAATAGGCGCCGCGGCCGGCCCTGATCAGCGGCGACATCCACTGGAATTTCCGCATGCCGTCCGGAATGCCCTCGTTCAGCCCGGCGCCGATGCCCTGTCCGCGGCCCTCGGGCCGGCGCGGCTTGTTCTCGTCGACGGGAGAGCTCTCTCTTTCCTCGATGCGCAAGGCGACGATCCGGTCGATCGTCTCCTTGTGGTCGGCGTAGAATCTGGCCTCGAAAGGGACGCGCGCCTGGTCGGCCGCGGCGTAGGTCTCGTTGACCCGCTGCAGCCGCACCGTGGGGGCCAGCCTCAGGTTCGTCGCGTGCCTGATCGCCTCCTGGTTCGGCCGCAGGACGAACTTGTCGAACCAGTCGCCGAGGTACTCGGCCTCGACGGCGTAGTTCTTCTCGCCCTCGAGGTCCTTCAGCCGGGTCCCGAACTCGGCCTCGGTCTTGGCCAGCACCTCGAGGGCCTTGGCGCGGGCCTGAGGGCCCGGGATCTTCTCGGCGTTGGCCCGCAGTTCGGAGATCTCCGCCAGCATGGTCGGCAAGAGCTGGTCGGCGGGGATCCGCTCCGGCTCATCCGCGGCGCGGACGGGGGCCGAGAAGGCGGCGAGCATCGCGGCGAGGAAAGCGGCGCGCAGCGGGAGGGGTCGGGTCATGGGGTCCTCAGACGGGTTTGGTCGTGGAACGGGCGCCGCCGAAGGCGGACTCGAGGGCGTCCGAGAACTCCTTCGGGGTGCGGTAGCGCTGGTCGGGATCGGCTTGGAAGGCCTTGAGGAAGACCTCGTCGATCGAGTCGGGAAGGCCCGCGATCGCGCGCGAGGGCGGCACGTAGCTCATGTTGATCTTGTTCATCAGCATGCCCGCGGCGACGCCGATGAAGGGCAGCTTGCCGGTGAGCATCTCGTAGGAGCAGATCGCCAGCGAGTACACGTCGGACTCCTTGCGCACCACGCCCTGCTCCTGCTCGGGCGCCATGTAAGGCGGCGTGCCGACGACGGTGTTCGTCATCGAGTAGCGCGTCAGCGCGTCCTTGGCCATGCGCGCGATGCCGAAATCCATCACCTTGATCCGCCCGTCGCTCGTCAGCATCACGTTCGAGGGCTTCATGTCCCGGTGGATCACGCCGTGCGCGTGCGCGTAGGTCAGGGCCTCCCCCATCGCCGCGGTCACGCGCACCGCGTCCGAGCGGTTGAGCCGGCCCTGCGACTGGACGAGGTCGTGGACGGTCTTGCCGTCGACGTACTCGAACACGAGGTACACGTCGTCGCCCTCCTCGGCGATCGCGTAGATGTCGACGATGTTCGGATGGCGCAGGGAGGCCACCGTCTTCGCCTCGATGACGAACCGCTCGCGCTCGCGCGGGTTGATGCGCAGCTCGTCGCGCATCTTCTTGATCGCCACGCGCCGCCCCAGCGAGCGGTCGGTCCCTTCATAGACCATTCCCATGCCGCCCGCGCCGATCTGGCGGACGATCTCGTACTGGCCGCGGATCACGCCGGGGGCGTCGGCCGCGGGAGCCGCCGCGGGGGTCGCCTCCTCCTCGAGCGCGTGGACGGACGGCCCGCGCCGCGTCGCCTTCGTGAACGCCGAGACGACGGAGTCCTTGAGCGGGGCCAGCACGGTGGACAGCAGGCCCAGCGCCAGCAGCAGGCCGCCGAGTATCCCGGCCCCGACCACGACGCCGAAGCTCTTGCCCCGCGCGGGCGCCGCGGGGGCGGCCGCGGCGGGATCCTCGCCGGGGAACATGAACAGGATGTCGGCGTTCGAGGGGAGCTGGAGCTCCGACGCCTGCGCCGCGGCCCCCTTGAACGACGGGTCCAGGGCGGCCGCCTGGCCGATGTCGGCCAGCATCGACTGCTTGTCGCCGAGGCCGCCGTAGGAGTACGCGCGGTTGGCGTAGGAGTACGCGTTGCGGGAGTCGGCCTCGATGGCGTGGGTCGAGGTCTCGAGCCCCTCGCGGTAGCGCTTCGCGTGGTTCTGCGCGTAGGCCTTGTTGTTGAGCAGCGCGGCGTTGCGCGGATCCAGCGCGAGGCCCGCGCTCGCCGAGGCGATCGCGCGCGGATAGTCGCGCAGGCGGGAGTAGACGAACGACATGAGGTTGTGCGCCGCGGAATTGGCCGGGTTCAAGTCGAGCGCGCGCTGAGCCAGGGAGAGGGCCGCCTGCAGGTCGCCCAAGGCCAGGGCGCGCCGCGCCTCGTCGAGCTTCTGGTTCGAGGACAGCACCGCGGGGCTGGTCATGCCCGGGACCTCGCGCGTCCGCCCCGTGTCGAAGCCGCCGGCCGCGAAGCCCGCGGGGGCCCGGTTCTCGTACGAGCCGCCGCCCGCGCCGGCGCCGCCCGCGCCGGATCCCCCGGCGGAGCCGGAGGCCACGCCGGGCGAGGTGCGGCCGAGAGTGGACTGCAGTATCCCCATCGCGTTCTTGTCGCCCGGATTGAGCTCGAGAGCCTTCTTCGCGTCCTGGTAGGCGCCGTCGAAATCCTTTTCGTCGAGTCGCATCCCGCCGCGCAGCGCGAACGCCTCCGCGTTCCCGCCCGCCTTGATCGCGTTGTTCAGCGCGCTCAGGCCGGCGGCCTTGTCCCCGTTCGACAGAGAGTCCCGCGCGCTCCAGACCCAGTTCGAGGGGCTCTTCGGGTCGGTGCGCAGCATCTGATCGATCATCGGGCGCGTCGGCAGACCCGCGCCGGGATTGGGCCGGGAGACGTTGCCGGGATTCGAGGTCGGCTGGCCGGGCTTGGTGGTCGGGATGTCCGCCGCCGCCTTGACGCCTTGGTCGTAAGCTTCGTGCACGACCTGCATCACGTCTTGCGGCAGGCGGTCGTGGATGTTCTCGAGCCGGGCCGTGATCTGCGCGATGCGCTGATCGCGCTCTTCTTTCGTCATGCCCGGGACTTCCTCGCTGTAATACGCCAGGCCGATCTGGCTGTTCAGAAGGCCCAACGCGCGCTGATAAGTGCCCCGATCGACGCCGTTTTCCCCTTGTTTGACGGTCCACGCCTCGAAGTCGCGCGCCGCTCTTTGGACGACGACGCCGTACTTCCCGTTCAGCGTGCCGCCGTACTGGCTCGCCCACAGCTGCTGGCGCTCATGGAGCATGTTCAACGCATCCTGAGGCTTGAGCATCACGGCGCCGCTGATGTTCCCGCCGTCCCCGGTGGAGGTCGGATCGGCATGGGGGACGCCTCCGACGATCCCGCGGCCGCTGAACGTGCCCGCGGCTCCATGCTGGAGGCCCTGCTCGGCCTCCGACGGGACCGTCTGCTCCAACACCTGATTGAGCCCGCTCCCGACGCCCCCGCCCCGCGACTGGCCCGCCTTCTTCTTGGCCGAATTCGTACCCGTCACCGGAGGAACCACCTGATTCGCATCGCTGCCGTCCGCGGGCACTTCCGGCTTGCAGCCCGGGATCGGCACGCACTGGGTCTTATCCGAGGAATGGTCCTCATGATAAACCTGCATACACGGGTCACCGCCGCATTCGGCGCGCACGGCGGGGCAGAGGGCGACCGCGCCGACAAGGGCGGCCAATAGAGAAAGCGGAGGGATTCGCATACCGTCAGTGTAAGGGGGCCTCGAAGCCCTGTCAAGGCGAAGAGGCATGTTTTACCGACCTTTAAACGGGTCGAGATTACCTCGTAAAACGCGCCAGATCACGCGCGCGAGGCGATGACCGCGTCCAGGGCCTCGACGAGCTGGGTCGGGGTGTGGTAGCGCTTGTCCGGGTCGGGGGTCAGCGCCTTGGCGATGACCGCGTCCATCCCCGCCGGGAGGGCCGGGTTGCGCTGGCTCGGCGGGATGTGTTTGCCGTTGAGCTTGTTGAGCAGCATGGCCGCCCCCCCGCCCGTGAAGGGCAGGTGGCCGGTCAGCATCTCGTACAGGCACACCCCGAGGGCGTACACGTCCGACTCCCGTCTCACGGTGCCCTGCTCCTGCTCCGGCGCCATGTAGGGCGGGGTGCCGACGACGGTGTTGGTCATCGACATCTTCGTGATCGCGTCCTTCGCCTGGCGCGCGACTCCGAAGTCCATGACCTTGATGCGGCCGTCGTCGGTGATCATGATGTTCGACGGCTTGAGGTCGCGGTGCACGATCTGCGCGGCGTGGGCGTGCTCGACGGCCTCGGCCACATGGCTCAGCACGCCGCGCGCGGCCTCGAGGCTCATCGGGCCGTCGCTCTTGAGCTGGTCCCCGAGCGTGCGCCCCGAGACGAACTCGAACACGAGGTAGACCTCGGCCCCCTCCTCTACGATCGCGTAGATGTCCACGATGTTCGGATGGCGGAGCTGGGCGACGAGCTTGGCCTCGTTGACGAAACGGCGGCGCTCGTGCGGGTCGATGCGGATCTCGTCGCGCATCTTCTTGACCGCGACGCGCCTCTCGAGGGACCGGTCCAGCGCCTCGTAGACCACGCCCATGCCGCCGAGGCCGATCTCCTTGATCAGCTCATATTGGAGCCAGAAGGCCGTGCCCGGAGAGCCGGGCGGGACCGCGGCCGTCTCCTCCGCCGCCTCGCTGCCCACGGCGTCCGAGGGCGCCAGCGCGCGGCGGATGGTGCCGTGCACCTTCTCCCGCCAGCTGGCCGACACGACGTGAAGGATCCCGAGGGCGATGAGGATGCCGCCCATGCCGGAGAGCACGGCCAGGCGCGCGAAGCGCTTGCCGGTTCGGGGCGGCGGCGGGGGCGCGGCGGCCGCCGGCGCCGTGTACTGGTCGTCGAAGAGCAGGCTCATGTCCTGGTCCTCGGGCAGCTGCAGCGCGCGCTCGAGCTGGTTCTGGAAGCGCGGGTCGAGCGCGGCGGAGCGGCGCAGCGCGTCCAGGGCGCCGGCGCGGTCCTTCATGCCCGCGAGCGCCATGGCCTTGTTCTGGTAGGCGTAGGGGTTCGAGGGCTCGCGCGCCAGGGTCTCCTCGGCGTCCCTGAGCGCTTCCTGAAAGAGCCCCTGCTTGGCGAAGGCCCACGAACGGGTCTGGAGCACGGCCGCGTTGCCCGGCGCCAGGGCCAGCGCCGCGCTCGCGTCGGTGACGGCGTCGTTGTAGCGGTGCATGCGGTTCGAGGCGATCGCGCGATAGTTGAGGGCCTTGACGTTGTCCGCGTAGAGGCCGATCGCCTGGCTGGCGAGCTGATGGGCGGTGGGGAAGTCCTTCACGCGCAGCGCGGACTCCGCGTCCTTGGTGATCGCCGCCGAGCGCTGCGCCGCGCCGGGGCCGGCCGCCGCCGCCTGGGCGCGCGCCGCCGCCGCGACCTGCTCGGGCGTCCGGGACGGGGCGTTGTAGCCGCCGGCCGCGATGCCGCCCTGAGGCGCCAGGCCGGCCCCCGCGCCGAACCCCCCCGTGTTCTCGCCCGGGCCGCCGCCCAGCACCGTCGGAAGGCTCACGACCGGAGCCCGGTCCTTGGCCGCGTGATAAAGGGAGAGCGCGTCGCGGTTCCCGGGCTGAGCGGACAGGAGTATCTGGGCGGTGCGCGCCGCGAGGGCGTAATCGCCGAGCTTGAGCGCCGCGCCGCCGTAGCCGAGGAACACCTCCGGATCCTTCGCGCCGAGGTCGATGGCGCGGCCGAACTGGTCGAACGCCTTGCGGTCGTCGCCCAGGATCAGGCTGACCTGGCCGCCGTCGGCGAAAGTGCGCCAATCGCGCGGCGAGTACGCCGTGCGGGCGTCCCCGATGGCGCCGACCACGCCCGCCCCGGCCCAGGGCTTCTGCGGGGTCACGGCGATGGGCTGGACGCTTGGATCGGTGGGGTTGATGACGCCGGTCTCCGGCCTCTTGTATTTCTCGAGCGCCTCGCGCATCGCCTGCTGCACGACGTCGAGGTACGCGTCCGAGGGCTTGAGCTCGGTCCGGATGCGGTCCGTCAACTCCTTGCCGCGCAGGCCCGAGCGGTATAGCCGGTCCACCCCGTTGGCGATGTCGCGCGCCCGCTGGGCGTCGAGCACGTCGTCCTCCTCGGAAGTCGTCGGATCCGTGGTCGGGTCCGTGGATCCGACGGCGGGAACGACCTTCGCGGGCGGAGAGGTGACGGGGTCTTCGGCGGACGACATCCGGGGGCAGGCGCACAGAAGGCCGGCGAGGAGGAGAGCGGACTTGATCTTCATGGGATTCTTTGGGAGTGTATCCCCCACCCCTTGATTTGTCAAGGAAGTCCTGTTACCCTTAAAGCGTCCGACAGGAGGCACCATGCGAACGTTATTCCTCGCACTCATCGCGCTGGCCGCGCTCTACGGCCGAGCCGCCGCGCTTTCCGGAAGCGATCTGCCGACCCCCGAGGAGCGCGCCAAGTACGAACAGCTCCTGGCCACGAACAAGGCCGACGCCGCCAACTACCTCATCACGCGCGATTACGTGCGACGCGCCAGGGAGGTCGTCGAGAGCGGAGGCGCGGGCGCCCGCAATTTCCCGGGCAAGCCCAAAGGCTTCAGCTCGCAGTACCTGTCGGCCAACGACAAGGACAAGATCAACGAGGCCGTCAAGCTCAGCATCGAAGCGATGGCTGAGTCGCGCTACGCCTAGCCGGTCGGATTAGGCGCGCCGCGAGCCGGGCCGACTCGATGGCGGCCGCGGGGTCCAGGCGACCCGCGGCCGCCGCCTCGTTCAAGGCGCCCGGGGCCCAGAGACGGGACCCAGCCGGGGCGGGCACTTCGACTCTAGGCGGGCGCCCGATCTGGGGTTACAATCTTTACATGATGAATCTCCCCGCCGCCCTCATGCTCGCCTGCCTCGCCGTCTCCGTCCATGCCGCTGAAACGGACTGGAGCCGCTCCGGGGACACCGCCGGCGTCGTTCAGGCCATCGCGGCGAGCAAGGAAGCCGCCCCCTCGCCGAAGGCCGCGCCGGCCCCCGTCGCCAAGATGAAGCCGGAGACGGCGGAGTTCCTGCGCTCGATCGGCGTGGACCCCGAATCGGAGGACGTCGTCGCCACGGAGGCCGAGGGGACCGTCGCCACCGAATATGACGGCGACCCCGTGGAATACAGCCTCGATTCGCTCGCCGCCGAGAAGAAGAAGAACGGGATCGTGACCTTCATCGGCACCCGCACCTTCATCCGCCGCCTCAAGAAGGATTGGGACGGGACGAGCATCCCCAGGACGAACTACGACCCGAAATTCCTCACCCGCGCGGAGCTCGGCATGGCCGGACGCAAATTCGCGGAGCAGCTGTTCAAGAAGAAATACCGGCAGGAGTGACCGACATGAAAAACCTTCTGATCGCCCTGATGGCCGTTTCGACCTCCGCCGCCGTTCGCGCCGCCGACATGGATTGGAGCCGGCAGCCCGACCAAGACGCCATCCTCAGCGTGATGGCGGCGAACAAGGAAGCCGCCCCCTCGCCGAAGGCCGCGCCCGCGCCCAAGATGAAGCCCGAGACCGCGAAGTTCCTGCTCTCGATCGGCATCGATCCGGAGTCGGCGGAGATCGTCTTGATCTACTCCGAAGGTCCCGTTGAGACCGCATATCAAGGCGATCCTCAGACGCACAGCCTCGATACTTTGGCCGCTGAGAAAGCGAAGAACGCGACCAAACGATTCATCACCACGCGCAACTTCATCCGAGCGCTCAAGCGGGACTTCGAGAAGACCCCGATCCCTCCCGAGGGCTACGACGGTCTTTATTTGACCCTCGAGGAGCGGAAACTGGCGCTGAAGAAGGTCTTCGGCTAAAGCAGCAGCCGCGCCGCGAGCCGGGCCGACTCGATGGCGGCCGCGGGGTCCAGGCGACCCGCGGCCGCCGCTTCGTAGGCGGTGCCGTGGGCGGGCGAGGTCCGCGCGAAGGGGATCCCGACGGTCCAGTTGACGCCCGAAAGCCCCCCCAGCGCCTTGAGCGGGATCAGCGCCTGGTCGTGATACAGGCAGACGAGCCCGTCGTAAGCGCCCTCGACATGCAGGCGCCAGGCCGAGTCGGCGGGCAGCGGTCCGTCGAGGCCGAGGCGGGCGGCGAGCGGCGCGAGCAGGTCCCGCTCCTCGGTCCCGATCAGGCCGTGCTCGCCCGCGTGCGGGTTCAAGGCGCACAGGGCGACGCGGGGCTCCTTCTTTCCTAGCGCGCGCAAGGCCTCCGACAAGGCCGCGGCGCACGCGGCGATCGAGCGCGCGTTGAGCGCCCGCGGCGCTTCCTTCAGGGCGATATGACGGGTAGCGATCGCGCACCACAGTCCGCGCGAGGGCACGCCCAGCACCATCTGCGCGTCGGGCTTCCCCGCGAAGTCGGCGAGGCGCTCGGTGTGGTCCCGCCACGGATAGCCGGCCTGGGACCAGGAGGTCTTCGAGATCGGGGCGGTGACCAGGCCCCCGGCCAGGCCCCGGGCGACGAGGCGCAGAGCCTCCTCGAAGGACGCGGCCGAGATCCTCCCGCCGGCGGCGTCGGGCCGGCCGGGGCGCGGAGCCGGCAGGCCGAGGCCGGTGTCGCGGATGGGGCCGTCGGACGGGCGCCAGCCGGCCCGGCGCCACACGGAGGCCTCGCCGACGAGGACCGGGGACACCCCGGCCGGGAGGGCCCCGGCGCGCAGGGAGGCCAGCGCGGCCCGGGGACCGACGCCCGCGGGGTCCCCGCAGGTGAAGGCGAGCGTCCTAGAGGGTCGCGGGGAGGTTGCGCTCAATCGTGGCCTTGTCGCGCAGGCCCTTCACGAAGTCCTCGACCTTCTTCTGGAAGGACGCGCCGCCGAGGAAGTTCGCGAGCTCGTCCTTGAACTTCTCGTACTCGGGCTTCTCCGCCGCGCGCTTCTCCGTGACGCGGATGATGTTGTAGCCCGACTCGGTGTAGATGGGTCCGCTCGTGTCGCCCACGCCGAGGGAGAAGGCCGCCTTCTCGAGCTCGGGCGGGGCCACGCCGCGCAGCACGTAGCCGAGGTCGCCCCCGCGGGCCGCGCTCTCGGGATCCTCGGAGTCCTCCTTGGCGACGACGGCGAAGTCCTCGCCGGCGTCGAGCCGCTTCTTCACGGCCTCCGCGGTCTTCTGCGCGCGCTTCTTCTCGTTCTCCGAGTGGCCGGGCGACAGGCGGATGAGGACGCGCTGCACGCGCACGCGCTCGGAGCTGAGGGCCTTGATCTGCCCGGCGACCTCGCGCAGGGCCATGCCTTCCTCCTCGCCCATGCCGGCCGGGGCTCCGGTGCTCTTGCTGTCGATGTAGGCCTGGATCTTGGCGAAGTAGGCGCGCGTCTCCTCCTCGGTCGGAGGGACCATCTTGGCCTTCACCGCCTCGTCGATCGTCTTGCGCGCCAGGATCTGGTGCGACAGGCGCTCCCGGAACTTGCCCCAGTCCAGGCCCTCGCCCTTGAGCTGCTCGGCGAACGCGGCCTCGGCTTCGGCCTCGGAGAGGTTGTTGCCGCGCTCGTCCTTCTTGAAGCGGGCCTTGATCTCGTCGACGGCGTTGTCGATCTCCCGCTCGCGGACCTTGAGCTTGAGGCGCGCGCCCTCCTGGATCAGGAGCTCGCGGTCGATGAGCTGCTCGAGCGTGCTCTCCTTGAGCTTGCGCAGGTTCGCCGGGTCGGCCATGGCGGCGGGGTTGGTCTTGCTCCAGTACTCCTGGGCGGTGGAGGCTTCCTTCTGGTACTCGGAGAGGAGGATCGGCTTGCCGTTGACGACGGCGACGGTGTCCTCGAGGAGCTTGGCGGGGCACAGAGAGGGGACCGCGATCAGGACGGCGGCGGCGAACGCCTTAACGGAACTGTTCATCAACGACCTCCACCGGGAATTTCGTCTGGATCGACTGCAGGTGCGCGTCGAGCTTCTGCTTCTCGAGCAGGCGCGCCACGCGGGCGCGGCCTTCCTCGAGGGAGACCTTCTTCTCGCCGTCCTTGCGCAGGACGTGGTAGCCGAACTTGCTCTTCAGGGGGCCGCCGATCTCGCCGACGCGCATGCGGAAGACGACCTCCTCGAGCTCGGGGATCACCTCGCCGTACAGCGAGGTCGGCAGCTTTCCGCCGTCGGCGGCGGTCGCGGCGTCGAGCGACTCCTCCTTGGCGACCTTCACGAAGCTGGCGCCGGCGCGCAGGCGCTTGGCCACGGCGGCGGCGGCCTCGGGGGTGCCGAGCAGGACGTGGCGCATGTCCACCTCGACGGGATGCTTGGCCAGGTAGTCGCGGACGTCGCTCTCGTCCACCTTCAGCTCGCCGCGCTTGCGCAGGTCCTCGATCCACATCGAGGTCAGCAGGTAGTCGCCGCCTTCGCGGACGCGCTCCTCTTCCTCTTTACGGAGCTTCTCGAGCTGGGCGCGGAACTCCGCCGAGCGCGGGACGTCGGACTGCTGGGCGGCGGCGAGCACGAGCTTCTCGCGGATCAGCACGTCGAGGAACTGGCGGCGGCCGCTCGGGGAGAGGACGTAGTCCTGGTAGCCCTGGGAGACCTCGCCGATCTTGCGCTGGAACTCGCTCTGGGTGATCTTGAGCTTGCCCACGCGCGCGACGACGGGGTCCTTCTCGCCGCGGCAGGCGGTGAAGAGGACGGCCAGGAGGACGGCAAAATGGGCTCGTCGCATGACGAGCCCATCTTACCATTTAAGGCCGAAAACCGTCGCTAGGGCTTGGACTTGGGCCAGATCTGGAAGAAATTCCCCTGGGACTTGGCGACGACGACCCATTCGCCGCGGATCTTGCTGGCCTCCAAGCCGTGGCGCTTGCTGCCCACCGCCCGGGCGACTCCCTCGTCCAGGCCGGCCAGCATCTCGGATTTCTCGGCGACGCCGCCGTAATTCTTGAGCGCGTCCTTGAAGATGACCATGTCCTCGAATCGGCTGAGGGCGTCCTGAGCGACGAATCCCGACAGGGCGAAGCTCCCTTGGTCCTCCTTGAGCAGGTCCAGATACTGGATCTGATTGTCGAACTGAAGGACGAGGTAATGGTCGACGATCCGGGCGCGCAGGAGCTTGGCATCCCTGACGCTGCCGTATTTCAGCTGCTGGCCGGGAACCGCGGCGGACTTCGGCACGAGGATGATCTGCACGAGGCCGTCGATCGGGTCGTCGCAGGCGATGACGCTGTATTTGCCTTTGAGGGCGGGTGCGATCTCCGCCGTATCTGCGGGATTTTTCTTGCAATCCAGGGCGCGGAGAAGCAGCGCCTCGAGCTCGCCGATCGGCATCCCTTTGTCCTCTCTGACGGGAGCGCCGCCGATCGGAGCGGGGGCGGGAGCGCCGGACTCGGTGGCGGGGGAGCCTTTGGGCGCTTCCGGCTTCTGGCCGCCGCTCGCGTACTTCTTCTTCAGGTCCTTGAGTGAGTCCGAAGGCTCCGTCGCGACCTGGGCGCGCAGCGGGACGGCGGAGCACAGCAAGAGGGAGAGCAGGGCGGGGACGAGGGGTTTCATGGGGCCTCCGGGCGACGCCCGAAGTATAAGCCCACCGATTACCCGTGTCAAGGGACGCCTCTTGACAGGGCTAGGTCTTCAGGAATTCCCGCACCGCGTCGATCGCGGTCTTGTCCCCGAGCTCCAGGCGCACCGCGTCGCCCTCGAACGACGGGATGAAGGACACGCGCTTGCCGAAGGCCTTGAGCCAGCGCGCGGGCGCGTCGGGGTGCGGCGGGGCGTCGGCGCGCCAGCGCAGCTCGACGGCCCCGTCCTTCTCGGAGATCTCGGCCACCCTCGCGCGCCGGGCCTCGGCGCGCAAGGTCAGCATCGCGAAGAGGTTCACGACCGGCTTCGGGGCGGGGCCGGAGAGGCGCTCGAGCTCTTCCAGGATGCCCTTGGCCTCTTCGGGCGTCGCCCGGAGCGCCCGTTTGTATATCTTCAGGCGCTCGATCTCGCCGGGGAGGTAATCCTGGGGGATGTAGGCGGGCAGGCGCAGGTCCACCTCGACCGGCCGGTCGTCCTCCTCGAGGCGCTTGCCGCGCAGGCGGGAGACCTCGCTTTCCAGGAGCTGGGCGTAATAATCGGCGCCGACGGCGTTCATGAAGCCGTGCTGCTTGGCGCCGAGAAGGTCCCCCGCCCCCCGGATCTCCAAATCACGGAGAGCTAATTTGATGCCCGCGCCGAGCGCCCCGAACTCCTTGAGCGCGTCCAGGCGCTTGATCGCGTCCTCGGGGAGGTCCTTCATCTCCGCGTCGGGAGGGTGGAACAGGTAGCAGAACGCGCGGCTCTTCTCCCGGCCGATGCGGCCGCGCAGCTGGTAGAGCTGGGCCAGGCCGAAGTCCTGCGCGTCCTCGACCAGCATCGTGTTCACGCTCGGGATGTCGAGCCCGGACTCGATGATGCTCGAGGCGACGAGCACGTCGCTCTTGCGCTGGGCCAGGTCCCACATGGCCTTCTCGATCTCGGCGCCCGACATCTGGCCGTGGACCATCGAGACGCGCGCCCCGCCGGACAGCCGCTTGATCTGCTCGAGGGTGTCGGCCATGGTGCGCACGCGGTTGTGGACGTAGTAGACCTGCCCGCCGCGCGCGAGCTCCTCGCCGATGGCCGTCGAGATCACGCGCTCGTCCCAGGGGCCGACGCGGGTGACGATGGGCTGGCGGCCCGCCGGGGCGCTCTGGATGAGCGAGATCTGGCGCAGGCCCGTCATCGATTGGTGCAGCGAGCGCGGGATGGGGGTGGCGGACAAGGCCAGGACGTCGACGTTCTCGCGGATCTTCTTCAGCTTCTCCTTGTCCGACACGCCGAAGCGGTGCTCCTCGTCGATGACGATGAGGCCGATGTCGTGGAAGCGCACGTCCTTCTGAAGCAGGCGCGACGTGCCGATCACCACGTCGACCTTCCCTTCGGAAAGTTCCTTCAATATCGCCTTCTGCTCGGCCTTGGTCTGGAACCGGGTCATCATCGCCAGGCGCACGGGGAAGCCGGCCATGCGCCGGGAGAAGGTGCGGAAGTGCTGGTCGGCCAGGACCGTCGTCGGCGCCAGCACCGCGCACTGCTTGAGGCCCATCGCGCACTTGAAGGCGGCGCGCATCGCGACCTCGGTCTTGCCGAAGCCGACGTCGCCGACGATGAGCCGGTCCATCGGCCGGGGCGTCATCATGTCCTCGAGCGTCTCCTTGATGGCGCGGGCCTGGTCCTCGGTCGGCTCGTACGGGAAGCCGTCGGCGAACTCGCGCTCCATGACCGACTCGCCGGGGAAGGCGTGGCCCGGCTTGGCGGCGCGGCGGGCCTGCATGCGCAGCAGCTCCTCGGCCAGGTCGCGCACGCCCTCGGCGACCTGCTTCTTGACCTCCTCCCATGTCCGCGTGTCCAGGGAGGACAGGCGCGGGCGCTTGCCTTCCGCGCCCGCGTACTTCTGCACGCGGTCGAACTCCGTAAGAGGAACAAAGAGCCTGTCTGAGCCGCGATACTCGAGCTTGACGCAATCCTGAGGACCGTGCCCCGGCACCGAGATCGGCTCGAGGCCCTGGTAGCGAGCCACGCCGTAGTCCTGATGGACCACGAAATCGCCGTTCTTCAATTCGCGCCAGCGCGTCGTGCCCGCGCCCTTGGCCGCGAAGCGCTTCCAGCGCCCGACGCCGCGCCAGTCGCGCTCGAAGATCTGGGAGGTCGCGTACACCGCCAGCTCGGACAGCGGGCGCCGGAACCCCTCGCGCAAGGGCCCGATCAGGAACTGGACCGGCACGCCGGGGAGCTCCTCGGAGAGGATCTCCTGCAGGCGCGCGTCCTCGCCGTGGTTGAGGCTGAACAAAACGACCTTCTGGGCGCGCTCCGCGTCGCGCTTCATCTCCGCCCAGGCGTTCTTCGGGTCGCCGCCGAACGGCCCGACGGCGCGCGCCCCGAAGTCTTTTTCCTCGGGATCGGTCGCGGCGCCCCGGGCGAGGCCGAGGCTCGGCACGCCCTCGGGCACCTCGACCTGGACGCCCTCGCCGATCAGCCACAGGGCGCCCTCGGCCAGCCAGTCCACGACGCGGGCGCCCTCCTGCGGCTCCTCGGCGGGCGTGGCCACGGCCTGGGCGATCACGGCCTGGGGCTCCTGGGAGATCGGGTCGAAGGGGCGGATCGAGGCCACGCGGTCCTCGTCGTACAGCACGCGGTAGGCGACCGCGGGCTCGAGCGCGTGGAAGTCGAGCACGGCGCCGCGCACGGCGAACTCCCCGGGGCTCTCGACGAACTCGACGCGCTGATAGCCGGCGGCGACGAGGGCGTCGACGGCGCTGTCGCGCGGGCTCAGGTCGCCGGCTCGGAAACGGACGGTGCGCGCGGAGAAATCGGCCCGGCCCGGCGCCGGCGCGCGGATCCCCTCGGGCGTGGCGAGGGCGAGGCGGGCGCCGCCGCGAAGCAGCTCGAGCGAGGCCAGGCGCTCGCGCGCGTCGTCGCCGAACACCGCGACGCTCTCGGCCTTCCCCCCGAACAAGGGGGCCAGCGCCTTGACCGCGTCGGCGACGTCCTCGACGGCGTCGGCGTCGGGCAGGACGAGGACGAGCGGGCCTTTGGGCGACTCGACGCCGGCCGGCGGCTCGCCCTGGAGGATCAGACGGGCGAGGTAGGCGCGCGCCCCGGAGCCGGGCGCGCCGACGACCTTCTTCACCGGGCCTTGGCTTGGGCGGCGAGGTCCATCACGAACGCCTCACGCCGCGCGGGGTCGGCGCACAGCCCCGCCACGCGCTTGCCGGTCTTCTCGCCCTCGTGCGCGTAGAACGCCTCGAGCAGGACGCCGTCGCCGCGCAGCTGCGCGTAAGCGGCCACGGGAGAGCCGCAGCCGCCGCCGACGGCGGAGAGGAAGGCGCGCTCGAACTCGACGCAGCGCCGCGTCGCCTGGTGGTCGAGCCGGGCCACGACCTCGGCGACGTCGCGGCGGTCCGTCTTCACCTCGAGGGCCAGGGCTCCCTGCGCGGGCGCGGGGAGCATGACCTTGACGTCCATCGCCTCGTGCGGGACGTCCGCGCGGCCGATGCGGCGCAGGCCGGCCAGCGCGATGACCATCGCGTCGTACTCGCCCTCCGCGAGCTTGCGCAGGCGCGTGTCGACGTTGCCGCGCAGGGGGAGCAGGGAGACGCCGGGCTTGGCGGCGCTCAGCATCAGCTGACGCCGCAAAGAGGAGGTCGCGATGCGGGTGCCCGCCTTGACCTCGTTCCAGTCGAGGCCGGGGCGCGCCACGAAGGCGTCGCGCGGGTCCTCGCGCTCGGGGTAGGCCGCGATCGACAGCCCGGCGGCGAGCACGGCGGGCAGGTCCTTGCAGCTGTGCGTCGCGAAGTCCACGCGCCCGTCGAGCAGGGCCTCCTCGAGCTCCTTGATCCACAGCCCCTTGGCGCCCTGGGGCAGGAGCTTGGCCTTCTCCGGCGACGGGGCGCCGAACATGTCGCCGCTCGTCTTGATCACGACGGTCTCGACCGTCAGGCCGGGGTTGAGCTTCTCCAGCTGCCGCGCCGCCGCTCCCGACTGCGCGAGCGCGAGAGGTGAGCCGCGCGTGCCCATTTTCAGTGTCGCCATGCGCCCATTTTACTTATTTCCCCATGAAGATGGTGTCAGGCTTGTCGTTCTTTGCATAACTTTGCCTTCCATAGCGGCTCATCGTGCACGGCGTGACGCGGAGCCATTCAGCCACGCGCACCGAAGGGTGACCGATCCGGACCGCTTCCGCTGCGACCAGCATTCGCGCGTCGACGACGGGGGTCCGGCGGTCGCGAGAACGGATCCGCTCGACGCTGACGCCGGTACGAGAGGAAACATCTCCGGCGATGGCGGCGAGCGGCCGGAGGCTTTCCGTTTCCTTGCGAAGCAGGGAGGATTCCAAACCCCCGGGCCCCCATGGATCGAACCCCTCCAGGTCGACACCGGAATCGTTCCGCGCGTCATAACTCGACCAAGGCCAGTCTCGGGGCCTCGCCACGAGGCACGCCCGAACGGGGTTCATATGGATATACCGGATCAAAGCGGTCAGATAACGGTCATCGAGACAGATGTTCGCGTGGTGCCGAGCTTCGAAGAGATGCCCCGTACGATCATGTCTGGCGTTGAAGATATTGCAGTAGGCGGTCAACAGACGCTGCATGATGGATGAAAGCGGGACCTCTCCCACTTCGATCGCCAGGTGGAAATGGTTGGTCATCAAACAATAGGCGTGCAAGACGGCGCCGCAGGCGCGAACACAGCGATCCATCACGCTGATGAAGGCTCTGCGATCGGTGTCGTCTAAGAAGATGGCACGCCGATCGACGCCGCGCGAATACGCATGGTAGATAGCGCCGGCAAAGTGGATCCTAGGTTTTCTTCCCATGCTTATCATACGATCGAGACGCCGAAAAGTTGCATGAGTTATGCAAAGAACGACAGGCCTGACACCATTTTTAATAGTATGCACCCGATGCCCTCCCCCTCCTTGATGAAATGGGTCGAGATCGACCTCGGCGCGATCGCCGGCAACGCCGCCTGGATCAAGGCCCAGCTTCCGAAGGGCGCGGGCTTCGTCGCCGCGGTGAAGGCCGACGGCTACGGCCACGGCGCGGTCCAGGTCTCGAAGGCGGTCCTCAAGGCCGGAGCCGAGCGCCTCGGCGTGCGCGACCTGGCCGAGGCCGCGGTGCTGCGCCAGGCCGGGATCAAGGCGCCGATCCAGATGCTCGCGCCGTTCCTGCCCGGGGATTCGGCCGAGGCCCTGAAGCTCGGCGTGATCCCGGTCATCGAGTCCCTCGCCCAGGCCAAGGCGCTCCACCGGGCCGCTCACGGAAGGAAGTTCCGTCTCCAGGTGGACCTCGAGTTCGGCCTCGCGCGCTGGGGCCTGCCCCCGAAGGAGCTGCCCGCGCTCATGGCGGCGCTCGCGAGGCTGCGCGGCCTGACCGTGGACGGCATCTCGGCGCACCTCGGGTACATGCCCGGCAAGAACGCCGTCGAGGCCGAGGAGAAGCTCGCCGCCTTCGAGCGCCTGACCGCGCCGTACAAGCGCCTGGACCCGGGCCTGCGCCTGCGCGCGGCGAACTCGACCGTGTTCATGGACTTCCCCCACCGCCGCTTCGACATGGCCTGCGTGGGGAACCTGCTCTACGGCATCAACCGCTCCAAGACCAAGCCGTCGGCGCTCAAGATGCCCTGGCGCTTCTTCGCGCGCGTGATCTCCGTGCGCGAGGCGTCCAAGGGCGCGTCGATCGGCTACGCCAGCGAGTACCTCGTGCCGCGGAGCATGACCGTCGCCACCTTGCCGGTCGGCTACGCCGACGGCCTGACGATGCAGCCCGCCGAGCGCCTCATCGGCCTCGGCGCGAGCCAGTCGTTCTGGGGCAAGAGGAACGGCGTGAACCTGCCGTTCGTCGGTCGCTGCGGCATCTCGCACACCCTCGTGGACGCGAGCGGACTCCCGGGGATCAAGCCCGGCGACGCGGTCGAGCTCCCCATCCGCCGCACCGCAGCGCGCGCCGTCCGCGTTTACACCTAGCGAAGTGCTTCATTCGTCGTTTCCTGTCGCTCCTTCACGAAAGAAGGCAGCCATAGCATTGGAGCGATATTCCCGACCGTCAGGGGCTCGACACCCACGCGGCGATGCTCCCTGGCTCTACTGCAGGTTGTCGTTGTCCTCGCCGAAGGCCGGCGCGGGCTCGAGCTCCCCGTCGGTGGGAAGCGGCGGGGGCGCGTCCGCGTCCTCGTTCGGCGCGGGCGACGGGGCGTAGGCGCTGGTGGACGGCTTGACCGTGCCGTAGCCTCCGTCCGGCAGGGCCGTCGTGGCGAGCGTGTCGGTGGAGACCTCGATGACGGTCGGCCCGACCCGGTTCGGGTCGCAGTATTCCTTCGGCTCGGTGCCGGCGGCGAAGGCCTCGAGCAGCTTGTTCGCCTTGGGGCAGGCCGGCTGAAAGAGGAGTCCCTGGGTCTTGTCGATCGTCGCGAAGACGATGCCCGACGGGGCCGGGAAGTCCCGCTTCGGGTACTCCTTGAGGATCTCGCCCATGATCTCCGTCCACCACGGCACGACGGTGGAGCCGCCGGTCCAGTCCTTGCGGCCCAGCGAGGTGAAGTCGTCGTAGCCCATCCAGGCGCCCGCGACGAGGTCGGGGGTGAAGCCGATGAACCAGGCGTCGCGGTTGTCGTTCGAGGTCCCGGTCTTGCCGCCGAGCGGCCGGCCGAGCCGGCTCGCGTGGGCGCCGGTGCCGCCCTGGACGACGCCCTTGAGCAGGTTGACGACGAGATAGGCGAGCTGGGGCGTCATCGCCTCCTTCTCCGCCGGGAGATGGCCCTCGAGCTGCTTGCCGGTCGAATCCTCGGCCCGCTCGAGCGTGTAGGGCGTGACCGCGATCCCGCCGTTGGCGAAGGTGCCGAAGGCGGACGTCATCTCGAGCGGGGTCACGACCGAGGCGCCGAGGCCGAGGGCGGGCGCCGGCTCGAGCTCGGAACGGATGCCGGCGCGCTTGGCCAGCTCGACGACGAGCGGCGGCCCGACCTGGGTGATGAGGTTGATCGAGGAGATGTTGCGCGAGTTGGCGAGCGCCTTGCGCAGGGTGATGCGGCCCATGAACTTGCCGTCGTAGTTGTTGGGGACCCAGATCTTGAAGTCCGGCGAGGCCGCGAACGGCTGGGTGGCGAGGTTGATCGAGTACTGGTCGGTCGCGCCCTCGAGCAGGCGCCAGTCGCGGCCGTCGAAGTAGAACGCCAGCGGCGTGTCGTCGACGAGCGAGGCGGCGGTCATGCCCGAGCCGAGGGCGGCGGCCCACACGAAGGGCTTGAAGGTGGAGCCGGGCTGGCGCTTGGCCTGGGTGACGCGGTTGAAGTGGGAGTCGCGGCCGCCGATCATCGCGCGCACCGCGCCTGTCTTTATGTCGATGACCACGAAGGCGCCCTGGATCTTGGCGAGCGGGGCCGTGGATATCTCGGGCGGCAGGGGCTCGCCGGTGGCGAGCAGCTCCTTGATCTTCTTGTCGTGCTCGACCGCGGCCTTGGCGTCGAACTCGGTCAACGCCCGCTCCATGACCTCCTCGGCCTTCTTCTGCATGTCGAGGTCGAGCGTCGTGTGCACCTTCATGCCGCCGCGCCAGACGGCCGCGGTGCCGTACTTCCGCTCCAGGCGCCGCCGGACGTGCTCGACGAAGAACGGGGCCTGGGAGTCGAAGCCGAGCGGCTTGACGAGCGGCACCGGCTGGGCGTTGGCGGCGTTCGCCTCGGCCAAGGTGACCAGCTTCTCGTCGAGCATGCGCTGGAGCACGACCGCGCGGCGCTTTCGCGCGTTCTCCGGCTTGAAGAACGGCGAGTTGGCCCGGGGCGCGCGGATGAGGCCGGCCAGCAGGGCGCAGTCGGCCAAGGTCATCTCGGAGACCTCCTTGCCGAAGTAGTTGCGCGCCGCGGCCTGGGCCCCGTAGGCGCCTTCCCCGAAATAGACCTGGTTCAGGTAGAGCTGGAGGATCTCGGGCTTGGAGAAGTTGCGCTCGATCTCGAGGGCGAGGAGGACCTCGCGGATCTTGCGGGTGAACTTCCGCTCGGGCTTGAGGAAGATCTGCTTGGCGAGCTGCTGGGTGATGGTGGAGGCGCCCTGCACGACGCGGCGGGCGATGAGGTTGCGCACCGAGGAGCGCAGGATGCCCTTCGGCGAGATGCCCCAGTGCTTGAAGAAGGCGTCGTCCTCGACGGCGATGACCGCGTTCTGCAGGTCGACCGGGATCTTCGACAGCGGCAGCAGGGCGCGCTTCTCGATGGACAGCTCGGAGATCACGGTGCCCTTGGAGTCGTAGACGCGGGTCGTCAGCGAGGGGGTGTAGTCCTCGAGGGTGTGGATCGGCGGCATCCCCTCGAGGAGCTTGCGCAGG